>OGJJ01002806.1_pt1 | contig 10607 bp, 9 predicted proteins | sample 1572081 | NCBI WGS metagenome assembly OGJJ01 (sample SAMEA2582122, study PRJEB24529) | metagenome | biome: Human gut stool | place: China | collected 2011
CTGATATGATATATTTAATCCTATCTCAGCTGAAGCACGTTTAAAAAGACATTCTGCATTAATTGAGTTCAACTTCAGGTTACTCAACTACTCAACTGAAATTCAATAAAACAGCACATAGAAATGCTTCTTTAAACTTGCTTTAAGTTTCCTTCTATAAATTTTCTATAAAGGATTTTTTGATGGTGTTCCTGCTTTTCTCGGATAAAGCTTTGGTGTTCCCTTACATTTCTTAATTCTGATCAAAAGACGTTCTGCCTCATCCTCTTCTAAGCGGAAATCATCCACTTTTTCTATCTTACATCCTAACACATTCATACAATTTTGTGCATTAGAAATTTCCTCTAAACCTTTTTTTCCTTTATAGGATACAAAATATCCATTTGTTCTGACAAAAGGAACGCAGTACTCACTTAACACGCTTAAGTTTGCAACCGCTCTCGAAACACATAAATCAAAAGCTGCTCTTAAAGATTTATCTCTTGCTAAATCTTCTGCTCTTCCGTGAAGTGCTTCTAAGCCTTCTAATCCAAGTGCTTCTTTTACATCTTTTAAAAACTTAACTCTTTTATTCAGTGAATCAACGAGTACAAAGTCAATTTCCGGATAGACAATTTTCAGTGGGATTCCCGGAAAACCTGCTCCCGTTCCTACATCGATACATGTTCTTATCTGACTCATATCCACAACTCTGCGACAACTCAGACTATCAATAAAATGCTTCTCAATAACTTCATCCTCGTCTGTAATTGCCGTCAGATTCATGGACTTATTTGTTTCGATGAGCATTTTGTAAAAAAGTTCGAACTGACCTAACTGTTTTGGAGTAAGGCTGATTCCCTCTTTTTCCGCTCTCGCTTTTAATTTTTCTTTAAAATCCATATAATCTCCTTACTTCCTATGTCTCATCTGCTCCATATAAATCATCAGCACCGAAATATCTGATGGAGAAACTCCAGAAATTCTTGATGCTTGTCCTACGGAATGTGGATGTACTGCCTTTAACTTCTGTACTGCTTCTGTACGCAGGTTATGCACTTCATCATAGTTGATCGTGTCAGGAATTAATTTATTTTCCATCTTTTTAAACTGCTCTACCTGCTGAAGCTGTCTCTTAATATAGCCTTCATATTTAATGTTAATGTTAATCTGCTCAGCTACATCATCGTCTAACGGCTCTCTATCTGGATCAATTGGAGCTAAACATTCATAATTAAGTTCCGGACGCTTTATCAGTTCTTCTAATGTAGAACCACTATTTAACTGGGAACTTCCCAAACTTATCAGTAATTCCTGTACCGTCTTGTTCGCACCGATATTTACATGCTTTAAACGTTCAATTTCTTTTTCAATCTGATCTTTCTTTAAAAGGAACTTCTCATATCTTTCATCATCGATCAGACCAATCTCATGTCCAATTGGTGTAAGACGCATATCTGCATTATCCTGTCTTAATAAAAGACGATACTCTGCTCTTGAAGTCATCATACGATATGGTTCATGGTTTTCCTTTGTAACAAGGTCATCAATTAATACACCAATATACGCCTGCGAACGGTCCAGTATCACCGGTTCCTTTCCAGTGCATTTTCTTGCTGCATTAATACCCGCGATCAGTCCCTGACAGGCAGCTTCTTCATATCCTGAGCTTCCATTAAACTGTCCACCACTAAAAAGTCCCTGAATATTTCTGAATTCCAGTGATAACTTTAACTGATTCGGATTAATGCAGTCATACTCTATCGCATACGCATTACGGATGATCTTGACGTTTTCGAGACCTTTTACCGTACGATACATCTCATACTGAACATCTTCCGGAAGTGAACTGCTCATACCACCAACATACATTTCATTTGTAAATTCACCTTCTGGTTCAATGAAAAGCTGATGACGCTTTCTATCAGCAAAACGGACAACTTTATCCTCGATAGACGGACAATATCTCGGACCGGTTCCCTCAATAACACCCGCATAGATTGGTGAACGATCTAAATTATCTCGAATGATTTTATGAGTTTCTTCGTTCGTATACGTTAACCAACAGGAAATCTGCTCTCTCTTAATATCTTCTTCCTTATTTGTAAAACTGAATGGTACGATTTTTTCATCGCCAAACTGTTCTTCCATCACATCAAAGTTAACCGAACGCTTATCGATTCTTGCCGGAGTTCCTGTCTTAAAACGGTATAATTCAACACCATTATCTTTCAGGGACTGGCTTAAATAGTTCGCTGCCTGCAAACCATTCGGCCCCGTATAATTGACAACTTCGCCGTACAGACATCTTGCTTTTAAATAGGTTCCTGTTGCCAGGACAACTGCCTTTGCATGGTAAACGGCTCCAGAAAATGTTTTTACTCCTCGAATACTTCCATCTTCCACGATCAGCTCCGTAACCTCTGCCTGGCGCAGTGTTAAGTGATCTGTATTCTGAAGTGTATAACGCATTGTCATGGAATAAGCATCTTTATCTGCCTGTGCTCTTAAAGAATGAACAGCCGGTCCCTTAGACTTATTTAACATCTTCGACTGGATATATGTCTTATCAATATTTTTACCCATCTCTCCGCCGAGCGCATCGATTTCTTTTACAAGATGTCCCTTGGAGCTTCCTCCGATATTCGGATTACAGGGCATCAACGCCACACTGTTCATACTAACTGTAAAAATGATCGTCTCGCATCCAAGTCTTGCCGCTGCAAGGGCCGCTTCGCATCCGGCATGACCCGCTCCTACTACGATCACATCATAGCATTCTTCTACTGTCTTCATTAAGTCCTCCATAAATAAGTTCTCTACACTAAAATACCTGCTTCACTTCAAGAATACTTCTACATTTTTCTTCCGCATTCTTGAAGTGAGATGCACGTCATGCAGCGCATGACCTGTTACTTTCCTGTACAGAACTTGGAAAATATCTCATTTACTAAATCTTCTTCTACAGACTCCCCAATGATCAATCCTAGTTTTTCATATGCATTCATAAGATCAATCGTGAAGAAATCTTCCGGCATTCCTGCCTCAATACTTCTTTGTACACATTCAAGACTCTCATATGTCTTTGCAAGCGCATCTTTATGTCTTGCATTTGTAATATAGACTTCCTGATTCACATCTATTCTACCATGAAACATCATATTTTTTAATTCCATTATGAAATTATCTATTCCATCTCCATATTTTGCAGAAATAGAGATCACTGGTGTCTCTTCAGAAATATACTCCTGTAATACAGAAGAATCAAAGCTGCCTTCTTCCTGAACTTTATCTGACTTATTCAATAAAATAATCTTCTTTTTATCACGTATCTTCTGAAGTATTTCTATATCTTCTTCACTGATCTGTACGGAAGTATCCATCAAAAATAAAATTAAATCCGCACTTTCCATTTCTTTTCTGGCTCTCTCAACACCAATACTCTCTACTTTATCTTCCGTATCACGTATTCCCGCAGTATCTACGATATTAAGAGTGATTCCATCAATCGTAACAGACTCTTCTAACGTATCCCTTGTTGTTCCTGCAATATCCGTAACAATGGCTCGTTCTTCTCCTAATAATGCATTCAAAAAAGAGGACTTTCCGGCATTCGGCTTACCTATAATACAGGTTCGAATTCCTTCTGCTATGATTCTTCCGTTATCATAAGAATCCAACATGCCCCTTGCAGTCTTGATCCACTGTCTATCTAATTCCAAAAGTTTTTCAGGAAAACCATCTAAACTGTAATGCTCCGGATCATCTAATGCAGATTCTATAAACGCAACCTGATAGATAATCTCTTCTCTTAACTGCTTTATCCGGTCGGATAATCCTCCCTTTAACTGTGTCATGGAATTCTTTCTTGCCATCTCATTCTTAGAATCAATCAGATCCATAACCGCTTCTGCCTGGGATAGATCAATTCGTCCATTGAGAAATGCTCTCTTTGTAAATTCTCCAGGTTCTGCCGCTCTCGCACCATTCTTTAGTACAAGATTCAGCACTTTATATACCACAGTGACTCCGCCATGACAATCAATCTCAACTACATCTTCCTTCGTATAACTGTGTGGTCCCTTCATAATAAGGACGATACATTCATCGATTACTTCCTGTCCATCCTTAATATTTCCATAATAAATGCGATGATTCTCTAACTGATGCACATCCACTTTTTTGTTATATGGTTCAAAAATATTCGAAAGAATCGTCATGGCTTCGCTTCCACTGATTCTTATAATTCCTATTCCTGCATTCGACACTGCAGTAGCAATCGCAGCAATCGTATCAAATTCATTTATCATTCCCATAACACTCTCCATCTGCTGTGTTGTCTGAGCTTCAAAAATAATCATTCAGATAATCATTCTGTAAATTCAAAAATAGGATGCTTAAAAATTCCCGTAAGAATCTTTAAACATCCCTAATCTCATACTTATGTTATCTGTCTCTCTTTAACATAATAACAACTTTTCTATACGGTTCCTCACCTTCACTCTTCGTGCAGACATATCTGTCATTCTGAAGTGCAGAATGAATCACACGCCTTTCATAAGGATTCATTGGCTCTAAAGCAACAGGTTTTTTCGTTCTCTTTACCGTATATGCTATTTTTTTAGCTAACTTTTCAAGTGTAACTTTTCTTCTTTCGCGATAATTCTCTGTATCAAGCTTAACGCGGATATATGCATCGCTCTCACGATTCACATAAAGACTGATCAAATACTGTAATGCATCAAGTGTCTGTCCTCTCTTTCCGATAAGGATACCCATATCAGAACCGGATAAATCAATATTCATTACATTATCTTCTTCTTTAAAGTCAATATTTACTGTAGTTTCCACTTTCATGGCATCAAATAATTCTTCACAAAATGCCTGTGTTCTTTCTAATAAAGACTTCTTTACTGTCACAGAAATCACAGCCGGTTTAGTGTTAAAGATACCAAGGAAACCCTTGCTTCCTTCGTCTATTACTTTATACTCCAGCTGATCACTGCTAATGCCAAGCTCAAGTGTAGCCGCTGTAATCGCTTCGTCTACTGTCTTGGCTTTAAATTCTCTAACTTCCACTACTTCTTACCTCCCCTGGTATTTCCGTGTTCCTTCTCATACTGAGATACCATATATGCTTTTTTACCAATATCTCCAAGCTTACTGATATCTACAGAACTAAGACTATCGAAGTCTTCTTTCCCTGTTCCCTCCGGACCAGCGATCTTCTTTGTATTAATGGAAGCAATCTGCTTAATTGTTTTTCTTTCGTAAGAATTCTCAACTCCCTCTTTAGCAGAATCTGCCTTTGCAGAGGTATCCATGAGTTTCTCCATAAATGTTTTCTGTCCTTTTGCTTTCTTCTTTGCAGCCTTTTCTTTATTCTTAGCAACGAGAATATTAATATCTACACTATCCATGTATTTATTAATAATAACCTGCTGTAAGCACTGGAATAATGCACTTGTTACCCAGTAAAGACCAAGACCTGCAGGTGTAACTAAACAGAAATATAAAGACATAAGAGGCATCATGACCGTCATGCTCTTTGTCATTCCTGCTGCCGGATTATTCCCATCCAACTCAGGCTGTTTCATTGTCTTTGCTGATAAGTACTGGAATAATGCAGCCAGTATCGGAATCAGCCAATAAATAGACGGATGAAATCCCGGTACCTGAGAAACATTAATTCCTGCAAAGAAGTCGTTCATTCCAATAATATGAGTAGATGAACTGTTAATTACATCTGATGCAGATGGAATCGCTTTGGCAAGCTGATGCCATGCATCCGCATTAAAATAATTCAGTGTATCGATAATCTGATTCTTTGTCGCATCTGATGCAAGTGTTGTAACGTAAGAAGACTTTAATCCCTTACCAATCTTATTAATCGTATCAATTGCGCCTGCCTGTCCGGCAATTGCAGTTACAACCTGCATGTAAACAGCTTTTACCTGAGGAATATATGCAGGAATCTTTCGGATAACCTGATATAACGCCAGGAAAATAGGCATCTGAATTACTAACTGGAGACATCCACCAGTTGGATTCGTGCCATATTTTTCGTAAACCTTCTGAATCTCTTCATTCTGCTTCATCATAGAAGCCTGATCCGTTTTATTACGGTACTTTCTCTGAATCTTATTGATCTCAGGCTGCATTACCTGACTGATCTTAGCAAACTTCTGCTGCTTAATTGTTAACGGCAGCATTAATAATCGAACAATAATGGTAAATATGATAATACATAATCCAATGTTCTGAATGCCGATGAAATTCAGACAATAGAAAATGAATTCCATGACATACCCAAGTAAGGTAGCAATCCATCCGATAATCGGAGTGGTAGACTGCGTCAATAACATACTTTTCCTCCTTAACTATGGAACCGGATCATATCCGCCTTTCGAAAAAGGATTACAACGCAGAATCCGCCACGCTGCTAACAATCCCCCCTTTAATACACCATACTTCTCAATCGCCTCAATCGCATACTGCGAACAGGTCGGTGTATATATACAGGTCGCTCTTCCTTTAAGAGCCGACAGATATTTCTGATAAAATCTTATTATTTTAATAAAAATAATTTTCATTCCAAATCATCGTCTTCTAATAATAAATGATGTAAATTCAACAAATGAAAAATGGCACTTTCAAACTTCCCATAGTCAGACTCTTTCGCTGACGGGCGTGCCACAATTACAATGTCATAGCCACTCTTGATTTCTCCCCAGTGGAGACGCATAACCTCTCTGATTACTCTGGTTACTCTGTGGCGGACAATACTGTTTCCTACTTTTTTACTTACAGAAATTCCTATACGGTTAGAAGATGCGTCATTCTTCTTTATTATCATTACGAAACAACGATTCGCCTTAGACTTACCGTTACGATATACCGCCTGGAATTCCCAATTCTTTCTTAAAGACTTAAATTCATTCACTTAACTTTCTCAACTTTCCAAACAATCAAATGAGAAAAGAAAAGGCCACATCACTGCGACCTAAGCTGATAATTTATTTCTTCCTTTTGCTCTTCTTCTAGCTAATACTTTTCTGCCGTTAGCAGTACTCATTCTTTTTCTAAATCCATGAACTTTAGATCTCTGTCTTTTCTTTGGCTGAAATGTCATCTTCATGCGAAAGCCACCTCCTTAACGAATATTATACCTGTCTTGTTGAAAAACATCACTCCTATTATATTGAAAAACGTCCTCTAAGTCAAGCAATTCCTGCGTATTTTCTTATTAAATCCGGATTTTTAATTTTTTGCACATCAAAATCAGAAGTTATGCACGAGTTATCCACATTTTGTGCATAACTTGTGCATAACTTTAAAAATATTCACAATATCCATCCCGAAAATTCGTCAAAAGCTTTTTTTCTCTTGCAATTTTCGATGTGTATAAATTCGTTTTAGTTATCCACATTTTGTTACTTTTCTTTTTTTTCTTTAAAAAAACAGCATTTTTCTCAGTTATCCACAATAAGTTATCCACATTTTTTCAACATTCGTATATTGAAAAAATGTGGGTTCTGTTATACACTTATACTAAAAGCCGAGCTGTTTTTTAATCTCGATATTTTTACTAAAACAGTTCAACATATTAAACCAGAATGGAGTTAACAATGAAGGAATTAATTGAGTCAAAATGGCAAGAAATTCTAAATATTCTCGTAAAAGAACATGAGATTTCCGAAGTTGCTGTGAATACTTGGATACAACCACTAATTATTCAGACAATTTCGGATGACAGTATCACTTTTTTTATGGTACGAGGACCACGTGGTATCGAATTTATAAAGCATAAATACTATGACATTTACCTTTCTATGGCAATAGAACAGGTTACCGGAAAGCAATTTAAAATTCTTTTTACCGACTCCAATTCTGCAGCATCGCAGCCTGAACCAGCAAAAGTTACTGTTCCTGCAGAATATATTGGTAATTTAAATCCAAGATATACTTTTGATACCTTTGTCGTAGGTCCTACCAATAAGATGGCCCATGCCGTTTCCGTTGCTGTAGCCGAATCACCCGGCGGAGCATACAATCCTCTCTTTTTATATGGAGGAGCCGGTCTTGGAAAAACACATTTAATGCATTCCATCGCTCATCATATTATTAATAATCGTCCGGATCTGCGTGTTTTATACGTCACTTCCGAAAAATTTACAAATGAGCTGATCGATTCCTTAAAACATGATAAAAATAAAGAATTTCGCGACAAATATCGTAATATTGATGTCCTGTTGATCGATGATATACAGTTTATAATAGGAAAAGAAAGTACTCAGGAAGAATTTTTCCATACATTCAACGAGCTTCACGAAGCGAAGAAACAGATTGTCATTTCTTCCGATAAACATCCACGAGAGATTGCTACTTTAGAAGAACGTCTGCGATCTCGTTTTGAATGGGGAATCACCGCAGATATTCAGCCACCTGATTATGAGACAAAGATGGCCATCTTAAAAAAGCGTGCCGAATTAGAACGTCTTGATATTGATCCGGAAGTTATGCAGTATGTCGCTACGAACATCAATTCCAATATTCGTGAATTGGAAGGCGCTTTAAATAAAATTTTTGTTTTTGCAAATCTTGAAAAGAAGCCTGTTACCTTGGAATTAGCTGAGAACGCTTTAAAAGACACCATCGAATGTCAAAAAGAAGTAACACCGCAACTAATCATGGACGTTGTCGCAGAACATTACAATATTTCTGTATCTGACATCATATCTAAGAAGAAAAATAAGGAAATTGCGAATCCTCGCCAGATATGTATGTATCTCTCCAGAAAATATACCGATTATTCTCTCCAGAATATCGGAAAGATTATGGGAAATCGTGACCATACTACTGTTATCCATGGACACGATAAAATCAATAAGATGCTCGAAACCGACGAAACATTAAAAAGCAACCTTGATATTATCATTAAAAAATTGAACCCGCCAACGTAGGCATTTATATAGAAGAAACAGAAAATAAAGGTGTCTTCACAACGCTGGAGACTATCCTTTATTTTTTTCCACATTCTATTCAGATTCGATGTGAATTGCCTGTGGATGGATGTGGATAACTTTTGCGGACTTTTTTCTATGTGGATAACTATTTTTTTATTCACACACTTATCCTCATAGTTATCCTTTTCGAAAATCCTTGTATTATCGGCCTCTTACCACTTATTCACATCCCTAACACCCCCTACTACTACTACTGCGGATAACTTATTATATTTATATATATTTCACACCGAAAGGAGTTATACACATTTATGAAGATAACATGCCCTAAGAATCAATTTTTATACGGAGTAAATACCGTATCGAAAGCTGTGTCCAATAAAACAACAATGGAAATTCTCCAATGTATCCTTATTGAAGCATTTGATGACTGCATTAAATTAACTGCCAATGATACAGAACTTGGCATAGAAACAGTAATTCAGGGAACAATTCTTGAACCTGGTAAGATTGCACTTGAAGCAAAAATCTTTTCAGAGATCATCAAAAAGATTCCTGATAATGATGTTTATATCGAAACGGATGAAGCCGGAAAGACAAATATTGAATGTGAACAAATTCAATGCAGTATCATGGGAAGAAAGGGAGATGATTTCTCTCACTTACCAGAAATTGAAAAAGAAAATAAAATTACTCTTTCTCAGTTTGACTTAAAAGAAGTTATCAGACAGACAATTTTTTCCGTATCGGATAATGAAAATAATAAATTGATGACAGGTGAACTTTTAAGTATTGAAAATAATAAACTGACCGTAACTTCCCTTGATGGACATAGAATTTCTGTTCGTAATATTGAGCTTCAGGAATCTTATTCAAAAATGGAAGTTATTGTTCCAGGTAAAACTTTATCTGAAGTTAGTAAAATTCTTCCTGGTGAAGCAAAAGATACAGTGAATTTATATTTAACAGATAAGCATATTTTATTTGAGTTTGGTGATACAAAGGTAGTTTCACGATTATTAGAAGGTAAGTTTTATAATATCGGACAAATGCTTTCTAATGATTACGAAACAAAGTTGACAATCAATAAAATGGAATTATTGCGTTGTCTTGACCGCTCCACTTTATTTGTAAAAGAATCAGATAAGAAGCCGATTATTCTTAAAATTGAAAATGAACAGATGAATCTTATGATCTCCTCACAGATTGGTTCTATGAAAGATCAGATCTCAATTAGTAAAGAGGGTAAAGATATCGTGATTGGATTTAATCCAAAGTTTTTGGTAGATGCTCTTCGAGTAATTGATGAAGAAGAAGTTACAATATATTTGATGAACTCTATTGCCCCTTGTATTATAAGAGATGAGACATCTTCTTATCTGTATCTGATCTTACCAATCAATGTAAGTAACAGTAATGTATAAATTTTAACGAACTTGTTCGCGAGTGGCGGACACAATGAGAAAGGAATTTTAAGAAAGAATATGGAATTAAAATTAAGAGATGAATTTATTAAACTGGGACAGGCTATGAAGGCTGCTGGTATCGTATCATCAGGAATTGATGCAAAGATGCTGATTCAGGATGGTCAGGTAACCGTTAATGGTGAAGTGGAAACCAGAAGAGGCAGAAAGCTTTATGACGGAGATGTTTTTGAATTTG
>OGJJ01002807.1_pt1 | contig 10601 bp, 6 predicted proteins | sample 1572081 | NCBI WGS metagenome assembly OGJJ01 (sample SAMEA2582122, study PRJEB24529) | metagenome | biome: Human gut stool | place: China | collected 2011
ACTTACGGCCAAACGAGAAATTATAAGAAACACTTGCCACAATCCTTCTGAAACCTGGTCCGGCATTTTTGCTGCCGGTGTTCCCGAACGCTTAGAATAAATAAAAGTAAATGCGCTGTCATACTTTGCTTTTCTTACAACATCAAGCGTCTCCTGAAAATCTTCCTCTGTCTCTCCCGGAAAACCTACAATAATATCTGTTGTAATCGCAATATCCGGAACAGCAGTACGAATCTTATCTACTAATGCAAGATAATGTTCCTTTGTATACTTTCTGTTCATTAATTTTAAAATGCGGCTGCTTCCAGACTGCACCGGCAAATGAAGATGTTTACAAATCTTCTTAGAATGTGCCATCACTTCAATAAGCTCATCTGATAAATCCTTTGGATGAGAAGTCATAAAACGAATCCTTTCGATTCCTTCTACTTCTTCTACCATAGTAAGAAGCTTGGCAAAACTAATCGGATTCTCAAGATTCTTTCCGTAAGAATTTACATTCTGTCCAAGAAGCATCACCTCTACAACACCTTCTGATGCCAGCTTCTTTACTTCTGCTACGATATCCTCTGGCTTTCTGCTTCGCTCTCTACCTCTTACATAAGGAACAATACAGTAGCTACAGAAATTATTACAGCCAAACATAATATTAACTCCAGCCTTAAATCCAAACTTACGGTCACTTGGCAGATCTTCGATAATCTGATCTGTTTTCTCCCAAACATCAAATACTCTCTTCCTTCCGGAAAGACATTCATATAAAAGTTCTGCAAGCTTAAAAATATTATGTGTCCCAAAAACAACATCAACAAACTTAAATGTTGTCTTCACCTTTTCCTGCTCCTCCGGTTCCTGCATCATGCATCCACACATGGCAATGACCATCTCCGGATTCTTCTTTTTATAATTTTTCAATGCTCCAAGTCTTCCATAAACACGTACATTCGCATTCTCACGCACAGTACATGTATTATAGTAAACAAAGTCCGCTTTTTCCGTATCCGCCTTCACGTAACCGATATCTTCAAGAATCCCGTTCAGCTTCTCCGAATCTTTAAAATTCATCTGGCATCCAAACGTCTGGTCATAAAATGTAAGCTTACGTCCAAGCTCCATTTCTTTTTCCTTTATGATTTCTCTACACTTTGCAATAAAATACCGCTGTCTCTCCGGTTCCTTTTCCGGTGCAGGCGCGGTTGTATCAATTAATTCATAGTTTATATTCATTATAACCTCCAAGGTGTGTAAAATTGATTTTTACGCAGATAAAATTATTATAGGATAACTCTTTTTATTTTTCAAGAAAAAAGTACTTGATTTTTATTTTTGTCTGTGTTATATTAGTCAAGTCGCAACGATATGGTCGATTGGTCAAGCGGCTAAGACGTCGCCCTCTCACGGCGAAAACAGGGGTTCGATTCCCCTACGAACTGTTCTGTTTTTTATAAAACAGCCCAACCCGAAAGATACTGCAGGTAACAGATGTTGCTTGCAGTATTTTTTTAGTTATAAATAAAAATCTGGTTTGGGTGTATTATTCAATCGGCATTGTGAGAGGAGCATAAATTTGTTATAAAGGGATTGAGCGTTGACGAATTTTTGACATTTATAGATTATACTAATTCAGATAAGAAACTACGGGAGGAGCATCAATGGCTTATAAAATATTGATTGTGGATGATGAAAAAATGATGACGGAATTACTTTCGGATCATTTACGGGATTGCGATTATGAGACAATCACAGCAAATGACAGCAGGGAAGCAATAGAATTACTACAAAAGAATCCAGATTTAATCATTTTGGATATTAATATGCCGGACATGGACGGTTTGGAGTTGTGTCGGAATATCCGAAATCATGTGGATTGTCCGATTCTTTTTGTCACGGCACGGATTACCGAACAGGATAAAATCAATGGATTGCAATATGGCGGCGATGATTATATTACAAAACCGTTTAGCTTGAATGAACTGACAGCACGTATTGCAGCTCATTTGCGGCGCGATGAACGGAATAAACATAAATCCAACACGGCTGTTTTGACATCCAATGACCTGATTGTTAATTTAACGGAGCTATCCGTGTATTATCACGACAAACAGATTCCATTTTCCAGACGGGAATTTGACCTGATCGAGTTCCTGATCACAAATGCTAATCAGGTGTTTGACAGAGAGCGCATTTATGAAGCGGTATGGGGATATGACGCAGAGGGCGACAGCAATGTGGTGAAGGAACATGTGCGGAAAATACGTGCAAAATTAAATGAAGCAACGGGACAGGATTACATAGAGACAATCTGGGGAGTGGGCTACAAATGGAAACGTCAGTAAAGAAAATCAAAAAATTACCCTTGCGTAAATATCTGGTCTTTAGCGTATTGATCACGCTTGCAATTATTGTATTGTTGTCAGCCGCGACTATTTTTGGATGTATGACTTTTCGAAAATATTTGCTGCCGGAGTCGAACAATGTGTTTTTGACGGTGGATGAAACCTATGCGGACGGAACAAATGTATCTTATTCTATGCGGGTCAAAGTTGGCGAAGAAGGCGCAGAGCTTCCGGTTCTAATGTCAGAAGATGGAACGGCTGCGGCATCAAAGCAAACAAAGTATACAATCCAACGGATTGAGAACAGTGTGGATTCTTTAACACCAAAGAGAAAACTGGCATATCGTTTTTGTGGTGCGGTCATGATCATGTTTCCGTTATTGTTTTCGATTGTTGGAATTTTGTTGTGTGGATTCCATTTTTATAGGAAGAAACTTTCTGTTCCGCTGAATTTATTGTCTGATGCTACAAAACAGATTTCTGACCGGGATCTGGATTTTCATTTACAATATGAAAATGAGGATGAAATGGGAATACTGTGTGGTTCCTTTGAACAAATGCGGCAGACATTGCGTGAAAATTATCGGGAAATGTGGAATCTGCTTGAGGAACGAAGACTGTTACAGGCATCAATCGCGCATGATCTGAGAAATCCCATTGCGGTGATCGAAGGCTATACGGAATATCTGCAGATGAATCTTGCCAAAGGAAAGCTGAATAATCAAAGAGTTTTGAAAATTGCGGAGAACTTAAATCTGGCTGCCCGACGACTGGAGCATTATACAGAGTCAGTTCGTACGCTGAACCAGATGGAGGACATGGAAGTCAATCGACAGAAGGTGAAAGCGTCGGATTTTGTTTCTGACATGGAAGAGGATCTGCAGATCATGGCGCAGAAACGTAAGATTCGTCTTACAATGGACATTGTATTGGAAAATATAGAAATCTGGGTGGATCCGTCTATTTTGTATCGCGTGTTGGAAAATGTTTTCGGCAATGCGCTTCGCTATGCAAAAGAACGTGTACGGATAGAGGTGTCGTTAGAGAATCAATTATTGTCATTTACGATTATCGATGACGGAAATGGATTTTCGGAGGAAGTGCTGACAAGGCAGAAAAAACTGCTTCTTGCAAAGCCTTCGGAGGATGGACATCTGGGAATGGGACTGGCGATCAGCAGAATCCTGTGTAAAAAACACGGTGGCTGTCTGGAAATAAGAAATGATGTGGGACATCATGCGGTCGTGAACGTAACATTTTCGGTAAACGATACTTTATAAAGTAGACACAATGAGAAGAAGGATTACATAAAAATGGACATAAGAAGTTTGACTGATTTTTGACTTTTGTATGATAAGGTCACCTTGTAAGCTGTAAGGCAATAAATGCAAGGAGGTTCTTTTTTATGAAGAAAATATTTGCGGTGCTGATGTCACTTGTTTTGGGTGGTTCATTATGTGCCTGTGGAAATGGTGTTCAAACACTGGGAGAAAATACAGGAAAAGAAAGTAGTGGCAGTTCTGTATCGGAAGAACAGGCAGTGGCTGGAGAAATAATGAAAAAGCAGTCGACCCAAGAACAATCATCAAAAGGGCAGGCAGTAGAAGGTTTGCAGATTTTGAATGATTCGGATCATTTGGCGAATTGTTACACGAAGGACGGCTATTATTATTTGACGAAGGATGCCACAGAACTGGAAGACGGTACGTGGGGAACACACCTGATGTATATGGATTTTGCAACCAAACAGGAGGTGTATTTGTGCAGTAATGCGGGATGTAAGCACAATACGGCGGATTGTCCGTCGGTGTTTCTGATGAATGAATTTCCACTTTATGCAAGTGGTATTTTTGTTTATGGGCATAAATTGTATGTGCTGAGCAAGGAAAGTGATAACGAAGGTTCCGTGACGCAGGATTTGGTGGTTAGTTCCGATGATGCCGCAGTTGAGACGGAAGCTGCAAAGGCAGTGTTGTATGAAATGAATCTTGACGGCACCAATCGGCAGAAAGTGTTTACGTTTAATGCCGGACTGACCGTAGAAGATGTTGTACTTGGAGATGAGTCCGGACTTTATTTTGTGACGAAAAAGTTATCCAATACGATGGGAGAAGGGAATAACAGCGTCACAACGTCAACCGACAGAAAACTTGTGTTTTGGAACAAAAGCACACAAAAAGCGGAGGATATCTGTTCACTGAATTTTGAGGATGGTATCAACTGGAAAATTATTGGTTGCATGGATAATGCCTTGGTGTTATCTGGAACAGATTATGGAAAGGCGCTTACAACGGATGATTACACTAAAAGTGATGATGACTGGAACAATATGTATAAAAATTCCAGTGAGGTTGTGGCTACTCTGGATTTGAATACAAAAACGCTGGATGAAAAATATCGGATGGACAATGCGACATTACATAGTATCGCGGTTATGGATGGAACACTTTACGTGTCAAATTCTGAGACTGGAGAGATAAAAACTATTAATCTGACGACAAAGGAAGAAAAGGTACTATGTACGCTGGCGCAGAATTACATTATGAATACGTTTGACCATGTTTTGTGCTGCGATACCTGGAATGACGAAAATGACCGTACTTATTATTTCGTAAACACAGATACCGGCGAAGTGCAGCATTCTTCCCTTGTAAATCAGGCACTTGGCTGGAATCTGGAGTTTAAGGCAGAGGTGGGTTCGCAGATTTTGGTGATTTATGATTATGAATACACGCCACTGGGCGATAATTCCTATGATATTACGCAATACAAATATGCACTGATCGATAAGTCAGATTTGTATGCAGGAAATGCAAAGTATGAGCCGATCCTGATGGTTGGAAAGGGGTGTTAGTGTATGCTTTGTCTTACGAATATAACAAAAAAATACAAAGAGAAGCTGGCGCTGGATGATGTGTCGCTGGAGCTTGCTCCCGGTATTTATGGGCTGCTTGGTCCAAACGGAGCGGGAAAATCTACGTTGATGAATATTGTTACGGGAAATCTGAAGCCGGATGGCGGGCAGGTACTTTGGGATGGAAAAGAGATCAAAAGTCTTGGTGCGCAGTATCGAAGTATTATTGGTTATGCACCGCAGCAGCAGGGGCTGTATGATGCTTTCACCGGAAAACGATTTTTAGCTTATATGGCGACATTAAAAGGCATTTCAAAAAAGGAAATGTCCGAAGAAATTGCGCGGGTATTGTCCTATGTGAATATGACGGAAGCTGCAAACCGTCCGATCGGTACTTATTCCGGTGGCATGAAACAGCGTATTTTGATCGCGCAGGCCATATTAGGGGATCCGAAGCTTATTGTGTTGGATGAACCGACGGCAGGACTTGACCCCAAGGAGCGGGTGCGGATCAGAGAACGAATCGCAGCGCTTGCTGGAGATAAAGTGATTTTGGTATCCACGCACGTTGTCTCTGATATAGAACCAATTGCAAAGGAAATCATACTGATCAAGTCTGGAAAAATCATAGATCAGGATACGGTGGAGCACCTTTGCGGCAAATATGGCAGAGTAAATGGTCTGGAAGAATTGTATATGCGAATTTTTGAGGAGGATACCTCATGTGCAGACTGATTTATTATGAACTTGCAAAAATATGGCGTAAGCGAAGTTTAGTATTGTCCGTTTGTGTGTTGCTGATTTTAAACCTGTTTCTTTTGTGGTATGTCAATTGTTCGAATGGTGAAAATGTGCCGCTTTCTGCTTATAAGTCTTTTCAAAATGAGATAGCGGGAATGTCTGAAATCGAAAAAGGGGATTATATTTCCAATCTGAAAGAGACGATGGATGGTGTCTGCTTAGTTCAGAATGTCTTGGATATGCAGAAAATGCAGGGAGAAAGCGGAAAGGCGCTTGCCGAACAGGAGATGACTGCGAATCCGGGAGTTTTTGAAAAGTATTATAAAACATATCAAGCGGGCAGCTATTTGCATTTTACGGATTCTATCTGGCAGGAAAAGAATCTTATTGATGAACTTTATAATGAACAGCAGAAAGCGGCAGGTTATGAGGAATATTTGCAGTCTGTGCAGGGAAATAAGGCAAGTTTAAGTGGTATTTCGATCTTTGGTAATCAGGATAAAAATAATTTTTCCACAAGAAACATTGAAAAAAGTGCAGAGGATTATGCGGCATTGTCGGATCAAAATATTCGATGGATGCCGTCAAAAGCACTTTCGGTTTCCATGGAAAATATATGGACGGATCTATTTCTGATTCTGTCGGTATTTCTGTTTGCCGGGAATTTGATTTTTGAAGAAAAAGAGAAAAAGCTTTTTTATATTACACGAAGTACGAAAAGAGGGCAGTTTCAGAGTATTTGTGCCAAGCTGACAGCGTTGCTGATTCATTGTATAGCAATTGCGGCGTTGCTTTATGGCTGCAATTTGATTTTTTCGGAAGTTACGATTGGCTTTGAAGATGTGACAGCAAGTATTCAATCGATAGCTGTTTATATGGAAAGCAATCTGAATATCAGCGTTTTAGGGTATATTGCAGGTTCGGTTTTGACAAAGAGTACAGTGCTTTTTGGCATGGGAGCGATTCTTACGGCGCTTTGTATCCTGACGGATCAAATGTTTTTGCCTTATCTGGCAGGGATGCTGTTCTATGGCTGCAGTTACTTATTGTATCTGCTGATTCCGGCGGTTGGAAAAGGTTCGCTGTTTAAATATATCAATCTGATCGGGCTTATGAAAACAGAAAATCTGTATGGAAGCTATTTGAATTTCGATATTGGCGGATATCCGGTTTCACGATTACTGGTTTCATGGAGCGTGATCATTATGCTTGCTGTGTTTGGAATTGCTGCTTTGATTTTGCTTTTTCTGCATGGAACAAATTTTGAGTTGAGCAAGAGACAGTCAAAACAGCAAAGACCGTTTTACCCGCATGCATCATTACTCCGCTATGAGAGTTATAAAATAATGATTATGAATCGGGCACTTGTGATTCTTTTGTTATTTAGTTTTGTGATCGGTGGTCGCGTTTTGAATCAGAAATATAGTCCATCCGTGCAGGAACAGTATTATCAGAATCTGATGATGCAGTTAGAAGGGGGACTGACGGAGCAGAAAGAAGCGTTGATTTTATCGGAACAGGAGCGGTATACGCAGGCGTTTTCTGAAATTGAGAAAATTGATGGGATGGTTTCGGACGGTGAGATTGATGAAAGCATGGGAGAGCAGTTGAAGGCAGACTGGTATGGGATAACATTTTTCTATCCTTCATTTCAACGGGTGATGCAGCAGTATGAGAACATACAGGAAGACGGTGGTGAGTTTATCTATGACACAGGTTATCTGTATTTCTTTGGAAGAATGAATGACGATTATCTGATTGATCTGTTGCTGCTTTCACTGTGTATGGTGATCGCATTTGGAAATGTGATGGCAATGGAATACCAGAGTGGTTCATGGTATTTGTTGTGTGCAACGAAACAGGGAAGAAAGAAAAGTATTGTTAGAAAAATGGTGGTTTGCATGATGGCGGCAATGATCATGTCAGTGCTTCCAATGATATGTCGGTTTGTGAATATTTCGTCAGTTTATCCGTTGCATGAATTGACAGCAGCGATTACGGATATACCATGTTATCAGGAGTTTCCGCTGGCAATTCCGGTATGGTTTTTCGTATTGTTATTGCTTTTGACCCAAATGGCGTCAATGATCGCAGTTGTGATTGTGGTTTTGTTGATTTCGTATTGGAGAAAAAATTATATTCAGACGATGTTCTTTGCAATACTGATTTTGGTTGTGCCGATTGTTTTGAAACTACTTGGATTTGAGTTTGCGGGATGGGGTTCGGTTTATTAGACCATATGGAAATGATCTGTGCGATTGTTTGATAACGATAGAAATTTATATCGTTGAAAAACGCCTGCGTGGGTAGTTAGAGGTACCCATTGACAGGCGTTTTATTTACGAAAAAATATTATTATAATTTTAATAATCAGAGCATGCGCATATTATTTGTTGTTTTTAGCAGGATGCTTTTACATCAAAATCCGGGTTAAACGCATAGAAGTTCTTGGAATTCAACCGGTCGGTCACGAGGCGGAGTCCTTCTCCGAAACGCTGGAAATGAACGATTTCGCGTTCCCGCAGGAAACGGATCGGATCACATACTTCCGGATCTTTGACCAGGCGCAGAATATTGTCGTAGGTGGTGCGGGCTTTCTGTTCTGGGGCGACTTCGTAAGAACAACATTACACAATATAATATGAAGATAAAACAAGCTATCCTACATAGTTCTAGTATTTTTAATAGAATAAACTTTAAAAAAGGGAGGAAGTGATTTATACTATAAAAAAATAACAAATGAGGATTTAGTAGATGGATAATTTATTTCAATTTTTGGATAAAATATTGCCTTTAATTTCAACATTATTAGGAGCTTATATTACATATTTTGTTACTGTTTCGAGTAAAAAAAGTGAATTAAAAGTAAATGCACAAACTAAGGCAAGAGATGAATATTGGATACCATGTTCTATTGCAATTTCAAATTTGCAGAAAAAAATAGTTGAATTAACAAAAAAAGAAAATTGTTATGTTACCTTTCAAGGTGAAAATAGTTGTGAGCAGGAACTTCAGGAATTACTGAAATATCTTCAAGCTGATAAAAGAATTTACTTTTATGAAAGGACAAGAAACATATTAACTTTATTAAACGAAAGTATAGAAATTTATGAGACAGCAGTAAATGATGATGTACGATCTATTTTAAATATCTTTCGCAAACAATATTATGCTATGATAAAGGAATTTTCAGTATATAAAAATAATAATTGTACTGATTGTGAAATAGCTATTAGAACAACTTTTCCTCAAGAGATAAAAGAAGGAATATTAACCCAAAAAGGTATAATATGGTTTGGACAGGTATATGATGTTGATTTTGTAAGAGGTGATTATTCAAATACATTTTCTACAGACATGACTTATGGTTCTGAGGATTTCTATTATGAGGTATGGTTGCAAATAAAAGAATATGGTAGACAACGAGAAGAATTTGGATTATCCCCAGAACAAGAACTAGGCTTAGATGTCCTTGATTATGAATTTGAAAATTTTAGAAAATTTACTAGTCCTTTAGTTGAATTTATAAAAGGCATAAATTATCAAAACAAATATACTGCAATTTTTGAAACATTATCTTTGTTACAAGATGAAATCTTTAAGAATATTGATGATGTAACAATTTTATAATTTTTAGGCGTTCAGAAATGAGCGTCTATTTTTTTACCCAAATGAAAGGAGAATCAAGAAATATGAATAAGATATTGAAACGATTGCTTACAGGTGTTCTCACTCTGGCAACCGTCTTTACTGCTCTACCCACAACTGCTGTCCATGCTGCGGAAACACAATACTGGACAGAATCGGAGGAACGTGTCGGCATTGTTGAGAAAGTAATGAATGATGGTTCTATCGGCTCTACATTTAATGAGGGGCATATGACCGTTGAGGGCGAGGACGCTTATTGTATCGACATCAACACAGGCTTTAAGAATGGATATAAGACCAGAAGTGACGCAAGCACACGCATGACTGCCGACCAGATAGCTGACGTTGCCTTATCCATTGAGTATGTCAAACAGTATACGAAAAGCCATACAGGATTGAGCAGCCAGCACGCCTATCTTTTAAGACAGTTAGTAGTCTGGCAGAGATTGAGTGTCCATCTTGGGTGGAGCTGTGACAATGTACGAGCTTCCTATGATGAAATCTCAAAATCCGTGCAAGATGAAGTATTCGCCGGAGCGAAAGCCTTTGTAAGAGAAAATAAAGGACGCTATGACTGTTACGGTTATATCTACACTGGTGAGGGGCAGGATTTAGGACAGTTCTATGCAAAGTTGGCTGTCGGGAATGGCAAGATTCAGAAATCTTCCAGTAATACCACAGTCACAAACGGGAATGACTGCTATTCTCTCTCTGGTGCGACTTATGGTGTCTATTCTGATAAAGGCTGCACGAAATCTGTTGCCACACTTACGACAAATGCCAATGGTAATACGGACACTGTGGAATTAAGAGCTGCGACATACTATGTGAAAGAAACGAAAGCTCCAAAGGGATTCCAGTTAGATAAGAACGTCTATACTATGACGGTTAAGGTTAATGAAACTACGACTTTAAAAGTCAGCGACAAACCAAAAGTCACTGACACTTTGGTTGAGCTTTTCAAGATTGATATGGAAATTTCCAAAGCTACGCCACAGGGTAACGCTTCTTTAGAGGGTGCG
>OGJJ01002813.1_pt1 | contig 10583 bp, 5 predicted proteins | sample 1572081 | NCBI WGS metagenome assembly OGJJ01 (sample SAMEA2582122, study PRJEB24529) | metagenome | biome: Human gut stool | place: China | collected 2011
AACAGATTGTGCTGTTGCAGGTGCGGTAGATGTTGCAGCTGCTTGACCGTTAGCTTCTACAGTAACATCCGTGGTAGTTACATTCACTTTAAATGTTTTCTTACCGGTGGCAGCGTTTGTGGTATTGCTTACAACAGTGTTGTCGCCGTTTTCCATATCCACCAAATCGGTGATGACTTTTTTGCCGTTAGGTGTAATGTTGCTTAAATTTTGATTTGCCGCATTATCAATTTTGGCTTTGGTGTCCGCGTCTATTTCAACGGTGACTTCAGCACCGGATGCTTTTGTCGTTAAGCCATTAGCACCTTTCACGTTAAATTGTAAACCGTCTTGTTTGTTTAATGTTTGTGCGTTAGTTGTACCAGTATTACCACCCAATTTTATGGTGTTATTACCAAGGGCATTTAATTGAGATACATTCACTGCATCCTTGTCAGCCACGCCGTTTGCTACACCGGTAATTTTCTTATCGTTTAAGGTAATGCCGCTGGCACTTAAGGCTATTGTAGTTCCCGCACCGGAAACGCTCGTAATATCGGTTAGCGCAGGAGAAACAGAGAATTTGAAATCTTTGGTTGATTGATCAATCACCATATTTTTCCCGGCTTTTAATTTCACCAAGTCTTTTGGTTTGACATTTACCGTAGCTGGGTTATTAGCCGTACCGCCATCTGCTTCAGAGGTAATATTCCAACCGGCAGTAGCGATTTCAGCCACAGCATAAAGCTGGGAACCATTAATCGCATCGGTTGATGTTTGGCTGACTTCGCCTGCAGCTACATTTTTCAATTGGCGTTCATAACCTTCAGAACCAAAGGAAACTATGTCACCCTTTAAGGTTTTATCGCCGGCAGCCCAGTTTAAGGTAAAACCATTTTGGGTCATGCTGATTTGTTTTGTACCTTGTTTATCGGTAGTTGAGCCACCACCAATGGCAACAGCATTATCAATGTTTGCTACGGCACCCGTACCAATCGCAATGCTGTTAGTTTTCGCCGCTTCGGCATTGGTACCTAAAGCTAAAGCAACATCGCCCGCAATTGCTCGGCTACCTAATGCGACAGCCGACTCTCCGGTTTCTGCTGTACGGAATTCGGTCGTTCCGTTAATCATTTTGAATGGACGGCCCGTGATGGCGTTGTAGGCCTTTTCAATAGTTCCGTTAACTTCGTTACCGCTTGTCGGATCGGTATATGTGGTTTGAACGCTTGAGCTTCTAGTAATGTCATCTCCACCAATCACAATAGAGGAGTTGCCTCGTGCATAAGTATTTCCACCAATGGCAATAGATTGATCCCCTGTTGCATTTGCTCCCGCGTTCGGGTAGTTTCCTCCACCGATGGCAATACTTTGTGAGTTGCCGGCGCCATTTGTGGAAGCAAAACGTCCGATTGTGATGCCGTCTCTTGCTTCTGCTTTATTTTCAGAACCCACGGCAATAGAACCTGCATTACTTGCAATCGCTTTATTACCTAGAGCAACAGCGTAATCTCCGGCAGTGGATTCAGGCCCGATAGCAATAGCATCATTGCCGGTTGCTCCCCTGTTGTCTTTGTTACCTGATTTTACAGAACTTACGGAGAAATAGTGCACTTGGTTTGCTTGGATTGCGTTATAAACGGCATCCCCGGTAACGACTTTGTTATCGCCTTGAGTTACTGTTGTTGATTTATTAAGGCTAAAGGTGATGTCATCAGCTGTAGAAACACCAGTAATATCATTGCCGTCCCCTTTAATTTTTAAAGATTCACCTAATTTTTTGACCGCACTTGTCCCTGTATTGGACGTAAAGGTGATAGGGTTGTTTTTAACGGCATTTAATTGCTGTACGTTAACCGCATCCGTTGCCGCGCTACCATCTGCTACACCGGTGATTTTTTTATTATTCAAACCTAAGCCGTTAGCGGTGAAATTCAAGTTAGTGCCTTGACCACTGATACTTGAAATATCGCTTAAGGTTGGGCTAACAGAGAATGTGAAATCTCTACTACTTTGCGCGATATTCATATTTTTACCGGCTTTTAACGTCACACTGTCTTCAGGTTTGACGCTTTGTTTGGATTCTCCGCTGGAGGTGCCTCCGGCTATTTTCCCGGCAGTTACAAACCAACCCCCTGCAACTTTTTCGGCAACTGCATTTAATTGTGAACCATTCACCGCATCAGTTGATGTGGCGCTAACTTCACCGGGAGCAACATTCTTCAATTGACGTTCATACCCTTGGGAACCGAAGGAGACAATATCCCCCGGCGAGGTGTTTGCACCGCCTGCCCAAGTAAATTTATAGGTAACACCATTCACGCTATAAGATTTTTCGGTTTGTTTTGTCCCCGCGTTCTCTGTGGTTGCACCGCCCCCGATGGCTACGGCATTATCACGGTTTGCTGTTGCGCCTGTACCGATAGCAATAGAGTTGGTCTTGGATGCGGTTGCTAATGTCCCCATTGCTAATGCAATATCACCTGCTTCGGCTTTCATCCCTAAGGCAATGGCGGCTTGGCCCGAGACAGTCTCCTTATATTGAGGGTCTAGAAGATTTTTGTTGGTTAATGCAGTAAACGCCTGTGCTACTGTGCCGGAAACCTCACTTCCTGTAAGATTGGTATATTGAGTTGTTTGTTTTGCCGCTTCGTCAACGTCATCACCACCGATAGCGATAGACGAGTGACCTGACGCGTTTGTATTTCCACCAATGGCAATAGATTGATGGCCTAATGCTTTTGCTCCTTCGCGTGGCTTAAGGCCACCACCAATAGCGATACTTTGACCGTTACCTTGGGCAATACTATTTGCACCGATAGCAATACCATAACCTGCAGCTGTTGTGGAATCTTTCCCTAAAGCAATCCCTCCGGTGGCGGCCGTTCCCTCGGGAATTGCAGCCATTGCATTTCCTGCCCCAATAAGGGTTACGGAGGCTAGCAAGGAAGTTTTTAGAATAGTAGAAATGGATAGACGTTTATCTTGAGAGGATTTTACTTTTTTGTGGGTTTTGGTTAATTCTGAAACAGCAACGAATGATTGCGTGGTGTGATTCCAAATGACTTTAAATACTTTATTCATAATTGTCCTTAATTTGATGGAATAAGATCGTATGAAAATTAAACAGTGAGATCGATTTAAGTTGAGCAATTATAGACTTTTTGTAGGTGAGTTCAATTATAGCCCTACTAAATTACATACTTTTACATAAACTAGGCAACATATTGTTTTCTCAATAATTCAAGGAGATTTTCAACGTAAGCTAAAATGATTTAATTTTCATTTTCAAATGCGGTGAATATTTATTGTTACGAGAAAGAATTGACGCGTTTATTTGAGGAATAAAAAAGTGCGGTCGGTTTTAAAAACGTTTTCGGTATTATGTAGCAGTTGCACAAAGACCAAAATTTAACCAAAATCACACGAAAATGCCCTTAGTTCGATAAGGGCATTGTTTTTACTATAAGTGTATTTTACAGAATTCTGCTCATTTTTCCATTACTCGCTTTTCGGTTTTCTTCTAAACAATTTTTCACGTTGCTCCTCTAGCAACATTTGTTCCATCATTGTAGGGTAAGCCTGTTCGCAGAGAGCAACGTATTCAGGTTGGGTGAGGTGTTCTCTAATTTTTGTCGGGCAACGTAGATAGATTTTATCTTCTGCAAAACTACTAATAATAGAAAGCATCTGATAAGGTTTCCCATCTTCGGTTTCAAACACTTCATCGGTAAATTGCATTTCAAATATTGCCACGACTACCTGATTATTAGCGATTTCATAGGCTCCATAAAATATCAATGGATTACGGGGTAAAGTACTGACTTCTTTCGCAAGGTCTCGCAAATTGTGATAGAACAACAGATAGGCATCATCTTTTACGTTTGAATACATCTGAGCCAGTTCTCGCATAAAAGTTTTGAATGTTTCATAGTCCATCTTTTTTAAATCCACATTAAGTGGCGTGTGTGTCATGGTTTCCATCATTGTTCCTTATGTTGTTTTAAATTATTTAGGCTACAGCTAAATACTGCTTATCGTTTGATGCTTCCAAACACAAACTTTCCAATCCGAATCTTGCCGTAGGTTTCTTATTTCCCTGCCAGTAGCCAGTTAAATCTCGTGAAGGTCTAGCTTTCAAACAGCGTTTTAGTACGTTGTCGAATTTGTCTTTATCTGACTGGTAACGAAAATCCTCACGCCATGCGGTTTCACTCGCATAGTGCATCATGTAATTATTTCCCATCTTATGATACACACCCATAATCATTCTTCTAAATCTTGCAAAGAAGGATTCAGCTAGATTATTAGTGGTGCCGTCAATCGAACAATACTCTTGTGAATGATTTACGCGACATAAGTCATAGTGAAATGCCAAGCCATCATAAGCAGGATTTTCATCAGCGCAAATTGTCGAGTTTGGTGCGACCAAGCGATGTGTTAAGGCAAACATATCATCAGCATTCTCCTCTTTAACTAAAGCAACGAGCGTGCGGTCGGCTCCTTTTATTATTTCCTGATTTGCGGCTTGTTGGCGGAAAACCACAACGCAGGCTTTATCTTTGCGTTGATAGCGTTTCTTGCGTCTATCAATACGGCGGTGTTTGAAGTTTTTGGGGCGAATGTAATGATTCACATAACAGCCGTCGATATGAACGATGCCTGTTAGCGGTGTAAAGTCTTGTGTCTTTTCAATTGCTTCACGAAGTTTATGCAGTAACGCCCATGAGGTCTTATATTGCACGCCGAGATGATGAGAAAGAGAGAGTGCAGAAATTCCTTTACTGTTAATGCTGAAATAGTAAACAGCAATCAATATTTGTTTTAGGGAAAGTTTGGCGTTTTGAAAAATCGTTCCGCTTTTAATTGAAAAGCGATACTGGCAATGTTTGCATTGCCATTGCTTGCGAGAAGAAAGGAAATAGGCTTTGTGCGTAATCCGACAACGAGGACATTCAACCGTGTAAAAACAATGAGAATTTCCCCAACGAGCATTTTTCAGAAAGATAAGGGCTTCACTATCAGATAAATCATAGATCGCAGAGATAGATAAATTGCGATAGGCAGAAAGTAATTGTGGTGGCGTTTGCTTCTTTTTCATTTATTTGTTCAACATTCATAATTAGCTCCTGACTTATTGCTTTATGCCCAATAAGTCGCGTTTATCTTGTTAAATTGGTTGAACAAATTAAATATAAAAAAAGCAAACGAGAAGATTTGCTCAAAAACGGCAGGGATTTTAGATCAAAGTTTGATCGATTTGCAAGAGGTTTTGAAGTAAAAATCACGATAAGTTGTTATTGTCAAGTGTTTTTATTTATAATATGGGAATCCTATCAATGGATAACTACCGTCTCGGTAATTCAGGATCTTATAATTACAACATAGAGGATATGGGATTCAGGTGCTTATGGAGACTGTATGATGACGGGCAAATATGGCAATTGCACAATCATGAATGAAAATGGTGACGAGGTGTACGCTGATGCTGAATAGACCCCATAATGGCGTAATGATTGTCACTGATGAAGATGGCAATGAATATGAAATGGAAGCTCAATAATTTATATAATTAAAGATTAATATTATGCTGGAAAAATTAGGCAAAATAACACAACGAGAAACTTCAGGTAGTGATACATTTAAGAATTATGATTACCAATATCATTGGGCTATTTATACTCTTTTAGAAAATTCAATGAATAACGAAGATGTTGCTGTCTTAGTCGAGTTTCATGAAGATGTTATTCTTGTTGAAGATCTATCTTCTAATAATAAACTACATTTTTTTCAAATTAAAGCGAATGAAAAACATTTAACTTTAAATGATATAACCAAGAGAAAAGGTCACAAACAATCTATTCTAGATAAATTAACTTTAGGAAATAATTTTTCAGAATTACTTCCTAGCATAAAGTCAATTAAATTAGTTTCTGCTAATGGTTTTAACTTCTGCTCTGGAGAAGTAAATTTTTATAAATTAAAGAATGAGCATAAAAAAGAATTAGAAAATAATTTACCACTAGAAATAGACAAGGAGTTATTTTTAGAAAGACTTTATTTTTCTGAATCTAAGCTACCAAAATCTAGTTTTATACAAACAGTAAAGGGCATGCTGTTAGATATAGTTCAAAAACTATATCCAGATAGAAAAACAAATGTACAGTCAATCTATTTAGTTATAAAAAATGATATACATGATAAAGGGCAACGTAAACTACTTTCAGGTCAAAATATATTACAAGAGAAAGGTATTACTTTTACTTCAATAAAAGAAGTTATTGACCGCTACACTGATGTAAATAATGATAATTTAATTTCTGCACAAGAATTACTTGCTGATCTTTCTTATCCTGTATTACAGAAACAAATAATAAAAAAAGAACTACAAAAATATAGCATACACTACGTTAATACAGAAAGTATTCAAGCTCAAATAAGATTAGATATATTGAATGCTAAAATTTTGGAAAAGTTGGTGTGCTGTAATAATAACCAACTTGTGGAAATGATAGATGAATTTTGTGTGAATCAGTCATCAAAATATGGTACTATAACTACTGATCAAACGATCAGAGCGGGGGTTTTTTATGAATTATCAAGATACATTAGAGAAACAGCGTAAATTTGCATCTTATAGAAAGTTAATCAGAAATCTTAGAACTAGACCTATCAAAAATGAAAAGATTAGTAATTAATAAATTAACAATTCTTTCTAAAGATAAAAACAAAGGGAATCAATTTGTTTTTAATGATGGAATAAATCTTATCTTGTCTGATAAAAACTCAGCAGGAAAAACAACTTTATTAAACTTAATATATAGTGCTTTAGGTTGTGTAGTAAAATTTAAAGATGAATGGATTAATTCATTTATTCGATTAGATATATCTATTGGAAATGAGTCTTATACCCTTTATAAAACTCCAAACGGAATTTACTTTATACAAGATTCTAAACAGTTGAAAGAATACACAAAAGAATCAGAATACCATGAGGAAATAGCTAATATTTTAGGTTACAGAATTTACTTAAAAGATCATAAGGGTAAACTTAAAATTACTAGACCAGCCCATTTTCTCTTAATTAGCTATATTTCCCAAGTGAAAGGCTGGTCTTCATTTTTCCCTAGTTCTTTTGAAAAACTTGGTGAATTCAAGAGTTTTCAAGCTGATTTAGTAGAGCAATTTTGTAAAGTAAAAAGCAATAAAGAGTTAGAAAATCAAGAAGAGCTAAAAAGTGTAAGAGATAATTTAGAAAAAGTAAATAATGAGAAAAATGTATTATTAGTTACTAAAGAAGATCTAAATATAAATTCAAAATATGATTTAAAAGAGTTGAAACAGATAGTTAAAGATTATGAAAATACGCTTAATTCACTACAAGAAGAATTATCCGATTTAGTAACTGAAAGACAATTTTTGAAAAATGAAATTAGCCTATCAATATTAATAGCTAATGATGTAGATGCCGATTATCAAAAAGCTAGAGAAAGTGCAAGTAAGATAGAATGTCCCTATTGTGGAACGGTTCATTCTAATACAATTATTGAGAAATCAGAGCTATTTTTTCTTAAAACCAAGTTAGAAGATGAGCGAATTAGTCAAGAAAGTAGAATAAAAGAAATTAATTCCGGCATTCAGGAAATAGAATCTAAAATAATTGAACTGACAGAACTTAGAAACGATGTATCATCACTTATTAGTGATAATACTGAAAAATTTATAAAAGCAATAACCTATAGAGGTCTTTCAACTATTTTAATTGATTTAGATGAACAGATAATTTCTTTAGAAGAAAGAAAAAAACGTATAATATCAATTCAAAATAAAAACAGAAAAGAATACAAGGAGCATAAGAAATCGGTTAATGAATTCTTTTTATCTAAACTAAAAGGTTATGCTGATAAGTTGTCTATAACATTTGAAAATTATGATAATATCAAAAAAGTTACTGATTATCAAAAGATACTAAATTCAGTAAAAGGTGGAGCGGCAGATAGTAATAGGGTGATTTTAGCTTATTATTTAGCTATTTATGCTACTGCTATAAATTACGAAAGTGAAATAATTCCACCGTTAGTTATAGATACTCCAAATCAAAATGAGCAAGATAAAGAAAACTATAAAGCTATAATGGATACCTTAATACAGGAGGAGAATAAACAAATAATAATTTGCTCAATCAAAAGCGAATATACTGACTCATTAGATAATGTAAATAGAATTATAGTTAATAGATTAATGAAAGATTATAATTATAAAAACCTTAGAAATGTAGGATTAATAGGACATGGGGCAACTGGAAAAACATCTTTAACAGAAGCATTATTATTTTATACAAATAATAGGTATTTTCTATACAAGGAGAGCAGATAAAAATGACAATCCGGCATCTGAATATTTTTGTCGCTGTTGCAGATTTTGGTTCTATGAGTGCAGCTGCTTTACATTTATATCTTTCCCAGCCAACTGTAAGTCAGGCAATACGTGAGCTGGAAAAACACTATAATGGCTTATTATTCGAGAGACTTGGTAAGAAACTTTATCTTACGGAGCGGGGGGAGCTTCTGCTGTCAAGGGCGAGAGAGCTTGTCCATCAGTTTGAAGAAACAGAAGAGCTTATGCTGAATCAGGGACAGTCGCCAAATCTTAAACTGGGGTCAACGATTACGGTTGGAACCTGTCTGACTCCGTTTTTGATTCCGGAGCTTCAGAAAAACTGTCCGGAGACAAGAGTCTCATCCTATGTGAACAACACCAGGGACATTGAACAGAAGCTTCTGCGTTCTGAGCTTGATGCAGGAATTGTAGAGGGTGAAATTCTTTCTTCTGATCTTACAGTGATTCCGATTGTAGATGACTGTCTGGTACTTGCAGTGGGTAAAGAACATCCTTTTTACGCAAGAAAAATAATCCGGGTTCAGGATCTGGATCATGAGCCGTTTGCGATGAGGGAACAGGGAAGCGGTACACGACAGCTGTTTGAGGACTATGCAGCAAAACATCAGATTACGTTTGAAACGGTCTGGGAGGCAAACAGTCCCCGTACATTACTGAATGCAGTACTTTATGATCGTGTTCTTTCCGTGATGTCCCTGCGTTTGATGTATCATGAAATAAGACATGAGAGCATCCGTGTATTTCAGAATCAGAATGGGGAATGGAACCGGAAATTCAAACTGGTTTATCATAAAAATAAATTTCTTACACCGGTGATTCATGAGCTGGAGAGAATTCTTCATGCATATAAGAATGTGGAAATGCCAGAGAATATGGGGATATTGCGATAGAACCGGAATAATTGAAAAATAGTGAGGGCGTTGGAAATCATTGTGACAACAGGGTTATTTGGATCTATCAAAAGACTACAGATAAAATAGCAGAGGAGCAAGTGAAAAAAGACATCTACCAGAAATGACGGTTGCGAAAAAATATCTTCAGGAATTTGAGAGTGGAATCTATCGGGAGGTACGATATGAAAAAATTAACAACAGCAAAAATATGGCAGTTTGCAGCAGGACAGTTTGGATGGGCGATGCTGTCCGGGATTATTTCTAACTGGCTTGTATATTTTTATCAGCCGGATAAGACAGCCATCAGTCAGGGACAGACAGTGTTTATTCCACAGGGGCTGGTGGTCTTTGGCATATTTACTATTATTGGCGGAATTACAGCTTTCGGAAGAATTTTTGATGCTTTTACAGATCCAATGATCGCATCTTTATCTGACAGATGTACGTCAAAGAATGGGCGAAGAATTCCGTTCCTGAAATGGGCGTCCCTGCCTCTGGCACTTTCCACAGTGTTAGTGTTCTGGTCCCCGATCAATGAGAAAAGCTGGCTCAATGCAGCGTTTTTGCTGGTGATGGTTCTGGCCTATTACCTTTCCATTACAGCTTATTGCACACCGTATAATGCCTTGATTCCGGAGCTGGGACATACTCAGCAGGAGCGGCTTAACATTTCTACGATGATTTCCTTTACATTCATTGCAGGAACTGCAGTTGCATACCTGGCACCAACTATCTGGGGTGCATTTATCCCGGCATTTGGACGTGTTGGCGCCATCCGTGTCACCTTCACGCTGATGGCAGTGGTGGCATTTATCTGCATGCTGATACCGGTATTTTGCATTCGGGAAAAGGATTACGTGGACACAGTTCCAGCAAAAGAGTCTGCTTTTCGCTCCCTGACTGCTACGTTTAAGAATGGAGAATTTTGTAAATTTGTGGGCTCCGATATTTTTTACTGGATCGCCCTTACCATGTTTCAGACAGGTCTGCCTTTCTTTGTGACCAGCCTTCTGAAGCTGCCGGAGACGATGACAACCCTGTATTTTGTGGGGATGACAGCATTGTCTTTGGTATTTTACATTCCGGTAAATAAGCTTACCCCGAAGCTGGGTAAGAAAAAGATGATTCTATTTGCATTTGCTGTATTCAGTTTGGCTTATTTCTATACAGGATTTATGGGAAAAATGAGCTTTATTCCGGAAACCGTACAGGGGCTGATCCTGACGGTGGTGGCAGCGCTGCCGATGGCGATTTTCGGAATTTTGCCCCAGGCGGTTGTGGCAGATATCGCCCAGAGTGATTCCATCACAT
>OGJJ01002816.1_pt1 | contig 10577 bp, 7 predicted proteins | sample 1572081 | NCBI WGS metagenome assembly OGJJ01 (sample SAMEA2582122, study PRJEB24529) | metagenome | biome: Human gut stool | place: China | collected 2011
CAGGCGCCATCCTTCAGGTGTTTCAGAATCCGTTCTCCCTCTTTCGACCGGATCTGTTCCTCCAGCGCTAAAGAGGCTCCATCCGGCGTTTTCTCATCAGCGACTTCCACAATTTCCAGCTTCACATATTTCTGCAAACGCTTTGCATACTCCTCAATCGCATCCCGCAGATAGCGTTCCTTGATCTTTCCCACTGTGATCAAAGTAATCTTCATGCTTCAAAAATCTCCGGATAGATTTCCTCGATAAAATGCTCCAGAAATCCTTCCTCCAGGTTCATATACTGGCTTTCCAGACATTGACGGCATTTCTCTGCGCGTTTGAAATACAGCAGTTCCTCCGGCAGATTCAGATCTTCAGGAGCGAGCATGGCATCAATCTTTTCTTTTGTCAGCTGCTCCTTTGCCCATTTATGCATTTCTCCTGACAATTCTTCTTCAAAAGCTGCTTTTCTGGCAAACTTCGCCGCATTGCGGAAAGAAACAATTCCCATGATGATGAAAATTCCAAACAGGGCTCCCATCACCACATACGTTAACACTTTCGTCGTGGAATTAGAGAAAAAAGGAATCACTCCCATGATCATCAAAATCACAAGTACAAGCCCAATGCTTCCGATAATCAACAACGTATAAGCAGATGATTTATTATCTTCTGCTCTGGCTGCACTGCTCACATACAGAGAGGTACGTTCTCTGGGTGCCTGTGCTTCCTCCTCTTCCTCCGTGGCTACCGCTTCCTCTTCCACAGACATTTCTTCTGGTGCTTCTGTTTCTTCCGCCTGCACTTCCTCTGCCTGTGCTTCTTCCACTTCTTCAAGAGAATCTACAAGTTCTACCTTACAGTCTGCACAAACAGAAATTCCTTCTCTGTACTGTGCCTTGCATTTCGGACAAAACGGCATAGTCTGTTACCCCCGATCCTTCGTAACTTTATTTGGAAAGATATTCGTCAATACCCTTGGCAGCTGCTTTTCCTGCCCCCATTGCAAGAATAACAGTTGCTGCTCCGGTCACGGCATCGCCACCGGCATACACACCCTCTTTCGTGGTCTGTCCGTTTTCTTCTTCAGCAACGATACATTTCCATTTATTGACTTCTAACCCTTTCGTCGTAGAAGAAATCAACGGATTGGGAGAAGTTCCCAGAGACATGATCACTGCATCCACTTCCATATCAAATTCAGAACCGGGTACTTCCACAGGTCTGCGTCTTCCGGATGCATCAGGCTCACCCAGTTCCATGCGAATACAACGGATACCTGTCACATTACTGTTCTCATCCGTGAGAATTTCTACGGGATTTGTAAGCAGATCAAAAATGATGCCCTCTTCTTTTGCGTGATGTACTTCTTCCACACGGGCAGGTAATTCTTCCTCGCTTCTGCGGTATACAATATGCACCTCTGCTCCCAGGCGAAGGGCTGTTCTTGCAGCATCCATTGCCACGTTTCCGCCACCGACTACGGCAACCTTCTTGGCACGCATGATGGGAGTCTGGGAATCCTCTTTGAATGCTTTCATCAGATTGCTTCTGGTGAGATATTCATTTGCTGAGAATACGCCGTTTGCCTGCTCGCCGGGAATACCCATAAACTTAGGAAGTCCTGCACCGGAACCGATAAATACGGCACTGAAGCCTTCTTCTGTCAATAACTCATCAATGGTGGTAGATTTACCGATGACTACATCCGTTTCAATCTTCACACCCAATGCTTTTACGTTTTCAATTTCTTTCTTTACAACAGCCTCTTTCGGAAGACGGAATTCAGGAATACCGTATACCAATACGCCGCCAGCCTCATGCAAAGCTTCAAAAATGGTTACATCGTAACCCATCTTAGCCAGATCTCCGGCACAGGTCAGACCGGAAGGGCCGGAACCGATCACTGCAACCTTTTTCCCTTTCTTTTCCGCAGAGACAACGGGTTTGATTTCATTCTGACCAGCCCAGTCTGCAACGAAACGTTCCAGTTTTCCAATGGAGATGGGTTCCCCCTTGATACCACGAATACATTTACCTTCACACTGACTCTCCTGAGGGCATACGCGGCCACAGATTGCAGGAAGCGCAGAGGATTCGCTGATGGTATGATAAGCATCCTCGATCTGTCCGTTCTTCACTTCCTCAATAAATTTCGGAATATTGATTGCTACAGGACATCCCTTGATGCACTGTGCATTTTTACAGTTAATGCAACGGGAAGCCTCTTCCATTGCTTCCTCTTTGTTATATCCTAAGCACACCTCGTCAAAATTGGTTGCACGTACACTGGCTTCCTGTTCTCTGACGGGCGTTTTCTTTAATACATCCATTCTAAATAACCATGCCTTTCCTTTTATACTTACTGGCAGTTGCCACAGCCGCCATGATGAGTTGCGCCTTCTTTTTCTTTCAGGAAAGCTCGTCCCTCTTCCGTCTTATAAATCTGCTGGCGCTTCATCGCCTGGTCAAAGTCAACCAGATGTCCGTCGAATTCAGGACCATCCACGCATGCAAATTTCACTTTTCCATCCACTGTCACACGGCAGGCACCGCACATACCGGTTCCATCCACCATGATGGGATTTAAGGAAACCACGGTAGGAATATTCAGTTCTTTGGTAAGCTTGCAGACAAATTTCATCATAATCATAGGTCCGATGGCTACACAGACATCATACTGTTTTCCTTCATCCACCAGACTCTGTAAAGTAGCAGTAACCATACCGCTTCTGCCATAGGAGCCATCATCTGTGGTCACATAGAGATTTCCTGCAACCGCTTCCATCTCCTTTTCCAGAATCAGTAAATCCTTCGTCTTGGCACCTACGATAACATCCGCAGCCACGCCCTGCTCATGCAGCCATTTTACCTGAGGATAAACCGGAGCAGTTCCTACGCCGCCGGCTATGAACAGAATTTTCTTGTTACGCAGTTCTTCTACGGATTCTTCCGTCAGATCGGACGGTCTTCCCAACGGTCCTACGAAATCCTGGAAATAGTCTCCGGCTTTCAAGGAAGTCATGCGTAAGGTACTGGCTCCTACAACCTGAAATACGATGGTAATTGTTCCTTTGTCCCTGTTGTAATCGCAGATGGTCAGGGGGATTCTCTCTCCCTCTTCATCCATACGAACAATGACAAACTGTCCGGGCATACAGGATTTGGCCACCCTTTTTGCTTCTACTTCCATCAGGTAGATATTTGTAGTCAGCTCCCGTGCTTCTAAAATTTTGTACATAGTTCTTACTCCTCTATACTTGACATTATAGTAATGATATAAAAATTCTCAAAAAAGTGCAACCCCGGATTCTTTTCCTAGTTAAAGTTTTGCTCCGCATCTGCCTGGGCGGCAAGCTGCGCATTCATTTGTAACTGATAATAAAGATCACTTTGAATCTCATAGGTCACATTATCATGCTGCACACAGGTAAACAACTGCCCTGAATATATGTTTGCTGCATACACGGCTCCCGTCTTGGTCTGAACTCCTGCAGCATCCTCATATAATTCCGGCAAAATATAAAAATCGGAATTAAATGTGTCGTCATGCACCACACCGGTAAGCTGATACAGATACCTTCCATTCATTCCCGGAGCATGCCCTTGCAGATCCATAATCTTTCCATACTGTACGAAGGCTTCCAAAAGTGCATTGACACACTGGGCTGCGGGAATGGAATTATCAATCGTCAGATTATAGGAACGCGCTGTAACCTCGGATGCAATTCCCATTTCGTTATACGCAATAAACTTGAAATTGGATCTCCCCAAAGGCATCACCAAAGGTTCCGTATATACCTGGCTGTCCCTGGTGGGATCCTTTAAGTCTGTGGTGTAGTAAACCGTTGTTCCTTCCTGCAGGTTAATCTTAATAATCTGAGGCGTATTAAAATCACCACTGGACAGATTGACTTCCGGTGCTGCCGGTGTGGGCACGTTAATGTTGTAGGTACAACTCACCACCTCACTACGTACCCCATACGGATTCACATACACAGCCTTAACCGTTGTCATCCCGGGATTTAAAAGAATCGGAGCTGTATATATATCAGCCTCAATTCCGGGATCCGTACCATCTAAGGTATAATGAATCGTACCTGCTCCGGTTGCCAGCAATTTAATCGGTATCACCTCATCATAGGTGCCTCCCTGCAGACTGAATTCAGGGGCACTGGCAAGATAATCGCTATAGGTCATGCGAATCCTTGTATCCGGACATTGCTCCAGCAATTCACTCAGCTTTCCGTAATCTCCGTTTGTCTTATAAATCTCTACGATTTTACTGTATGCATTTTGTATATCACTCTGAGATGCATACTGGGAAAATGCCACATCACACAAGGTCAATACCCCATCATTGACATTGCCGGTCAGATAATAATAATCCGCAATTTCAAATAACAGGGATACCTGACTGGGATCCAGTTCATATGCCTTCTGCAGTTTTTCAATCGCAAGCTCGTAATTGTTCTTACTCACCGCTGCATTGGCAAGCTTTACCTGATAATCAGGAGAGGTCGTCCGATAATGATGGATTCCGATCACCGTTCCTGATCCTGCAATAAGGATTCCCACAATAGGAAGCACCCAGAGCAGAACCGTAAATCGACGCTCCCGGACAGACTGCTCCGGGATTTTCTCCTCCTCTTCCGCCTTCTCCTGTTCTGTCTCCATTTCCTCAAGAAAGCCGGTCAGATTCTCGGAAATTCTGTTTTCCAATTCCGGATCAAAATCAGGTACAATATGAATTTCTTCACCACATTTCTCACAATATAGCATTCCCTCAGGAATCTCAAAACCACAATGCGGGCAAATCATATCTATCCTAATACCTTTCTCAATTTCTGCTGTTCAAAGGAGGATTCTTAGAATAATCCGGTGATAATACCGTCCTTATTTACATCAACATTAAATGCAGCCGGCTGTTTCGGAAGTCCCGGCATGGTCATTACGGTTCCTGTGAGAACTACCACAAAGCCTGCTCCTGCAGATACATATACATCACGGATATTCATGTTGAAACCGGTAGGTCTTCCCAACAGGCTTGGATCGTCAGACAGAGAATACTGATTCTTCGCCATACAGATCGGAAGGTTTCCAAAGCCCAGCTCCTCCAGCTTTTGAATCTGCTTATTAACGGCTGCTGTATAGCTTACGCTGTCTGCACCGTAAATTTCTTTCGAGATTGTCTCGATTTTGGCCTTAATCGGCTGCTTTTCATCATACAATACATGAAAATCAGAGGTTTTCTCTTCCAGAGTCTTCAGTACCTTCTCTGCCAGTGCGATACCGCCTTCCCCACCTTTCTCCCATACTTCGGATAAGGCAAATTCACATTGATGCTCCTCGCAGAAATTCCGGACAAAAGCTCTTTCTGCATCGGTATCGGTAGCAAAAGCGTTTAGTGTAACTACCACAGGTACTCCGTATTTGTGCAGATTTTCAATATGTTTCTCCAGATTTACAATTCCCTTTGCAAGAGCTTCCAGATTTTCACCGGCAAGTTCTGCCTTCGGCACGCCACCGTTATATTTCAGTGCTCGGATGGTCGCAACCAGAACAACCGCATCCGGTTTCAAACCAGCCATCCGGCATTTGATATCAAAGAATTTCTCTGCTCCTAAATCAGCACCAAAGCCAGCCTCTGTGATACAGTAATCTGCCATTTTTAATGCTGTTTTTGTAGCAATTACAGAGTTACATCCATGGGCAATATTGGCAAAAGGACCGCCATGTACCAATGCCGGGGTATGCTCCAGTGTCTGAATCAGATTGGGTTTCAGAGCATCCTTCAATAATGCCGCCATAGCACCCACTGCCTTCAGATCCTTTGCCGTTACAGGCTGCCCCGCGAAATTGTAAGCTACAACCATGCGCCCCAGGCGTTCCTTCAGATCATCCATATCCTGTGCCAGACATAAAACTGCCATGATTTCAGAGGCTACCGTGATTACAAAGTGATCCTCTCTTACCACGCCATCCATTTTATTGCCAAGACCTACTACTACATTACGAAGAACGCGGTCATTCATATCCAGACAACGTTTCCATACGACCTGTCTGGTATCGATTCCCAGCTCATTTCCCTGCTGGATATGGTTATCCAGTAAAGCTGCCAGAAGATTATTCGCAGAAGTAATTGCATGAAAATCTCCGGTAAAATGAAGGTTTAAATCCTCCATGGGAACAACCTGGGCATAACCACCGCCTGCTGCTCCACCCTTGATGCCGAAGCAAGGTCCAAGAGAAGGTTCACGCAGTGCCAGCACTGCCTTTTTTCCCATTTTTCCAAAAGCCTCTCCCAATCCTACGCTGGTAGTGGTCTTTCCTTCTCCTGCCGGTGTCGGGTTAATTGCCGTCACCAGAATCAGCTTTCCATTGGGATTTCCTTCGATGCTCTTTATGTACTCATCAGAAAGCTTCGCCTTATACTTTCCGTACAATTCCAGATCATCCTCTGCAATGCCCAGCTGGCCTGCCACCTTCGTAATCGGTTCCAGTACGCTCTCCTGTGCGATTTCAATGTCTGTCTTCATAGTGTCTCCTCCACATATTGTTCAAACTGCTCCGGACTCATTAGTATCTTCCTCGGTTTTGTTCCTTCTTCCTCACCGACTACACCGGCATCTGCAAGCTGATCCATAATTCTCGCTGCACGGTTGAATCCTATTTTAAATACACGCTGCAACATACCAATGGATGCTTTATCCTTTTCGATGATAAATTTTCCCGCATCCACAAACAGTTCATCCATGGAAGCTCCACCGCCTCCGGCACTGCCCCCGGCTCCGGAACCGGAGCCCAGGTTTTTGATTTGTGCTTCCACATCTTCACTGTATACATTGCCGATTGCCTGGTTTTTGAGGAAATCCACCACATCTGACACTTCCCTGTCAGACACGAATGCTCCCTGGATTCTGGCGGGTTTGGGATAGCCCTGTGGGTAAAATAACATATCACCTTTACCCAAAAGCTTTTCCGCTCCGTTCATATCCAGAATTGTCCGGGAATCCACTCCGCTGGAAACCGCAAAAGCCACGCGGCTTGGCATGTTGGCTTTAATCAGACCCGTGATAACATCCACGGAAGGTCGCTGTGTTGCAATGATCAGATGAATGCCCGCCGCACGTGCAAGCTGTGCCAGCCGGCAAATGGATTCCTCCACTTCTCCCGGTGCCACCATCATTAAATCCGCTAACTCGTCCACAATAATTACAATCTGCGGAAGTTTGGCAGGTGCCTGAGGGTCTCCCTTTGCCTGCATCTCCTCCACCTTTTTGTTATATCCTTTCAGATCACGGACATTAAAATCCGCAAACTTCTGATAACGATCTGTCATTTCCGCCACACCCCAGTGTAAAGCGCCGGATGCCTTTTTCGGATCCGTCACCACTGGAATCAGAAGATGAGGAATTCCGTTATAGACGGAAAGTTCTACTACTTTAGGATCAATGAGAATCATTTTCACATCATCGGGATGTGCCTTGTACAGAATACTCATAATAATCGTATTGATACATACGGATTTACCGGAACCTGTAGATCCTGCTATGAGCATATGGGGCATCTTTCCGATATCTGCCACCACGGTTTTGCCCCCGATATCCTTTCCTACGGCAAAACAGATATTGCTCTGGAAATCTTTAAATTCCTTTGACTCCAACAGATCCCTTAGAGGAACCGCCATATTTTCTTTGTTGGGAACTTCGATTCCCACGGCAGCCTTTCCCGGAATCGGGGCCTCGATACGGATGTCCGTGGCCGCCAGGTTCAGTTTAATATCATCGGAGAGTCCCACGATCTTGCTGACCTTCACACCCATTTCCGGCTGCAGTTCATAGCGGGTAACGGTAGGTCCGCAGCTCACATTGGTAACGGTTACATTGACGCCGAAATTATGCAGGGTTTCCTGAAGCTTCTGTGCTGTTTTACGCAGATGTGCATCGGAATCCCCCTGAGATCTGCCATCTCCGCGCTTCAGAAGCTTCAGCGGCGGATACTGATATGGTTTCTTCTCCGGAGCTCCCCCCTGGCTGATCTCATGCTGGATATTTCTGATCCCATGCTCGATCTCTGTCTGAGATGACTTCGGGTTTCTGGAGGGCTGATGGGATGCCTTCTGTTCAGCTTCCGGCTGAGGATCCTCCTTTATCTCAGCGAGAACGGCTGCCTTTCCTGTTTTCCGGGAAGCTTTTGCTGTTGCATCTGTCTTTGCCGGCAGGATCTGCTGCATCTCGGGAATATCCACATCCTCGTAGCCGTCATAGGCATCCTCCTCTTCGGCTTCCTGCATTTCTCTTTCGAAATCCGGCTCCTCCGACTCTTCCCGGGCCGGCTGCGGCTGTGAACGGTGGATCTGGAATTCCAGCGGCCGGGCATGCTCCTCCGGTTTCTCCTCAAGCCCTGGATCCTCTTCTGTCAGCTCTGTATCTGCCGGAAGTACAGCCTTTTGTTCATCAAGAAAAGAAGGAAGATTAAATTCTCCTTCCCGGTTCGCCTTCACCGCAGCCTGTCTTTCCTTCTGCGATCTTCTGGCTTTTTTCTTTTGTTTTTTTGAGATATTTTCCGGATCTTCCTCTGTAAGGGCAAGTTCTTCTTCCTCCAGCTCTTCTTCCAGCCGGCGGATCTTCTCCGCTCTTTTTTCCGCACGGATCTTTCTGCGAAGCTCCTTCTGCTTTTCTCTGTCCGGCTGTCCCTCAAGATAAGCTTCTTTGCCCTCTCGTGCTGCATCTGTAAAAAAGTCCAGGATCTTATTCATAAATCCGAAGAAGGATCTCTGTGTTATGATGATGAGAGATACAAGAAGCACCAGAACGATGATCACAGTTCCGCCCACAACACCAAAAGCGGATGCTGTGGAAAGACATACTGCACCACCGAATACTCCGCCGCCGGTATGGTATTCCGAACTCAGTGAATAATAATCCGAAAACGTGGTACTTGGCGTATAGCCCTCTGTGATCAGCTGAAGAAAGCCGCAGAGGAACACAAAAAATACCACGCCTGCCAGTACCTTTTTGTAGGCAAGGCGGTTGGTATTGTTCACGATCAGGAACGTAACTCCGGCAAAAAGCAGGATCGGGAAAATATATGCACAAAGTCCCATGATGCCAAAACATACGGCACTGATGGCATTTCCTACGATCCCTCCCATACCAAATGCACTGATCATCAGGATCAGACAGGCCGCAAACATCACAAGGATCAGGATCTCTGTCTGAAAGCGGTTACCGACAGGCTGCTGCTTCGCCGCAGGTTTTCTTTTTCTTTTTTTTGTCGTTTTTGAAGCTGCCATTGTCAGACTCCTCCCAGTTGATATCAAATATAATTCGCTGCCAGAATAAGGATTCCGGCTGCAAAAGAATAAAATGCAAAATAACGCAGTCTGACCTGATTCGAAAGCTTAAGCATAAAACGGATCACCAGATAGCCTGTGATCCCGGCCACGATCATTCCAAGAACATAAATAAATCCCTGGCCAACAGTCATATGAACAGAAGTGAACTCTCCCATCTCCACAAAAAAAGCTCCCACCACAGCCGGAATGCTCATCAGCAACGAATATTTCACTGCAAACTTCCGTCCGAGACCGCAGAAAAGTCCTGCACTCATGGTAAGTCCAAGCCTGGAAAGTCCCGGAAACACGGAAAGGCCCTGACAGATACCCATCCACATAGCATCTCCGAAGCTGGTTTCTTTTGTTCCCTTGCTGCCATTGACATTACTGTAGTCCACAACAAGGAGAATCACACCTGTAAGAAGGATCCCGATCCCGGAAAACATGTGTGAGGATGCGCTTCGCACAACAAGTCGTTTGCACTGATATCCGATCAGGACTGTAGGAATGGTGGATACCATGATCAGGGCGGTAAGCTTCCGATAAGTTCCGCTTATGATCTTTGCATAGGTAAGCTCTTTCCCAGTCCTACGGTTATAGAGAAAAATATTGGCATTTCCGATCAGATCCAGTATCATTCCGATCAGCTCGATCCCGATTTTCTTGATGTCCTTCAGAAAAACAAGGATCAGAGCTATCATAGTTCCCAGATGGAGCATCACTTCAAAAAGCACACCGGAACCTCTGGTACCGCCCAAAAGATCCTGCACTCCACAGAGATGTCCGAAGCTGCTCACCGGCAGAAATTCGGTGATTCCCTGAATGATTCCCAATATAATCGCATGTATCACTGACATAATGATATTTCCTTTTCTTAAATTTTTTCCAACACATTATAGCATAACTGAGTAAAACTTACAATCTTCACTTGGCAAAAGTTTCAAACAAATGTTCTTTTTTGATCTGCAGGAAAAAAAATCCTCCGGCTGCATCAGAAAACACAGTCGGAGGATCTGTTTATAAACAGACTTTCTGCTTATTTATTTTTCAGATATTCGTCGATACCTTTTGCACCAGCTTTACCTGCACCCATGGCAAGGATTACGGTAGCTGCACCTGTAACGGCATCACCACCGGCATATACGCCGTCCTTGGATGTCTTACCTGTTTCTTCTTCAGCAACAATACATCTTCTTCTGTTGACTTCCAGACCCTTGGTTGTGGAAGATCGGAAGAGCGTCGTGTAGGGAAAGAG
>OGJJ01002818.1_pt1 | contig 10565 bp, 13 predicted proteins | sample 1572081 | NCBI WGS metagenome assembly OGJJ01 (sample SAMEA2582122, study PRJEB24529) | metagenome | biome: Human gut stool | place: China | collected 2011
GGATATTGGGATTCCATTTTTTGACTTGACTGATAATTTTCGGTGTTTGTTTGAGGAAGAGCACCTGATAATCATCTTGTGATGAAATCTTCCCTTGGACGTTTGTTTTGTTCAAAAACTCTGTTAAATCCTGCGAAGCAGTGATTTGGTCAAATCCTGCCATATAAATAGGAGTATAGTCAGAAACGGCCATTGAATGAATTAAAACATCATGAGTTTTGACCAAAGGCTGCATTGTTTCCAGCAAATCTTGTACATTTTTAATAATTTGAATGGTTAAGTTCGGATGAGAAGCGGGTTTGACAGCACTCTGTGTAGTGACTAAGGTGACCTTATCGCCTCGTGCCAAAAAACTTTCCGCAATAAGTGCACCGAGTTTTCCTGTCGAGTGATTTGTAATAGAACGAACTTGATCAATTTTCTCGCTCGTTCCGCCAGAAGTAATCAATAGTTTCATAATTAAATTTTACACAAAAAAAGTTAATTCGTAAATAAAAAAGACTTTTCCGAACGTTTTTGAGAAGTTTAGCTTTAAAAGAATTTGTTTTCTTTATTTTTTGGTATAATAATCTTATCAAAACTGGAGGATTCCCAATGAAAACGGATATAGAAATTGCTCAGAGTGTTGACTTGCAGCCCATTGCTGATGTGGTGGAAAAAGTTGGAATTGATTATGATGATTTAGAACTTTATGGCAAATACAAAGCTAAATTGTCTTTTGATAAGATTCAGAAATTGCAAAAGAGTCCAGTTGGTAAGTTGATTTTGGTAACAGCGATTAATCCGACATCTGCCGGAGAAGGGAAATCGACAATTACCATTGGTTTAGCAGATGCTCTTAACAAAATCGGAAAGAAAACCATGATTGCGATTCGAGAACCGTCTCTTGGGCCAGTTATGGGAATTAAAGGCGGAGCTGCTGGAGGGGGTTATGCACAGGTTCTACCAATGGAAGACATCAATTTGCATTTCACAGGAGATATGCATGCGATTACCACTGCCAACAATGCCCTTTCTGCTTTGATTGATAATCATTTACATCAAGGAAATGCTCTAGGAATTGACCAACGTCGCATTATCTGGAAGCGCGTGGTAGATCTGAACGACCGTGCTTTGCGGCATGTGACAGTTGGTCTGGGCAGTCCGGTTAACGGAATTCCGCGGGAAGATGGTTTTGATATTACGGTTGCATCTGAAATCATGGCTATTCTGTGCTTAGCGACAAACATTGAGGACTTGAAAAAACGTCTAGCTAATATTGTTATTGGTTACCGTTGTGATCGGACGCCTGTTTATGTTCGAGATTTAGAAGTAGAAGGGGCTCTTGCTCTCATCTTGAAAGACGCTATAAAGCCCAATCTGGTACAGACTATCTATGGAACCCCTGCCTTCGTTCACGGTGGACCGTTTGCCAATATTGCTCACGGCTGTAATTCCGTTTTGGCAACGACAACAGCTTTGCATTTGGCGGACTACACGGTGACTGAAGCTGGATTTGGTGCGGATCTAGGGGCTGAAAAATTCCTAGATATCAAAACACCCAATCTTCCGACTGCTCCAGATGTAGTGGTTATTGTTGCAACTCTCAGAGCATTGAAAATGAACGGTGGTGTTGCTAAAGAAGAGCTGACAACTGAGAATGTTGAAGCGGTTAAAGCAGGTTTTGCCAACCTCAAACGCCATGTGGGAAATATCCGTAAATTTGGTGTTCCGGTTGTGGTGGCTATCAATGAATTTGTGACGGACACCCAAGCTGAAATTGCCGTTCTCAAGGAACTTTGCGCAGAGATTGATGTTCCTGTGGAATTGGCTAGTGTTTGGGCAGACGGAGCTGACGGTGGTCTAGCTCTTGCCGAAACTGTGGTTAAAACAATTGAAACTAGACCTGCTAACTACACTCGACTTTACGATAATAATCTGACAGTTGAAGAAAAAATTGAGAAAATTGTCAAGGAAATCTATCGCGGAACAAAAGTCAATTTTGAAAAGAAAGCAAAAACTCAAATTTCTCAAATTGTCAAGAATGGCTGGGATAAGTTGCCAATTTGTATGGCTAAGACCCAATACAGTTTTTCAGATAATCCAAATCTTCTGGGAGCGCCAGAAAACTTTGAAATCACTATCCGTGAAGTTGTTCCAAAACTAGGTGCAGGCTTTATTGTCGCCCTGACTGGTGATGTTATGACCATGCCTGGTCTGCCAAAACGCCCAGCAGCCCTCAATATGGATGTCGCACCAGATGGTACAGCTATTGGACTATTTTAAAACGAAAAAGGTTCGAGAGAGCCTTTTCTTTTTGAATTTGGTAAAATATACATGGTGATATACTTCATTTTTATGAAAGTAATAAGAAGAAAGGAACGTTCGGATGAACATCAGATTAGCAGATAAAAACGACGCCGCTGTTCTTGTAGCTATTTACGCACCTTATGTGGAGAAAACAGCCATTACTTTTGAGTATGATGTTCCGTCGATGGAGGAATTTTCTGGTCGGATTGAGAAGACCTTGGAAAGGTATCCTTATCTGGTGGCTGAAGAAGAGGGAGTCATTCTGGGTTATGCTTATGCTTCGACTTATTATGGTCGAGAGGCATACAACTGGGCTGTTGAACTATCGGTCTATGTAGCTGATGAGAATCGCGGCAGAGGGATTGGGAAGCAGCTTTATGACAAATTGGAAGAAATTCTTGAACAGCAAGGTTTTGTTCATTTTCTAGCTTGTATTGCTCTGCCGAATGATGCCAGTATTTCTTTCCATAAAAAACGTGGTTATCAGCAAGTAGCGTATTTCCCAAAAATCGGATATAAATTTGACTGCTGGCATGATACAGTTTGGTTGCAGAAGAGTTTAGATAAACCAGCAAGACCAATTAAATTATTCAAAGATATGAATGTTGAAAGTGAATGGTAATATGAAAGTAGAAGATATTTTACAAGGATTAAAAGAAGTAGCAAACCCTGAAGATGCTATTCACATGAAAGCATACATGAAAGACCAATTTGAGTTTTTAGGAGTTAAAACACCTGTTAGACGCCAAGTTTCTAAGATATTTTTTAAGAAAAATCACAAGTCTACGATAGATTGGGAATTTGTCAATCAGGCTTGGGAGAACCCCTATCGTGAAATGCAATATGCGGTGCTGGATTATTTGCAATTGAAACAAAAGGCTTTGAAACCAAGCGATTTGCTAAAGATAAAGAAATTAGCACAAACAAAGCCATGGTGGGACACCATTGACTTTTTGTGCCGCTCAGTAGGCTTTATTTGCCTGCACTATCCTGAGACAAAAAAATTTGTGTTGGAGTGGAGCAGGGATGAAGATTTTTGGCTGCGGCGCCTTGCCATTGAACATCAATTGCTTCAAAAAGAAGAAACGGATGTCCAGCTGCTGGAGCAAATCCTGATTAATAATCTTAATCAGACCGAGTTTTTCATCAATAAGGCCATTGGTTGGGCACTTCGGGACTACTCCAAGACCAATCCCGACTGGGTGCGGGAATTTATCGAAAAATACAAAGATAGGCTGAGCAAACTCAGCATTAAAGAAGGAAGCAAGTATTTGTGAGATTGATAGATGAGGAAGTTTTTCTATCAGTAGTTAAAAACTGATGAAGAGGATCGATAAATGAAATATCGCAGGCAAGTATTGATGAACTAGCAAAAACCGAACCAATTCTCTTTGTGAGCATTACCCAAGAGGATTGGTTCGGTTTTTTGTCTTACTTAGTTCCTAGTTTGCTTTTCGATTTTCATTGAGTGTTAGATATTTTTTTGCTCTAAGTGATGTATATGGTTGTATCTGGTATAATGAATGATAATAATCGTCAAAATAGTAGTGACTGTCCAGATAGCATATTGATGAATGAAACGTGTGAGAAATCCAGTAAAAATAGCACCGCCGATGAAACTAGCGACAATCATAGAGTAATTAGCCGCTTGCCTTCTAATAATATGTCTGCGGTCTTTAAAACGAATATACTCATACCAAGCAGTGACCATTCTCCGATAGTTTCCTGAAGTCATCATAATCATGTAGGGATAAGACTCGATTTTTGAGCCTGTATAAGTTAGCATGACCATGCCTGTAGAAGTTGCAAGCAATATCACCCAGATAAAATAATGAGAATGAAAGAAAGGGAAGAGGAAAGTCGTGAGAGTCAACGGTAAGACCCCCCAAGTACGCCAATGTGAGCTTTGTGCCCGTTCCTTAAGTAGAATACCAAGGATAAAGCCACAGGTAAAGAAGACAAGCGAAAGGATACGGTAAGCGGTCTTTACGGTTGGTCCATCCCAATCGGCTACGATTAAAATAATATTCCCTGTCTGAGTGGCGATTAGTGTACTAAATTGTATATGCGAAAAAACGTCTAGGCAACCACCCACAGCTCCGAGCAAGATAGCCATTGTTCGTCTATCTTGAGGCATGGGGACAGGCTGTTTCGTAGTATCCATAACTTTATCCTCCTAAAAACTATTTTACTCTTTTAAGACACCAATTTCAAATATGGATAAGTTGGAAATTATCATAATAAAAATAGTTTGACTTTTAGGATTTTCTATAGTAGAATGCTAGATATGCGATGAGTCGATAGGTGGCGCAAGCCACATATTGAGCATGGGAGGTCATATACGCAGGAGCGGACCTTGATGAGTTGTGTGAACCTGCTCATCACACGTAAGTGCCCTCAATCCCTACTTTTTAGTGGGGATTTTTTTCTTATAAGTCTTTTCAATTCTTTAGAAAAGTAGTATAATACCAGCAATACACAAATTTTTTGAAAATTCAGAGAGGTATGTTATGGGATATACAGTTGCTGTGGTTGGTGCTACAGGTGCCGTTGGAGCTCAAATGATTAAAATGCTGGAAGAATCAAGTCTTCCGATTAAAAAAGTACGCTACTTGGCTTCAGCTCGTTCTGCTGGGAAAGTTTTGAAATTCAAAGATCAAGACATCACGATTGAAGAAACAACGGAAACTGCCTTTGAAGATGTAAATATTGCCCTATTTTCAGCAGGTGGCTCAACTTCTGCTAAGTATGCTCCGTACGCTGTCAAGGCAGGAGCTGTTGTGGTGGATAACACCTCTTATTTCCGTCAGAATCCTGATGTTCCTTTGGTTGTACCAGAGGTCAATGCACATGCACTTGATGCTCATAACGGAATTATTGCCTGCCCAAACTGTTCAACTATCCAGATGATGGTGGCGCTGGAGCCTGTTCGTCAGAAATGGGGCTTAGAGCGCATCATCGTATCGACCTATCAGGCCGTGTCTGGAGCTGGTATGGGAGCTATTCTTGAAACTCAGCGTGAACTGCGTGAGGTCTTAAATGACGGAGTCAATCCGTGTGATGTTAAGGCTGATATTTTGCCTTCCGGCGGTGACAAGAAACACTATCCGATTGCTTTTAATGCTCTTCCTCAAATTGATGTCTTTACGGACAATGACTACACCTACGAAGAGATGAAGATGACCAATGAAACCAAGAAGATTATGGAAGATGACACGATTGCGATTTCTGCTACTTGTGTTCGTATCCCTGTTCTTTCAGCGCACTCAGAGTCTGTCTACATCGAGACAAAAGAAGTAGCACCCATCGCAGAGGTCAAAGCAGCTATTGCCAATTTTCCTGGAGCAGTATTAGAGGATGATGTTGCTCATCAAATCTACCCTCAAGCTGTCAATGCTGTCGGCAAAAAAGAAACATTTGTTGGTCGTATCCGCAAAGATTTGGATGCTGAAAAAGGGATTCATATGTGGGTGGTTTCAGACAACCTGCTCAAGGGTGCGGCTTGGAATTCTGTTCAAATTGCTGAGACCTTGCATGAACGTGGCTTGGTGCATCCAACAGCAGAGGTCATTTTCGAATTGAAGTAAAATGTGAGATAATATTTGTATAGTTGTATTTTGCAAGCTAGGAGGATGAGATTTATGTCTATAGAAGATTTAAAAAAAGCAAGAATTATAACAGCACTTGTAACACCGTTTAAAGAGGACGGTAGCATTAACTTTGAAGCTCTTCCTAAGCTGATTGAGCACCTTCTAGCGCATCATACAGAAGGACTGATTATCGCAGGAACGACAGGTGAAAGCCCAACTCTGACGCATGAAGAGGAGCTAGAATTATTTGCAGAGGTTCAAAAGATTGTAAAAGGGCGAGTTCCGTTGATAGCCGGAATTGGTACAAATGATACTCGAGATTCAGTTGAATTCGCGCGTGAAGTTGACAAATTTGGTGGTTTTGCTGCCGGACTTGCAGTGACTCCTTATTACAATAAACCGACTCAAGAAGGTCTATATCAGCATTATAAAGCGATTGCGGAAGCTTCAAATCTGCCAGTCATCGTTTATAATGTTCCTAGCCGAACGGTTGCTGGTTTGACAGTAGAAACTTCCTTGCGCTTAGCACAATTGCCAAATATTATTGCAATCAAAGATTGTACAGGCATAGATGCTCTTACCCATTTGGTTGAAAACGCTCCACAGGACTTTCTAATTTATACTGGGGAAGACGGACAAGCTTTTCATGCAAAGGCAATCGGAGCACAGGGGGTTATATCTGTTGCGGCTCATACTAATGGAGATGACTTTTATGAAATGTTTGCTGCTTTAGATGAGGGTAAGCTGAAAAAAGCTGCTCAGATTCAACGTCAGCTGTTACCAAAAATAGAAGCTCTCTTTTCTGTGACAAGCCCAGCACCACTTAAAGCTGTGCTAAATTCTCAAGGATTTGAAGTCGGACCACTCCGCCTCCCGCTTGTTGCCTGTACAGAGAAAGAAAAAGCCTCTATTCTTCCATTTTTCGAAGATTGAAATAAGCATTTTAGATTTGTAAAAAGTCGTAAAGATATTGTCAAAATTTATTGTGAAGTAGTTAATTTTTTCATTACGGAGGACTTTGGCATCTAATGCCTTTGATGAGGATGATTGCTGTTATTTGTATTCCTGTAAAGGCTTATTTACCAGCGATTCTGTTGAGATTTCAGTTGGATGTCTCCATTAATTATGTTTTTCATCACCAGATATTACGAGAAAATATTAAATAAAGGGCTTGACCTGTTTGTTAGGGTCTGGTATATCATTTAATTGAGGAGGTGGTGCATCATGTTGAGAAATAAAATTCAAAATAAAACTGGTTTGACCAGAAAAGCAATTGAGTACTACGAGGAAAAAGGATTGATTAAGCCTTTGAAATCAGAAAATGGTTATCGAGATTATAGCGAATAAGACATGAAAATCTTGAGTAAGATATCTTTATTTAGAAAAGTTGGGCTTAGTATATCTGAGATAAAAGAATGTTTATCTTCAAACGGAAATTCATTATCTTCCATACTTAGAAGAAAACAACATCAGCTAGATATTGAACAAAAGAGGAAAGTAATCGTTAAGAAAGAAAGCCAGACTCTTATTGATGATAAGATAGCTTTGATCGAAGCAGAAGAAAGCATTTATGAGAAATTAGAAAAAACATTTCCAGGATATTTTGGACAATTAATTTTTTCTGCATATCAGCCATTTTTGAATGAACATTTAAGAGAGGATGGAAAAGAAGCTTATAAAAAATTTGTTAACTATCTAGATAGCCTTCCTTCTTTTAACCTTAGTAAAGAATAACAAGATTATATTGAAGAAGTAAGCTCTGCTTTTGATATGAAAGTACTAAAAGAAGTTAATGCGTCAAAAATTGAAGCAATAGAAAATGCTGAAAACTGGCTAAAAGAAAATAAGAATATTATAGCTCAATATCAAGATTATAAAAATAGCGACAATTATAAAAATAGTCCTATGAAAACAATTCAAAATAAATTACAAACATTTATGTTAGACAATAAATATTATGAAATAGCAATTCCACTAATAAGGAAATTTAGTAAGAGTTATGATCAGTATTACAAAAAAATGCTTATTGCAAACGAGCAATATTTGAATGCCAGAGCGTTATAAGAGTATAAGGCATCTACTCCGAGTGAGCTGGTGCCTTTTTCAAAAATTTAATGTATCTGCTTACCCCAAAGGATAGACTTTCACTTTATTATAAAAAGATTATCAAAAACTCTTGCAATCTTTTTTTTCTTATGTTACAATAATTCTTGGTTTGAAAAAACTGCCTAAGACAGTAGGGGAGCTCGACTCATAAAGATCCTACCGAGGACAAAACGTATCAATTAAAAGAAGCGTATTGTACTTTCGTGTCTAGGTTTGGGCGCGTTTTTCTTTTGGAAAAATTCCCCAAGCAAAATAATTACGGAGGTGAAACACTAAATGAGTGAAGCAAGTATTGCTAAAAAAGCGGAACTAGTTGATGTAGTTGCTGAAAAAATGAAAGCAGCTGCAAGTATCGTTGTTGTGGATGCTCGTGGTCTTACAGTTGAACAAGACACAGTTCTTCGTCGTAATCTTCGTGGAAGCGAAGTTGAGTATAAAGTCATTAAAAACTCAATCTTACGTCGTGCAGCTGAAAAAGCTGGACTTGAAGGTCTTGCTGATGCATTTGTTGGACCATCTGCTGTTGCATTTTCAAATGAAGATGTTGTAGCACCAGCAAAAATCATCAATGATTTTACTAAAGAAGCTGATGCACTTGAAATTAAAGGTGGAGCTATTGAAGGTGCTGTTGCATCTAAAGAAGAAATCGTTGCTCTTGCAACTCTTCCAAATCGCGAAGGACTTCTATCTATGCTACTATCTGTGCTTCAAGCACCAGTTCGCAATGTTGCTCTTGCAGTCAAAGCGGTTGCAGACAACAAAGAAGAAGCAGCTTAATTTTAAGTTGCGCGTAGCCTATGCTACAAACTAATAATAAATAACGAAAACATATTTGGAGGAAATAACAATGGCATTGAACATTGAAAATATTATTGCTGAAATTAAAGAAGCTTCAATCCTTGAATTGAACGACCTTGTAAAAGCTATCGAAGAAGAATTTGGTGTAACTGCAGCTGCTCCTGTAGCTGTAGCTGCTGCTGGTGCTGGTGAAGCTGCCGCTGCGAAAGATTCATTTGATGTTGAATTGACTGCAGCAGGCGACAAGAAAGTCGGCGTTATCAAAGCTGTTCGTGAAATTACAGGTCTTGGTCTTAAAGAAGCTAAAGAATTGGTTGACGGAGCACCAACTGTTGTTAAAGAAGGTGTTGCAACTGCGGAAGCAGAAGAAATCAAAGCTAAATTGGAAGAAGCTGGAGCTTCAGTTACTCTTAAATAATAGAGTATCTACTAAAGCAGCTTAAAAACATGATTAAACCGCCATTCTTCGGAGTGGCGGTTTTTCTTTTTATTTAAAAAGGGGCACAAAAGGGGCAAACTATTTATAAAGATTATCCAAGACATCTACTACCTGAGACTTGATGTTTTTAGTGACATGTGTGTAAATTTCCATGGTTGTTTTGCCATTATCTTTGTGACCTACCCTTTGAGTTATAGCCTTTAAAGGGATGTTATGCTCGGCTAGAGTGCTTATTAGCGTATGTCGCAGGATGTGAGGAAACAATCTTTTTTCGATTGGTTCTTTTAGTGTCTTGTTTGCGTTCTTCATCAAATCACCAATCATTGATTTTGAGATAGGGATGCCAGAGCTAGAAACGAAAATGAAGCCCATATCTTTGTAGTTCGGGTTGGTATTTTTTCTTAATTCATGTAGTTGGATGAATTCTTCTATAATTTCAATCTCCTTGTTAGTTAGATCCACAGTTCTGACAGAAGCGGCTGTTTTTGGCGTAGTTTTAATCCCTTCCGAGCCTTTACGAGTTGGGTCAAGTGTACCGTTAATGGTGATAGTACGGTTTTCTCTGTCGTAGTTTTCAAATTTGATAGCGCCTGCTTCGCCGACACGACAACCATTTAAGCTCATGAATTCAGCCATCCGTGCAACATGATACCCTTTATTATAATTTCGCATGGCTTCGAGAAGCCTTTGCAGCTCGTCTTGTTCCAGGTATTTATCAGAAATGCTTTCCATTTCCTCGTAAGTTGTGACTTTTTTGGGCAGTCGTACCCGAACCATAGGATTCGACTGGATGAGTTCCATATCCATAGCATAATTAAAAATCATACTTAAAACAGACTTGTGCTTTCTAAGCTTGATATGGTTAGAAGTGGAAGTGGTAAAGTATTCTTGGGCATATTTCGGCGTGATGTTTTTTATCTTGATGTTAGGCGCAAAATCTTCCTTAACTTCGTTCACAGCGTAGACCATAGTTTTTTGAGTGGACGCTTTAATGGATTTGCTGTGCAATCTCCACCAATCATCTAAAACTGCTGTAAAGAGCATATCAGAGCTGGTAAGATTTTGTAACTTAGTAGCTATCTTATCATCTAAAAGTTTTTGTGCTTCTTTTTTAGCTCGGTTGGAGTTTGAGTCTAGTGTGATAGATACTCGTTTCCACTTTTCAGTATAGGGGTCTTTGTATCGTTCAAAAAATTTATATTTTCCGTTATTTAATTGTTCTACCCACATTGTGTTTTCTCCTATATTTTGGTAAAATGGGTATAAGAAAATGACCTTTTGAATGGTTTTTCTTATACGGATTTCCTCACACTCAATTTTTGGCGAAGGAGAGTGTGAGGATT
>OGJJ01002825.1_pt1 | contig 10545 bp, 7 predicted proteins | sample 1572081 | NCBI WGS metagenome assembly OGJJ01 (sample SAMEA2582122, study PRJEB24529) | metagenome | biome: Human gut stool | place: China | collected 2011
GCCAGTTCTTGTGGGCCTCGGCGCTGTTGCAGCCCTTGTACAGGGTGCCGAACTGGTCCACGGCGATGATGTCCTTCGCGCCGGCGGTCATCAGCATCTTGATGATGGCCGTACCGGCAGCACCGGGGCCGTTCAGGACGATGTGGACGTCCTCCATCTTCTTGCCCACCACGCGCAGGGCATTGATGAGGGCGGCAGTCACAACGATGGCCGTGCCGTGCTGGTCATCGTGGAAGACGGGGATGTCCAGCTCACGCTCCAAGGTCTCTTCGATCTCAAAGCACTCAGGGCTCTTGATGTCTTCGAGGTTGATGCCGCCGAAGGTGGGGGCGATGGCCTTGCAGGCCGCGATGACGCTGGCCGCGTCGTGGGCGTCGATGCAGATGGGGAAAGCGTCCACGCCGCCGAACTCCTTGAACAGCACAGCCTTGCCCTCCATGACCGGCAGGCCTGCCTCGGGGCCGATGTCACCCAGACCCAGCACGGCGGTGCCGTTGGAGACGACAGCCACCATATTGCTCTTGAAGGTGTACTTGTAGACGTCGTCGGGGTTTTCCTTGATCTTGCGGCAGGGTTCAGCGACACCGGGGGTGTAGGCGGTGGACAGATCATCGCGGGTCTTGACCTCCACCTTGCTCACGATGCCCACCTTGCCGTGGTGCGTCTCGTGCATTTCCAGAGCTGCTTTGTTGAAATCCATGGGTTTATCCTCCTTTATCAACCTCTCAGTCTCGCTGTCGCTCGACAGCTCCCCTAGCGAGGGGAGCCTCTGGCGAAGAGATAAAGCTTTACGGAATGCCAAGGCCTCTCCTCGATAGGAGAGGTGGCATTGCGAAGCAATGCCGGAGAGGTTATTCCTTATTATTACTCTCATTGTATCAGAACCCCCTCCCCATTTCCACCGATTTTCCGCCTTTTCGCACTCTCCGGCCCCAAAAGTCCGACAAAGGGCGGGGAGAGTGTGGAAATTTTGCAAAAAACTTTTCTTTTTCATTTTTACCCGATATAATAGAGGTTGTTTTTCGAACCACCGGCAAAATACCGGTCTACCAACAGGAGGGAATTCTTTTGAAGCGTATTTTCACCAAGGCACTCTGCCTTGTCTGCGCCGGCGCTCTGGCGCTGAGCCTCGCTGCCTGCGGCGGCAAGGCCGACAGTGCTGCATCCAGCACGGCATCTTCTTCCGCACTCGGCAGCGCGTCCGACTACGACTACCAGAACTTCAACTACAGCGATGGTCTGGATGAGAAGGGCTACTGGGAGGGCATCCGCGCTCTGGACTATGTGACCCTGCCCGAAGACTTTGCATCCGTCGCCATCAAGCGCTCGGATGTCGAGCCCACCAGCGAGGAAGTGGAGGAGCAGATCAGCGATCTGCTGAACCAGTATTCCTCCACCGAGCACATCACCGACCGCGCTGCCGCCGACGGCGACACCGTGAACATCAACTATGTCGGCTCTGTGAACAACGTGGAGTTCACCGGCGGCAGCGCCGAGAACTACGATCTGACGCTGGGCAGCGGCACTTTCATCGACGGCTTTGAAGACCAGATTATCGGCCACAAGCCCGGCGAGACCTTCGACGTCAACGTCACCTTCCCCGACGGCTACAGCGATTCCACCGACGCCAACGGCAACACCGTCACCCTCAGCGGCCAGAAGGCCGTCTTTACCGTGACCCTCAACTACATCAGTGAGAGCGTCCTGCCCGAGCTCACCGACAGCTGGGTGGCCAGCACCTTCGGCACCTCCAACAACATCTACACCGTGGAGGCCCTGCGCGCCTACTATCAGGACCAGCTCTACACCTCCAACCTCAACACCGCCGTCATGGACGACCTGCTGGAAAACTCCACCTTCAAGTCCATCCCTCAGCAGGTGATGGATTATCAGGTCAACCAGTGCCTGAACTACTACAGCACGCTGGCGGGCTACTACGGCTATGACCTCGACGGCCTCGTCCAGAATCTGCTGGGCTATGAGAACACCGACGCCATGCTGGCCCACCTCGAGAGCAATCTGGAAGACTACTCCAAGGAAGCTCTGCTCTATCAGGCCGTGGCCGAGTCTCTGGACATCGCCCCCACTCAGGAGCAGATCGACACCTACTCCGCCTATGCGGACACCTACGGCCAGAACTACTGCACCATGGTGGCCCTGATGGACGCTGTCACCAGCACGCTGACCAGCGGCGCGGTCGTTTCCTGATTCGATCTGCACAAAAGAAAATCCCTGCCGATGGCAGGGATTTTCTTTTGCTCATCCTTCAGATAACATAGTCGTTGCCTGCCTCATCGGGTGCGGCGAGGTCGGCAAGGGTGATCTTTCCAAAGTAGTCCTCAATGAGGTCATCAAGGCCCTTCCACATATCATACGTGCGGCAGCTGCTCATCCGGGGGCAGGATGCCGCGCCCTGTGCAAGACAGCTCACCGGTGCAAGGCTCCCCTCAGTGAGGGTCAGGATCTCGCCCACGGTGTACTGGTCAGGCTCGCGGGTCAGACGATAGCCGCCGCCCTTGCCGCGCAGACCCTCGAGGAAGCCGTTCTGCACCAGAACCTTGAGGATATTTTCGAGGTATTTTTCGGAGATCTCCTGCCGGGCGGCGACCTCTTTCAGCGGGACATATTTTTCAGAGCGGTGCTCAGCCAAATCTATCATCACACGCAGCGCATAGCGCCCCTTGGTGGAAACGATCATAGACATTCCTTTCTCTTCTTTCCTGTTATTATTGTGATGCAGCTGGGTCAGCTGCGGAACACGCTTCCATTCATTTTAACCTATTATACAACAGGGTTTATAACTTTTCAATCAGAAATTTTCGATTTCTCATTGACAACTGTCCCAAAGGAGGCTATAATACAGCCAAACCCACAAATCACATTGGTTTAACGGGAATATGAGGGACATCGAGACGACACCGGCTTTATCCGGTGCAGCCGGGCGCATCGCCCGCAATCGGGAGGTTTACTATTATGAGCAAGATCTATACTTCCGCAGACCAGCTGATCGGCCACACCCCGCTGCTGGAGCTGACCCATATCGAGAAGGATGCAGACCTTTCTGCCAAGCTTCTGGCAAAGCTGGAATACTTCAACCCCGCCGGCTCCGTCAAGGACCGTATCGCCAAGGCCATGATCGATGACGCCGAGGCTTCCGGCAAGCTCAAGCCCGGCTCCGTCATCATCGAGCCCACCTCCGGCAACACCGGCATCGGTCTGGCTGCCGTGGCAGCTGCCAAGGGCTACCGCATCATCATCGTGATGCCCGAGACCATGAGCGTCGAGCGCCGCCAGCTGATGAAGGCTTACGGCGCAGAGCTGGTGCTGAGCGAGGGTGCCAAGGGCATGAAGGGCGCCATCGCCAAGGCCGACGAGCTGGCAAAAGAGATCCCCAACTCCTTCATCCCCGGCCAGTTCGTCAACCCGGCCAACCCCAAGGCTCATATCGCCACCACCGGCCCCGAGATCTGGGACGACACCGACGGCAAGGTCGACATCTTTGTAGCCGGCGTCGGCACCGGCGGCACCATCACCGGTGTGGGCCAGTACCTCAAGAGCAAGAATCCCGGCGTCAAGGTCGTGGCCGTTGAGCCCGCTGCCTCCCCTGTCCTGAGCAAGGGCACCGCCGGTGCGCACAAGATTCAGGGCATCGGCGCAGGCTTCGTCCCCGACGTGCTGGACACCAAGGTCTACGACGAGATCATCACCGTCGAAAATGACGACGCCTTTGCCACCGGCCGCCTGATCGGCCACAAGGAAGGCGTTCTGGTGGGCATCTCTTCCGGTGCTGCTGTCTGGGCTGCCATCGAGCTGGCAAAGCGTCCCGAGAACGCAGGCAAGAACATCGTCGTCCTGCTGCCCGACACCGGCGACCGTTATCTGTCCACCCCGCTGTTTGCTGAATGATTCTCTCATTCCTTCCGCCCCTGCTGTGGCTTTCCGCCCGGCAGGGGCCTTTTGTTTGCCTTCGTGAGACGATATGGTGTGATTTTTTGCATTTTTGCAAACTTTTTGTGAATCCGAGGCTCTTCCGGGTTTTGCCTATTGACATTGCAGCGTGTTTGGAGTATATTTTTAGCAGTCGATGAGATAGAGTGCTAATTCAGTAGAATGTAATCTCTCATCCGACACCATATCTCAACTTCCGGTATGAATGGAGGCTTGACTTTATGAATACCAGTCAATATACCCAGAAGACCCTTGAGGCTCTGCAGGCTGCGCAGCAGCTGGCTGTGGAGTATCAGCATAACGCACTGGAGCCGGAGCATCTGCTCCACGCTCTGGCGACACAGGAGCAGGGCCTTATCCCCCAGCTGCTCCAGAAACTGAATGTGGACGCAGGCAGCTTCTCCGCCGCTGTGGCCGAAAAGCTTTCCGCAATGCCCCGGGTGTCCGGCTCTGGCCGTGACCCCGACAAGGTCTATATCTCGCAGGCCACCGACAAGGTGCTGAGCGCCGCCGCCCGCGAGGCCAAGGCCATGAAGGACGACTACGTCAGCGTCGAGCATATCTTCCTCGCCCTGCTGGACGAGCAGACCCAGAACACCTCCGAGCTGTTCCGCGCCTTTAGCATCACGAAGGATAAGTTCTTACAGCAGCTCACCGCCGTGCGCGGCAACCAGCGCGTGACCAACGACAACCCCGAGGACACCTACAATGCCCTGCAGAAGTATGGTCAGGACCTCGTTGACCTGGCCCGCAAGCAGAAGCTGGACCCCGTCATTGGCCGTGACCAGGAAATTCGAAATGTCATCCGCATCCTGTCCCGTAAAACGAAGAACAACCCCTGCCTCATCGGTGAGCCGGGCGTCGGCAAAACGGCCATCGCCGAGGGTCTGGCCCAGCGTATCGTCCGGGGCGATGTGCCGGAGAACCTGAAAGACCGTACCGTGTTCAGCTTGGACATGGGTGCTCTGGTGGCTGGCGCAAAGTACCGCGGCGAGTTCGAGGAGCGTTTGAAGAGCGTCCTGAATGAGGTGAAGAAGAGCGAGGGCAAGATCATCCTCTTCATTGATGAGCTGCACACCATCGTGGGTGCCGGCAAGACCGACGGCGCAATGGACGCCGGCAATCTGCTGAAACCCATGCTGGCCCGCGGCGAGCTGCACTGCATCGGCGCGACCACGCTGGACGAGTACCGCGAGTATATCGAGAAGGATCCCGCGCTGGAGCGTCGTTTCCAGCCGGTCATGGTCAATGAACCGACTGTCGAGGACACCATCTCGATCCTGCGCGGCCTGAAGGAGCGCTACGAGGTCTACCACGGCGTCAAGATCCAGGACGCCGCCCTGATCGCCGCCGCGACGCTGTCGGACCGCTACATCACGGATCGTTTCCTGCCTGATAAGGCCATCGACCTCGTCGATGAGGCTTGCGCTATGGTCAAGACCGAGCTGGATTCGATGCCCGCCGAGTTGGACGAGATGAACCACCGCATTACCCAGCTGCAAATCGAGGAGGCCTCTTTAAAGAAAGAGACCGACGAGCTGTCCAAGCAGCGTTTGGCCACGCTGGAAAAGGAGATGGCCGAGCTGCGCGACAGCTTCAACAGCAAGAAGGCGCAGTGGGAGAACGAGAAGAACGCCGTGAACAAGGTGCAGAGCCTGCGCGCCGAGGTGGAATCCACCAAGGCCGAGATCGAAAAGGCGACCCGCACCGGCGACTACGCCAAGGCCGGTGAGCTGCAATACGGCAAGCTGCCCACCCTGCAAAAGCAGTTGGAGGAAGAAGAAAAGCTGGCCGAAGCAAAGAAAGAATCCAGCCTGCTTCGTGACCGCGTAACGGAAGAAGAAATTGCGAACATCGTCGCCCGCTGGACCGGCATCCCGGTCTCCAAGCTCGTCGAAGGCGAACGCGAGAAGCTGCTCCGTCTGCCGGACACGCTGCATCAGCGGGTCATCGGTCAGGACGAGGCCGTGCAGAAGGTCTCGGACGCCATCCTGCGCTCCCGCGCCGGCATCGCGAACCCGAACCGCCCCATCGGCAGCTTCCTGTTCCTCGGCCCCACCGGCGTGGGCAAGACCGAGCTGGCTAAGGCACTGGCACAGGCACTGTTTGACGACGAGCGCAATATGGTGCGTATCGATATGACCGAATATATGGAGAAGTTCAGCGTCAGCCGTCTGATCGGCGCGCCTCCGGGATATGTCGGTTATGAAGAGGGCGGCCAGCTGACCGAGGCTGTGCGCCGCAAACCTTACAGCGTGGTGCTGTTCGATGAGGTGGAAAAAGCTCACCCCGATGTGTTCAACATCCTGCTGCAGGTGCTGGATGATGGCCGCATTACGGATAGTCAGGGCCGTACCGTGGACTTCAAGAACACGGTCATCATCCTGACCTCCAACCTTGGCAGTGATATCATCCTGAACGATCTGGAGCAGCGCCGTGCGCAGGGCTCCAACGAGCTGAGCGAGGATGCAAAGCACCAGATCGACCTGCTGCTCAAGAGCAAGTTCCGCCCGGAGTTTTTGAACCGTCTGGACGAGATCGTCTACTACAAGAGCCTGACCAAGGACGAAATGCGCAAGATTGTGGATCTGCAGCTGCAGGATCTGCGCAACCGTATGGAGGAGGGCAAGCACCTCAAGCTGGAGGTCACCACCGTCGCCAAGGACTTCATCATTGATTCTGCCTACGACAGCGTCTATGGTGCACGTCCCATCAAGCGCTTCATCCAGAGCCGCGTGGAGACCCTGATCGCCAAGGCCATCATCAAGGGCAATTATGCCGAGGGCAACACCCTGACTGTGGACTATGACGGCAGCGCATTGGTTCTGCGTTAAAATTTGCCGGTTTTGTACATGGAGTACAGCCCAAACGCTTGCACCCGTGTGCAGAATATGTTATTATAGAAAATAACATTGATGTGCTTTTCATCGTGGAAATGGCAACGATGGAAAGCACATTTTTGTATGTAAGAAAGTTTATAGACAAAACCCTCTCAGGCGCTCCCGCGCCAGCTCCCCCGAAGGGGGAGCCAAGCCGCAAAGTTTGTTACTGAAGTATGAGGTACAATAAGAAAGCTTGCGGGCGTGTCAAAGACTCCCTCTCTGAGGGAACTGCCAAAACCGGCAGGTTTCGATTGAGTGGGTACAAATCAAAACAGAAAGTTGAGTGTGATTCCCCTTTTTATGGACGATGGCAGTATGACGCTCTGGGTAGCGCTGGTAGTATTGGTGGCATTCTCCGCCTTTTTCTCCGCATCCGAGACCGCATTTTCTTCCCTGAATCAGATCCGCCTGAAAAGCCGCGCCGAGGACGGCGACACCTCTGCCGCCCGGGTGCTGGCAATGGCTGAAAAATACGATAAGCTGCTTTCCACCATCCTCATCGGCAACAATATCGTGAACATTGCCGCAGCTTCTATCGGCACCATCATTTTCACCAAGATGCTGGGTGCAGAGCGGGGCGCGACCGTTTCCACCATGGTGCTGACCGTGGTGGTGCTGATCTTTGGCGAGGTGACCCCCAAGAGCCTTGCCAAGGAGATGCCGGAAACGGTAGCCACCGCAGTTGCGCCGGCGCTCAGCCTGCTGATGCTGGTGTTTACCCCGCTGACATGGCTGTTCAGCCAGTGGAAGCGTTTTCTGGGGCACTTTGTCCACAGCACCGAGGAGGACACCATCACCGAGGGTGAGCTGATGACCATGGTCAGCGAAGCCGAGAATGACGGCGAACTGACCGACCGGGAAAGCGAGCTGATCCGCAGCGCCATCGAGTTTGATGACGTGGAGGTGGAAGAGATCCTGACCCCCCGTGTGGATGTGATCGCGGTGGAGGACGATCTGCCGCTGGAAGAGGTGGCACAGACCTTTGCCGAGTCCGGCTACTCCCGTCTGCCGGTGTACCACGACACCATTGATAACATCATTGGTGTGGTACATGAAAAGGACTTCTACATGGCACGCCTGAAAAAGGAGGTCAAGCTGGAGGATCTGGTCAAGCCCACCCTCTACACCACCGGCTCCACCCAGATCTCCCAGCTGCTGCGCACACTGCGCGAGCAGCACCACCACATGGCTGTGGTGGTGGACGAGTACGGCGGCACCGAGGGCATCATCACGCTGGAGGATATTCTGGAGGAGCTGGTAGGCGAGATCTGGGATGAGCACGACGAGGTGACCGAGGACTTCCGCAAGCAGTCGGACGGCAGCTGGATCGTGCTGGGCAGCGCCGGTGTGGACGACCTGTACGAGCGGCTGGGTCTGCCGGAGGACGAGGACATCGACTCCAACACGGTGAACGGTCTGGTGCAGGAAAAGACCTGCCGCCTGCCCAAGGTAGGCGACCGCTTTACGCTGGGCAGCTACGACGGCGTAGTCACCCGCACCGCCAAGCGCCGCGTGACCGAGGTGCGTCTGACCCCCGCAGAAAAGCCTGACCCCAAAAAGGACGAAGAGGAAAAAGGCCACTTTGGCAGAATGACCTCTAAATAAAACCCCAACCGGCTGCTGCACACAAAACGTGCGGCAGCCGGTTTTTCGTTATAACCCCTCCTGTGAAAATGCGTTTGGAGCGTTCCGCAGACGCTCCGGCATTGCTCTATTAAAAATAATCTTTCCGCTGATTATGCGCAGAGCGAAGCGGAGCGCATTTAAAATCGTCTAACTTGCCTATAAAAAATCCCCTCGGCGAGCAGCGCCGGGGGGATTTTTTTCAGGATTTACTTAGGCTGGCGGCCGATATAAGCCAGAATGCCGCCGTCGGCGTAGAGGATCTGGCCGTTCACGAAGTCGGATGCGTGGCTGGCAAGGAACACGCAGGGGCCAACCATGTCCTCCGGGTCGCCCCAGCGGCCTGCGGGGGTCTTGGCAACGATGAACTGGTCAAAGGGATGACGGCTGCCATCGGGCTGGATCTCGCGCAGGGGCGCGGTCTGGGCGGTGGCAATGTAGCCGGGACCCATGCCGTTGCACTGGATGTTGTACTCGCCGTACTCAGAGGCGATGTTCTTGGTCAGCATCTTCAGCGCGCCCTTGGCGGCGGCGTAGGCAGAAACGGTCTCGCGGCCCAGCTCGCTCATCATGGAGCAGATGTTGATGATCTTGCCCGCGCGCTTTTCCATCATGTCGGGCAGCACGGCCTTGGAGCAGTTGAAAGCACCGCCCACATGGACATCGATCACCCGCATAAAGTCGGCGTGGCTCATCTCGATCATGGGCACGCGCTTCATCAGGCCGGCGTTGTTCACCAGAATGTCCACAGAGCCGACCTCGGCCTTGATCTTTGCCACCATGGCGTTTACGGCAGCTTCGTCGGAAACGTCTGCCACATAGCCGTGGGCGTCGATGCCGGCAGCCTTGTAGGCGGCCATGCCCTTTTCTAAGCTGGCCTCAGAGGAGCAATTGAAGCAGATGACGGCGCCGCACTTGGCCATGCCCTCTGCGATGGAAAAACCGATGCCGTGGGCACCGCCGGTGATCAGGGCTACCTTGCCCTGCAGGTTGAATGCAGACAGATCCATGATGTTCTCCTTTTTTACAGTATCCAAGTTAATTTTTTAGCAAAACGCCCCGCGCCGGTTTCCCGGTACGGGGCGTTTGATTGGTGCTTTTAGCGCAGGTCAGTGGTAGCGATGTTGTCCATGTCGTCAAACTCCATGTTCTCGCCGCCCATTGCCCAGATAAACGTATAGTTCGAGGTGCCTACGCCGCTGTGAATGCTCCAGGAGGGGCTGATGACAGCATCCTCGTTGTGCATCACGATGTGGCGGGTCTGGGTAGGCTCGCCGCACATATGGAACACCACCTGCCCCTCGGGCAGTTCAAAGTAAGTATAGATCTCCATGCGCCGCTCGTGGGTGTGGCTGGGCATCGTGTTCCAGTTGGAACCCGGTGCCAGCTCGGTCATACCCATGCTCAGCTGGCAGGTCTTCAGCACATCCGGGTGGATGAACTGGTTGATGGTGCGCTTGTTGCAGGTGTCCACGCTGCCCAGCGGGCGGTGGTTTGCATCGGCCATCTTGATCAGACGGGTCTGGTAAGCGCAGTGTGCCGGAGCAGAGACCATGTAGAACTTGGCGGGATGCTCCGGGTCGGCGGAAGCAAAGGTAACTTCCTTGGTGCCCTGCGTAATGTACAGGCAGTCCTTATAGCCCAGCTCGTACTTTACGCCGTCGGCCACCACGATACCGGTGGAATCCTTGCCGATGTTGAACATGCCGATCTCGCGGCGCTCCAGGAAGTAGTGGGTGCCGAAGTTTGCCCAGATGTCGATGCCCTTGTCGATGGACACGGTCTCGTGCACCGGCATACAGCCCAGCGTGACCATGCGGTCCACATGGCTGTAAACGGCAACAACTTCATCTGCCTTGTACAGACCGGTGATGAGCATCTCGTCCCGCATTTCCTCGGTGGTATAGCGCTTGAAATCCTTCTGGTTGCAGGAATAACGGATATCCATTGCGGACGACCTCCTGTAACGCTTGCTTAGCGCTGGATACGGCCGGAACCGTCGCCGCCAGCCAGCTTCTCGACCTCGGACACGGTCATCATGTTGTAGTCGCCCTCGATGGAGTGCTTCAGAGCAGAAGCAGCAACAGCGAAC
>OGJJ01002829.1_pt1 | contig 10513 bp, 10 predicted proteins | sample 1572081 | NCBI WGS metagenome assembly OGJJ01 (sample SAMEA2582122, study PRJEB24529) | metagenome | biome: Human gut stool | place: China | collected 2011
TTCTCCCAGTTTAAATCCGGCTGCTCCTTCGCAAACATATGCAGATAATATTTGTCCGTGCCCGGCACCTTCTCCCAGCAGCTTCCGCCAAAATAAGAGCGGTAATTGCTCGGTGGATTGCCGTTTTTGCCTTTTCTGAAATAAAAATAATCAGCATACTCTCCGTCCGGATCCTTAAGTGCCTTTTGAAACCACTCGTGCTTATCCGAGCAGTGATTTATTACCAGATCCATGATGATATGCATATCACGCTTCTTTGCCTCGGCAAGGAGCTCATCAAACTCCTCCATAGTGCCGAACTCTTCTGCTATTGCATAGTAATCAGCTATGTCATAGCCCTGATCCACAAATGGCGATTTATATATCGGAGACAGCCATATGATGTCAATTCCAAGCTCTTTTAAATAATCCAGCTTTGAAATGATACCTCTTAAATCTCCTATTCCGTCACCGTTTGTATCCAGAAAGCTCTTTGGATAAATCTGATATGCCACCTTGTCATGCCACCATTTTCTCTCCATAATGCGTACCTCTTATCTAATCATTAATTTTGCAGTCATTTACATCTTGAGCACTTCGTCTTGATGTATTATACTGCTATTATAGAAAGTATTTAGTATAAATTCTTGCAATATTTTTTCATTTCATAACACAATACTGCTCTTATAATTATTAAATGGTATAGTTGTAAAAGCTATGGAGAAACAACAATATGAAAAACAATAATCCGCTTGCCCTGGGGCAGAAAGAAAATGCAAAGCACGGAGATGTATTTTTCCCTGTTCAGAAATATATAACAAGACTTGCAGCAGATTACCCTGTCATCACTACACACTGGCACGATGAGGCAGAGCTCACACTGATTACAAAAGGCTCATGCACCTATCAGATTGATTTGCTTGAATATGAAGCAAAGGAAGGCGATATCATCTTTATCCCGCCACTGCTGCTGCATTCCATTTCAATAAGGGACTGCGACGAATTTTACTCGGAAACGTATGTATTTCATATCAATTTTTTAGGTGGAAACAATACCGATATATGCTCTTCAAGATACCTGACTCCGCTAATCAACCATGAGTTTGCCATGCCTTACCTGATTTCACCAAAGCATCCGGCATATTCATCCATCCGCAAATGCTTCACGCGCATAACAAATCTATACTTGAGTCAGGAATTCGGATATGAACTGGCACTAAAGGCATTTCTGCTCCAGGCAATATTTCTATTGCTGCAATACAGTGAAAAAAATGCTGATTTTGGTGTCAACACATCCTCCGACAAGCTGAAAAATGTGCTCGATTACATCGAGGTGCACTATGCCGAAAGCATCCAGGTTTCAGAGCTTGCCGGGCTTTGCTATTTCAGTGAATACCACTTCATGCGGTTCTTCAAAAAGCACATGAACATGACCTGCGTGCAGTATATCAACAATGTGCGGCTTGAAAAATCTGTGGAACAGTTTGAGCGCGGCAACACCTCAATTTTAGATGTCTCACTGTCTGTCGGATTTCACAATCTAAGCTATTTTCACAGGGCATTTAAAAAGAGGTATCATATGACACCTCTTTCATTTATCAAAAGCCTTGAATAAATTTTTATTTGCACGCAATCACTCTGAGTATATACTCATATGACCTCTTTGCAGAGGATATGGAAAGCCTCTCCTCTGTCGTATGGATATCATACATGTCCGGTCCCATTGATATGCAGTCGAGCCCCTCAATCTTGCCACTTAAAAGTCCGCACTCGACACCGGCATGAATAGCCTCAACTGTAGGCTTTTTGCCATACATCTCCTCAAAAATCCGTACCATATCCTCGCGTAGCTTTGAGTCCTTCTTGTACTCCCATGCAGGGTAATCGCCCTCAAATGTAACCTCGGCCGCAAAAGCTTCTGCTATGCATACAAGCTGGTTCTTAAGGCTCTTTTTAGCCACCCCGACAGAGCTTCTGACTGCGTATCTTAAAGTGACAGCAGCATCGTCTGATTTTAAAACCCCCAGATTAAGCGAGGTCTCAACAAGCTTATCGATTTCCCTGCTCATTCTGATGATGCCGTTTGGCAGAGCCTCAATAAGTGCGATAACTCTCGCGCTGTCCTTGGCACTTATAGCAGGCTCACTGCAGTCAGTCTCCTCTGACAAGGTAAGCTTAAGGTCAGGATCAGATGCCTTAAACTCCTCCGCAATCTCATTTGCTGCCTGCTCTATCGAAGCCTTCACTGCTGCAGCCTTATCCGGTGCTACAATAATCTGTGCAGTACACTCTCTTGGAATGGCATTATCCTTTCTGCCGCCATCTATAGAAGCTATAGCTACAGGTGCCGATGCGTCGCGAAGCAGTCTGGACATAAGAGCATTGGCATTGCCCCTGCCCTTATCAATCTCTGAGCCTGAGTGTCCGCCGGTGAGACCTGATAAGCTCACAGTGAGCTTTGTTCCGCTCACTGTCTCTCTCTCTACAGGCAGCTTCACATCAGCTCTGCATCCACCGGCGCAGCTTGCGAGCATCACACCCTCCTCCTCGCTGTCCATATTAAGAAGCTTCTTTCCCTTAAGCATAGACACATCGATGCCTGTAGCACCCTCCATGCCTACCTCCTCGCATACAGTGCATACAAACTCAAGGCGTGGATGCGACAGGCTGTCATCATCTAAAATAGCAAGCGCATATGCCACCGCGATACCATCATCTCCACCGAGTGTAGTGCCCTTTGCCGAGATAAAATCACCGTCTATCTCAAGGTCTAAGCCCTTCTCGCATACCATATCCATGTGCCCCTGCAGTATGATTGGCTCCACATCCTCATATCCTTCTGATGCTTCCTTTATGATTATCACATTGTGAAGCTCATCCTGATAATGCTCAAGGCCTCTTGCCTTTGCAAACTCCACCAGATAATTACTGATTTTCTCTTCCTTGTATGATGGATGAGGAATACTGCATATATCCTCGAAAAACGAAAAAACGTTCTTTGGCTCTAAATCTGTTAATACTCTCATTTTACTCTCCTTAAAAAAAGTCTGCCGACGAATCCGCCGACAGACATATTATAACACAATCCGGTATTTAATTGTATATGTATTATTCAAGTCCAAATCTTCTGATATTATTTTATTCCTATATTCTGATGCTCAGTAAAGTAATCGAGCCATACTTATAATTATTTTCCTGCATACAATTTGGTATCAATAAAATAAACTACCACATTTATTATAGCCATAATAAATAACAATATCGACCAATCAAAATTCTTAAAATATTTCACTAAATCTATATTTTCTGTTATAAACCCAAGCACTATTACAGCAAAGGAAATAATTACCAGGATTGATTGTGATGCATGATATGAATATTTATAAAAAACACCTAATTGAAGCATAAAATACAACAAAAAAATCAAAATTATGGAAGCTATTTTTATTAGCATATCTGTATTATATTCTACATTAAAGCCAATTGTTTGTATAACAAATATGCTTATTGAAGAAATTAATAACATAAAAAGAATAAACACTGCTCTCGAGAATACAACTAAATATTTTGATACCGGTAATCTTCGAATAAAATCACGTGTATCACTGTTATCCTCAATACTCATAATTTTAGTAAATGGAAGTGATGTTACAAAAAAAGGCACTAAAAAAAATGTGAACAAAATATTTGTAGCGCCTTCATGCATTATAAGCCAGGTGGCCACCACTGCATAAACTACAGATAATAGAATCCATTTTTTTGTAAATATAATATCTTTTTTAATTAATGCAAACATATTAGTCCTCACTCCTCTTTCTCATATATGAAAGTATATCGCTTAATAAAGCTTCCTTTACTTCTACATTGCAAGTCATTGCCAAATCACGATCCACAATATAGTAATCATGGATTGAAACACATTCTTTTGCCATCCCTGCATTCACAAGAATAACATACTGTTGCTGATTTAACTTGACATATTTTTTCTTTATTTCTTTTTTATCACCTTGTAATACAATACGTCCATTATTTATGAAAATAACTCTATCTGCTATTTTTTCGATATCTTCTGTAATATGTGACGAGAATAACACGGAAGTATTTTTTTCTTTTGCAACACATCTTAGAATATCTAAGACTTCATCACGAACAATTGGATCTAATCCTGAGGTTGGTTCATCAAGTACCAATAAATCGGGACTCTTTGCGAGTTCCAAACTCAAAAAATATTTAACCTTCATTCCTGTTGAAAGTTCTTTCATCTTATAATCATCATCCAACTGAAATACCTCTTTAAAGTAGTAATAATATACTTCCTGATCAAATTTTTTCTTCATTACATCTTTTACAAAATTCGTCAAATCTCGAATTTTGATTTCATTGTAAACATTTTGATCCTGATTCATAAATCCAAGAACCAAAACATCGTCTAATTTTTTTACCACCTGATCATCTACTTCAAGTTGTCCCTCATCTGCATCAATTACTCCGCACATGCACTTGATTAATGTTGATTTACCTGCTCCATTTTCTCCAATCAATGCAACAATTTCACCTTTGTCAATCTCAATTGATGTAGGCTGTAATTCAAATTTTTTATACTTTTTGCTAATATTAAGTCCTTTAATCATGTCTCTGTTTCCTTATATATCTGTACTATTTGTTTGTAATTGGATAGAGTGTAACATAAATCTTGTATTATCGTACAATCAAACAGTTTATTATTTTTATATTTCATCTCTCACAATCATAAGTGCAAAGCCGAGCAGATTCTGTCCTCTCCACTTACCTCTTCCGCAAGCTTCCTAACCTTACCTGCATCCGCACACTGATAGCAGTTCTTCATCGCTTCATCATACGAGAAATCCACTGCATTGCCCGCTGCTGTCACATCACACTTCCATGAGCCACACGAGCTGTGTACCTGCGTAATACCCGTGTATTCAATAAGTGCTCTCACATTGGTATCATTCACGCCGCTTCCTGCCAGAATCGTAATATCTTTTCCATATTGATTTTGAAGATGCTTAAGCTGTTTTCTGCCATCCCATACATTTGCTGCGCCACCGCTTGTGAGAATACGATCTGCGCCAAGCCTAATAAGCCTCTCCGCTGCACTGTCCTGATTATCTATGCAATCAAAGGCGCGGTGAAACACAGCTTCCCTGCCATACTCATGAATGAGCTCTATCATTTCCTTCGTGCGCTTTTTGTCAAGCATTTTTTCCTCTGTCAGAAATCCAAACGCAATACCGTCTGCTCCATGCTCTAAAAGAATTTTTGCATCCATAAGCATAATGTCGTATTCTTCATCCGAATAGCAAAATCCGCCGCCCCTTGGACGAACCATTGTCACTACCGGTATATTGCATTTTTCCTTTGCATATATTAAATTGGCGAGTGTAGGTGTCAGCCCTCCCATATATAGGGCACTGTTCAGTTCAACCCTGTCCGCACCATTTTCATATGCTGTTTTCACATCCGAAAAGCTGCCACAGCAGATTTCAAGCATCGGTTTCATCATACTTTCCCACTCTTTCCGCTAAAATAAGGCTTAACCTTCACACAATACATGTGTGACCGACAATAATTACATAAAACAGTTTTACGATAATCAATATTCATTGACCACAATCTCGAATACTCCGTCCTCATTAATTTTTAACCTCAATGACTTAACATATTTATTGTAAAAATCCTTCATTTCTCGCTCTGTCGATGTAATTTTAGTCCTCTCGTATATCTGTCTTGTCATCTCCCAGCCATTCTTTCCGACAATATCATTTGTCAGATTTTTCAATTCATTTATCATGACTTTTTTCTTTAAATCACTTGCATTTCCTGTATAGAAATCGTCTATTGAACAGTGAAAAATACATCGTTTTGTAAGTGCATCCTTGATTGACTGTCCGCACTTGCTATATTCGTACATCACGAGGAAATGAGCATCCTTTACAGATGAAATAAGTCCCCAGTAATCCGAATCACTTGAGCACAAAATAAACGAGTCTATGTTGTCCTTATAATATGCCTCACACACTCCCGCAGTCATCTTTATATCAACAAGCGACTTCCGGTCTGTCACACGCTCCACCTCCTCATGGAATACAGGGATATGTATGAATTTTTCCAGCCAGTCCCATCCACAGGATGTATGATAATCATCATAGAGTATAATTTTTTCTATTTTGGACATTTGCTCAGAATTTAAGTTTTTTAATACTCCATACAGCTTGTATACATCAGAATTTTCACAATCCACAACTATCACAACACGCATGCTTTCACGGATAAACTCATATATATTTTCCTTTGTATCTTCCACTGCATCCCTGTATTTTGAACCGTCGTTGAAATAATCACCATGCTGTCTGTATATTGTCTTTAAAATCCTTCCGTCAGAATTGAGCAAATTTCCCCTGCCATCCGGGCGCCAGTGGATATACATCCCATATGGATACTCTTTTCTGTGCTCTTTATAGACAGTAAACTCTGCCTTTAGCTTCTTTGGCTTTTCATAATCCACTATGACAAACAAATCCCTGATATACTCCCATTTTATCCAGTCTGGGAAAAGCTTTTTACATGCATCCACGTGCTCATTTATCAGCTTGTTAATATGTACGCAATACTTGTCAGCCGATGAATTATACAATATAATATGCACTTCCCAGCTCTCAAGCTTATTTATATTCTCTGCATCAAACCACTCCATCCTGTTTATATTACCCAGATTATATTTTATTTCATTGTCTGTTTTTTTATAGTTGCGCAGCAGACCTGTACGCGCCTTACACAGATATCTGAGTATCCTCGCATTTTTATTTTCTCTTAAGCTGTTTAAAAGCTCCACATACTCATCACTGCACATATGATCAAGTATCTCATTTCTGACACCTATAAGATACGACAGAATCGTCACAAGCTCATATTTCTGTACTGTTTTATATTCCTTTTCCTCTGTAAATTCAGAATCCAACGCATATGCTTCTTCATCTGTTTCTTGTATCACATCATTAACTTCATCAATATCTGATTTATTTATTTCAATATCTGCCAACTCTATTCCCCCTTCATTTTCAAGATATATTAAAATTATATCATATGTTGCACTCTTTGTATTGTTAACATTTACTTAAATCTATATTATTTGCCATTTTCTCCTACACATGCTACAATACCTTTGTCCGGATTAATGGTGATTATTATCAGACACTTTTTAGTAGACAGCGAAAATGTCAACGACAACTGGCTGATGCTGTTTGATATGGCAGATGAGGACGACGAAATTATTGTTTTTTACACTAAGAAATCCCCTCACATGTCATACATGTCAGTCATCAGGCTTATGGAAAATAACAAAATAAATATCCGATTTGAGAAATCCTATGAGGGCACGAATGCCCTTGATTTTCAGCTCGTATCATATATGGGATATCTGATGGGATGCACTGGTTCATTCAGTGAAAACAAATGTGATGCTGCATCAGCCGAGTCATGTGCTGATGAGTACATCATAATGAGCAATGACACAGGCTATGACCCTGCTGTAAGGTTCTGGAAAGATAAGGGATTCGCTGTACGCAGATTCAATGTAAATTTCTGCAAACAGGCTGTCCAGCGAAGAAAAAACATCAAGTATCAGGTAGTAGCAGATATTCCCTCCAAGGAAGATAACGCCAATAACAATATCAATACCGATACTGATACCGATGCTATCACCGCAAAGTCTTACAATCTGAATGAACTTATCGATGGCAATCATAGCAGCTATACAGACAGTGAACCGTTAGGTGATGAGCTTGCAACTAACGATGACTTACCGTCAAGTGATAAGCTTATGGCTAATGACGACTTACCATTCACTGACGAACAGACACCTCATAACGGTTCTGGTAACAGCTCAAATAAAAACGAAGCAGATGAGGCTAAATTCTCAACGGACAGCATTGATATATCAGATATTTCTGAAGTCTCGGCAGTATCCGAAGACTTCGACCATTTTGAGGTAGATTCTTTCCTAAACTGCATGGGAAAAGACAATCTGCTCAAGCTTCATGAGACGCTGGTTCATGTTTATGGTATGAAACAGGGTCAGACAATTTATAAAACCATAAAAGACAAATCCTACTCTTTTACGCCTGAAAAGCTCACGCGTAAAAAGAAGGTAGAGCGTTTTACAGGTATAATTTTCGCACACAGTGATATTAATGATCCCGGAAATTTTGTTGATTTTCTTGAAAAAAACAAGAATAAAACAAAGAATCTCAATGGCATAAGATCTGCCATCACAAAGAGCTACGGTGAAACAGATGGTCTGAAATATTACAGCCTTTTCAAGCCATATTTCAAAATTATATCTGCACTGAAATAACGCCCTTTATTTTACAACAGAAAGGTAATCCGGATAAAACAATTGAGGCACGGAATTAATACTCCGTGCCTCAATTATGTTATTTATTTGATATATTAAACCATATCTTCTTGTTTCTACCGAGACTTTCATAAAACGGTTCTCTTGCAACAAGAAAATCAATAATTACATTCGTATCAATCAATACTACCATATCTTTCCTTTCTTGCGGCTTCCAACTCTACATCCGGATCAAAGTCATCCGGCAAATATTTTTTTGCCTCATATCTTGTCGCTACCAGTTCTTTAAACGCCTGCATTTTTTCATCGGATTTCTGAGACGGATAAATAACACTGGTATATGTTTTCTTTGGTATTAATCGTTGAATCACTTCGAGTAAAAAACCTACATTATCATCGGACATATCCTGAATCATCCGAACAGCCTGCTCCTGTAACATAGTCATGTGATACACCGCCTTTCCTCATTACCTTACAAAAATTATCATTTCTTGATTTAATTATAACCTCTTTACACTAATTTCTCAATCAATATTTACTTTATGACAATAGCAAATTTTGGAGCTTCCATATAAAACAATGCTGGAAGAAGGGTGGTGTTCACGAATAAAGTTCCTGCAAAGAATTGATGCGGTTTAGGCTTTTGTGCCACATTTGCTCTTTTATGCAATAATATCTTTAAATGACTGTTTTTCGGTCATATTCATAAATTTATCCAGATTTACAACATTTTCGTTGAATAGCATCAGCATCTGTCTGCCATCAGCCCATGGATACAGCCGGTCGGCATGAAAATGTCCAAAGGCCCATCTCTTATAATCCAAATTAAATTCTATCTCGCCCAGATACCTTTCCATGGTTGAATCAACCGTGCTCTGATCAAGTCCTGCAAGAAACAAATCGGTTGGTTCATATAGATATGGGCATGTATGCGAAAGTACTAAATCAAACGGTGCCTCATTTCTGCACAAATTCCTTCCGAGTTCCATTTCTTTTTCATCTAATTGCTCATCCTTATACCACGTCAAATGTCTGGCTAGACGATAGTACTTGTCCACGCTGTAAGCACCGGGCAGAGATAAAGTTTTATAAGACTTAAAATTATATACTGCCGGTCCGTCTGCTAAATACTCAATGTTAGGGAATTCTTTCTCAACAAATATGGAACCATCATATTTTGATATTGTTTCCCATCCATCAGGATTTTTGTCCATAACCGTTTTTACTCTGGCTTCATGATTTCCTCTTAGACATATAAAAGTAAATGGCAATTTTGAAAGCTCTGATTTGAATTTATGATCTCTCTGACCAGTGAGAGCAAAATTTGCACCAACATCACCAAGTAGAATCATATAGTTTGCTGATGAATCCAAACTCAATCTCTCTTTGTTTTCTTGATAAAAATAGTGAACCGGCTGTGCGCTGCCATGTATATCACCCAATAAAAACCATTGTTCATTCATCACATTATCTCCATTTTAAATTGAAATCATTGCCTTAATTCATCTATCATTTTATATTTTGATAGTTTTCAATAATTTCTTTCAGACTCCTTGGCTCATAATCAATCCATGGCTTCATACAGCCCACATTGTATGCCTGTATCGGCTTATCACCTACATGGCGGCAGTCATTTTCTTCCATTCCTGCAAGGCATTTCTGAAAATATACGTCCTTTGCACTATTGTGTGTATGACCGTATAACAGGATCGTGCCTCTGTTCATGCCTTTCCAACTGAATATAGGATAATGACATAGCACAAGGTCGTAGTTCTTCCCGCCGTATGAGTCGTGTATCTCTCTGTAACCGCATATATCATAAAATAGCTGCTTATATCTGTAATCTGATACATCATCATGGTTGCCTTTAACAAGAATCTTTTTACCCTTTAATGTAGCAACAAGCGATATGAGGTCTTCTTTTTTGCCACGCATACTCATATCACCAAGGATGTATACTGTATCTCCATTGTTTACTTTATTGTTCCATCGGCTAACAACTGCCTCATGCATCTCTTCCAAAGAGCCAAATGGTCTGTTATCAAAGCGGATTGATGCTTCATGGAACAGATGCAGGTCACTTATGTAATAGTTCATTAATCCTTTATAATATACCCATAACAGTGGACACGCGAATTAGTGTAGTACCTACTTTTAGGA
>OGJJ01002830.1_pt1 | contig 10510 bp, 12 predicted proteins | sample 1572081 | NCBI WGS metagenome assembly OGJJ01 (sample SAMEA2582122, study PRJEB24529) | metagenome | biome: Human gut stool | place: China | collected 2011
GATCCAACTTCTCAGAAAAGAACACTTCATACCCAATATGAACCTGGTTTTATTGTAGCAAGAGAAAAATCTCCACTAGAACTCTTGATTGAAAATAAGGATTTGTTTGATAAATAAGAAACAAGCGAGTCTCGTTAAGAGGCTCGCTATTTATCTATTAAATTTTAAAGTATATGCTTCTATCTGAATTCAAAAACTAAATATGCTTCATTATTATTCATCATCCCATAAATGCGATAGACTCGTTTTTTAATCTAAAAATCACTTATATTTTAATTTCTTTGATTATTTTCAATAAGAGAACTCCTTCCAAATTCAACTAGGGAGCATTTTTTATACCCAAAAACCAAAAAGATTTTGAAAAATCTTTAGATACCCATGTAATTTGCAAGAGTTTAATCAATGTTGGATTGAAATAAAAACTCCAAATACTCATTCAATTCATCCATCACCATAGACACGTGTTATTATTACTCGAATTAATCGTGCTGGTTGCCGTAACAACCATGCTACGCTAGAAAGGAACGCTTATGATTACAATTCACGATGGAAATTATCACTACAGCGAAGACATTGGAATCCACGACATCAACTTTCATATCGAGAAAGGCGAAACCGTGGCCTTGATGGGACCAAATGGAGCCGGAAAATCCACGCTCTTTAAAATTTTGGTTGGATTACTTCCGCTCTCTTCTGGACAATATCATTTTAACGATTGGACGGTGGACGCAGACTTCTTAAAGGACCCAAGTATGCCGGCCACTTATACCAACAAGTCGGTTTGATTTTCCAAAACAGCGATATTCAACTATTCAATACGACGGTTGCTGAAGAGCTTGCCTTTGGTCCACGTCAACTCGGATTGCCCGAAGAAAAAATCGAACAACGAGTGAATGATACACTAGCACTTTTAGAAATCGAACACCTAAAGGACCGCATTCCCTATCACCTTTCTGGCGGGGAAAAGAAACTCGTGGCAATTGCTAGTGTGCTCACGATGAATCCAAGTGTATTGTTGTTTGACGAGCCTTTTAACGGCCTCTCACCAAAACACCAACGCCTCATCGCGGAATTACTACAAGAGTTAAAAGCAGCAGGAAAAACGATGATTATTTCCTCTCATCATTACGAACAAATTCAAGAAGTTATCCAACGCGTTCTTGTATTTTCAGAAGAACATACTCTAACCGGTGACTTTTCTAAAGAAGAATGGGAAGGCAATCCCGAATTCCGAGAAAATTTTCATTTAGGATAAATAGTAAATAAACAAAAAAATAAGGCAACTCGCATGAGTTGCCTTTACTTATATTCATTGGACGTTCAGTAACCTCGTCATCTCAGGTACCTCCTAAGAGGTGCGGCAGGAACCTTTCTGCCCTCAATGAATATTCTTCAATATGATTATAGCGTTTATCAGAAGACTGTCAACTTTTCCTAAAACAAACAGCTAATTTTTACTTTGGTAGCACCACTTGGAACACACTACCTTTTCCGAGTTCACTCTCTACTGTGATGGTTCCGCCGAGGCGTTCTACAATCGTTTTAACAATCGCAAGGCCTAGGCCATTCCCTTCTTGCACATGAGAACCTTCTACTTGGTAAAATTGCTCAAAAATATGTCGTTGGTCTTCCTCACTCATTCCGATTCCGTTATCGGCAATCGTGACTCTAACCGCATCATCTACTTCTTGAATATCAATCGTTAAATGCACGCTATCTCCAGAGTACTTCACCGCATTATCAAGCAGATTCGTCCACACTTGCATGCTTAAATCTGGATCCGTCACACAATGAACGAGCTGACTCGTAAACGTCAAGTCAATTTCTTTTTGCTTCCACTTCTCCGTAATCAAAATCACGGCATGCCGAATTTGTTCATCCAGATGAACCGATTTTTTCTTCGGTTCAAAATCGCGCTCCATCTTCGTGAGTGTCACAATCCCATTGCACAGGCGACTTAATCGCAAACTCTCCGACTGCAAGATAGTCATCAATTCTTTACGAGTTGTTTCATCTAATTTCTCATCGGCCAACAAATCACTTACCCCAACAAGGGAAGCAATCGGTGTCTTCAATTCATGCGACAGATTGGCGATAAATGCCGAGCGGTGTTCATCCGTCCGCTTCAAGTCCTCCGCCATCTGATTCACATGCTGAGAAAGCTGGTCCAACTCGTTATGATATTTTGCAGTATCGTTAGGATAAGGTTTACGCGGAATCTTACGGTTGAAATCTCCTCTAGAAATCGCCTTTACCGATTCATTTAACTCCGAAATTGGCCGTGTTAAATGCACCGAACCGTACCACATCGCAAGACTTCCTACAACGATAATGACAAAACTAAAAATTAGTAGCCACGATTGAAAACTCACTTCTACATGAAGCCAATGTTTCAACACGAACACGGTCATGAGGGCAATGATACTCGTCGTCACTAAAACACTACAAAACATAAATACAAAGTAGTTTCTTAGCGGGAACTGTAATTCTTTTTGTTTATCCATTTTTAACCGTCCCCTTATACCCTAATCCTCTAATCGTCACAATATCAAAGTCCGGATTGTCTTTAAACTTCTGGCGAACCCGTTTAATGCACGCATCCACCAATCGCTCATCGAGGTCTTCTTCCATCCCCCAAATATCATCCAGCAAGTCCAGACGCGTGAAAATCTTCTCTGGATTGCTGAGCAATTTATAAAGCACATAAAACTCTTTTTTCGGAATTTGATAAACCGTATCCGTCTCTAAATCCGTTAAGGTTAACGCGTTGTAGTCGAGTTTCGTATGTGGAAAACGTAAGACTTTCTCGGTTTCCAACTGCGCTCTTCTCAGTAGCGCTCGAACACGTAAAGCCAACTCTTCTAAGCGAATAGGTTTCACCATATAATCATCGACTCCGAGTGTAAAAGCTTCTTCCAGAGACTCCAGCTGAGACTTTGCCGTAATCATTAAAATCGGCAAGGTATGTTTCGTTTCTCGCAGCGCCTTTACTAGGGAATACCCGTCCATCACTGGCATCATAATGTCGGAAATTAATAAATCCACTTGATGCTTCTCCATGACGGACAGGGCTTCTTCCCCATTTTCGGCTGTATAAATCGTATAATTTTCTTGTTTTAACTTGGTTGTAATTAAGGTGCGAATCGCATGATCGTCTTCAGCAACTAATATTCTAAACATAGCTCCACCTTCTTTCTGTAACATTATAGCACAACTGCCTACAGACGAACTAACTTCCCTTTCTTCATCTCATAAACGGTATCTACATATTCAAGCACAGAGCGGTCATGCGTTACCATAATGGCACTCTTATGTTTGGATTTCACTTCGCGTTGAATCAATTGCGCAATCTCTTGACCACGTTCTGGGTCCAGGCTGGCAGTTGGCTCATCCGCTAAAATGAGTTGTGGGTTTCCGATAAACGCACGCGCAATCGCAGCACGTTGTTTTTGTCCACCAGACATTTGATTTGGGTATTGTCCGTAGCAATCTTCAATGCCTAGTTCTGCTAATAAGCCTTTGACTTCTGCTTTGCGTTTCGCAGCGCCTTTTTCCCCTTTTAGTTTAGCGACCACTTCTAATTGGTCCCCAATTGTCATATATGGAAGTAATTGATGGTCTTGGAAAATAAACCCAAGCAACTCCAATCTTTTCTTCGTCCATTCACTTTGTTTTACATTTGTTAAGTTTTGTCCGCCGATAATAATCTCACCACTATCTGCAGATAAGAGTAATCCTGCGATAGAAAGAAGCGTTGATTTCCCTGAACCGGAAGGACCTAAAATAGCCACAAATTCTTGCGGTTCAACGGTTAAACTTAAGTCTTTAATCACATCGTGCATTTGATTGCCGTCTGCGTATGATTTTTTAATCTGTTGTAATTCAATCACTGACATCTTATTCACCATTTCCACCAATCACTTCGATTGGATCCACTTTCTTAATTTTTAATAGAGATAACGCGCCACAAATAATCGAGATGACGATAAAACTTGCAGAAATCACGGCATTATCTTCTGCTCGCATATAAAATGGCATGCTTACCGGTAAGAATGGCGTCAACGCTAAGGCAAGCCCTAGTCCGATTCCAATCCCGATAACGGAAAGAATTCCGACTTGCGATAATTGGATTCTTGTAATTTGTCCCATAGACATTCCGATGGCTTTTAACACACCAAATTGTTTTAATTTTTGCAAGGCTAAGATGTAGAAGAATACTCCTAGAATTGCGGCTGATGCGATTAATAATACCCAAGTCATTGTTTTTAAAATCATATTCGTCGCAGTGTATCCTGGGATTTTATTAATGATTTGTTGTTTGTTTGAGACCATCAACTGTTCGGATAAGTCGTCGGCTGTTACCGCTTGTCTTGTGATGATGGCTTGTGGTTGCCAAGTGTAGTTTGGATTTTTCTTTTGACGCATTTCTTCGAGTGTTTTCGAGCTGATGAAGGCCACTGAGCTATGTCCGTATTTTGCGTCTTTGGCAAAGGCCACTACTTTAAGCATCACTTCCGAAGACTTGTCTTTAATCGTGTCGCCAACATGAATGCCTTTTGCTTTATACGATTCATCTAAAATCACTTCGTTTTCAGATAAGTCAGCTGCGGCATACCCATCTTCTGTCTTAATCGTTAAGTTCTTGTACGTATCCATCGCAAAGAATGTCACATCTTGCGAACCTTCCTCGTCCTCTTTCATAAACGTAGAACGTTGAATCACAAGTCCCGTTTCGTTTTCTAAATGGAGTTCTTCAATCTCCGTTAATTCCTCGCTTGTAAGGGTTGAGTAAGGAATCACTCCTTCTGAATCCTTTGAAAGAATATAATGAACGTCCCCAAACGTATCAATTTGCGCCATAATAATGCGCCCTAATCCGTTTGTTAGGCCCGATAGGAAAATGACCATGAACATCATAATCACAATCAGGACCTCAATTAATATAAATTTTTTAGGTTGGTATTTAATTTCATTCCATGCAATTTTCATCTTTTTGCTCCTTTTTCAAATGGTAGTTTTCAGTATACGCTCGTTATATGACCTGAATATGACATTACTTATATAAAGAGAGTTTGTTAGATACCGCATCACTAGGATTGTGGTATAGTAGAAATACATTTATCCAATTTTTTGAAAGGAAACAGAATGTTAAAGTTTTTACTGAAAAAGAAAGAATCTCATCAACCCATGCATGGTTCTGGAAAACAAAAGAAATCAAAAAAACAAAGAAGCAATCAAGCTGTCGACCGGTACCATGGTCCATTAATCACGAATGAGGTGAGCCTAGGGTACATTAAATTCTTCCCTTGGCTTATGCTTCCATTTACTGCATTTCTATATTTTGTTGCTGGGTATAATGACCCTATAGGGATTATTAAGGTCCTATTCTTGAGTGCGACGATCATTAATATCGTTAGCCTTCTCTTTGGACTTTTTACACCTTTAATCAATCGCTTTAAGTCTCTAACTTATATTCTAGTGGCCTTAGTCGTTTGGACCGTCATACTCACCTTTACCTTTATCTTCCTACTGATGGTTACCGATGATAAAACAACTTTCAGCGCGTTAAAGCTCTACGAGTCCAAGTTGACGTTATTTTATGTCATTTCAATAGTGATTTTATTTGTGGTGATGACCGTCATTTACGCATGGTATTACCTCCCTCAAAATCAAGGGAAAATTTGGAAGATCAATCGATGGGAAATGTATGAGGTGAATAGTAAGAAGAAAGAACTTCTTTTCAATATTGCTAAAGTCCTGGGCTTTATTCTATTGGTCATTGCCGTGATTACAGACTACATACAAATGATTTTCGGCTTTTTCTCTGGCGCTTTAATGGCCTTCGCTTTCCCAGCCGTTTTAGTAGATGCCATTTACGCAGCAGTCTATATCAAAGACCATCCTGATTACGAAGAGTTGTGATTGTAACAAATAAAAAACAAAAAGTTATTGGAGGAATCGTTTTATGGAATTTACTCATAAAATCCCTAGCGTTGAAGCTTATAATCAATTGAGAGTAAACGCTGGAATGAATAGCACTAAACCCTATTCTGAAGTTAAAAAGGCACTTGAAGGAACTCTTTTCTTAGTTTCTGTTTATGAAGATGATGAACTCATTGGTCTAGGAAGAATTGTTGGCGATGGCGGTGTCACTTTTGTCGTATCCGATATTATGGTAGATAAAAAGTTCCAAAGACGGGGTATCGCAAATAGAATTATGGAAATGATTGATCAGTGGTTTGATGAAAACACACATGAGAGTAGTTTTATCACTTTACTAGCTAAAGTTCCTGCAGATAAGCTCTATCGTAAGCATCATTTTTCCTATCTTGACGAAAAACGAGTGGGCATGATTCGAGAAAAATAGACGTGAATTTCACGGAACAAATACGGAACAACAAATACAAAAATAGAGCCAGCAGCTATTTCTAGTCGATGGCTCTTTTGCTTTTTTGAAGCAATCTAATAAAGAAGCTTGCCCATATTTTACATTCATTTATTGCCCCACTTTTGCCCCATTTTTAAATCATGACATTGAAAATACCTAAAAGTATTTCCCTAAAATCACTTATATTTCAATATTTTTAATTACTCTCAATATGAAGGTCCTTTCCAAATCCATGTAGGGGGCATAATAAAATTTAAGTAGAAAGCCTATATGATAGGCTTTTTTGTTGTTCTCACTTATAATCTTCTAACCTTGTTATAGTTACAAAAAATAATAAAACATCCTTTTTTGTTCCACAAAAAGCCATACTAAAATTCTCAAACTATCTATTTCCTTTCTTGACATCTCCCATCAAAAAAGTTAAAACGCTTTCATCCTCAAACTATACTATATAGGGGATGTAGATATGAAATTTTCTAATCGTTTATTGCTATTACTTGCAGGAGTTGTTTTTGTCCTTTTAGCACTTTTCCTATTTACAAACCCAGCAGCTAATCTTGTTGCTTACAGTTGGTGGATTGCATTTGGTTTACTGGTTGCTTCTATAGCAGCTATTTTAGGCTATTTCTCTGTACCAAAAGAGCTTCGCTCACCTGTTTATCTTTTCCAAGGATTATCAACCTGCTCTTAGCTCTTTACCTCGTTGCCTATGGATTGTGACCTTACCTGTCATCATTCCAACCATTTTAGGAATTTAGTTAATTGTAGAAGCCATTATTGCTTTCTTTAAAGGTAATTGTCTAGGACTGATTTTCTCTGCTATTGGCAATCACATCATGTGGGTGGCGCTACTTGTATTTCTGCTTAGATTAGTCATTTTGTTCAATCCAATAGCTACAAGCGTCTTTGTCATTTATGCCGTTGCTTTTGCATTTTTAATTGCTGGTTTTACCTATATCGTTGATGCCTTTCGTAAATAATCTAGCTGCCATTTTGGGCATATTAAAATAGCTGGGAAGTTACATTCTCAGCTTTTTCGTATCTTTAATTGTCACTTTTTCGCATCCCATTCTGCGTAGAATTGCTCTAGGTATTCTTCCAAAAAACGATGCCTGCCCATGGCTAATTGCTTGGCATAATTTGTATTCATCAAATCTTTTAACTTCAACAACTTTTCATAAAAATGTAGAATTGCTGTTCCTTGATTACTTCGATATTCTTCTACCGTCATATCTTCTCGTGGTCGCAAGGTAGGGTCATGAATGGGTCTGCCCGTATATCCAGAATAAGCCATAGCTCGAGCTATTCCAATTGCTCCAATCGCATCTAAACGGTCGGCGTCTTGAACAATTTTCCCCTCCAAAGTGCTGACATTTTTCTGCTGATGTCCACCTTTAAATGACATCGTTGCAATAATCTCCAGTACATGAGCTGTTTCCTCATCTGAAGCCTGATGATTCTGTAGCCATTGCTTGACCTTTTGCAAGCCCACCCCTTCATTCTCATTTAATTTCCCGTCAGCTATATCATGCAGCAAGGCAGCTAGCTCACAAATAAAAACATCTGCTTGTTCTTGTTTGGCAATTTCTACAGCATTGTTTGTGACACGCACAATATGCCACCAGTCATGCCCACTCATCTCGTCTTTCAATTCAGCATAAACAAAATCTCTTGCTTCTTGAAGAATTTTCGCTTGTCTATCCGTTATCATCTATCTCCCTTTTTATTTATATATACAAAAATCTCGAAGTGATTTCGAGACTTTCTTGATTGAATTTATTTCTCAAGCCCAATTGTTTTCATTTTTTGTTGAATTTGTTGGTAGACGTGATTCCAGTCATTTGGATTTGCAATATCTAAATCATCCGTTGCAATTCTCATTTTAGGACTGTAATTGTAATCCTCATACCAATTTTGATAATGCTTATAAAGCAGTTGATAGTAGTCAGCTAGTCCATTTTCTTCATTTGGTTGCTCATAATCGCGACCACGTTTTTTGATATTATCCATAATGTGATCGAAGCTACCGTCTAAATAAATCAACAAATCTGGCGCTTTCTTAGGCAGACCTTGGATTTCTTCCATCATATTGTCCAAAAGTTCCAAATAGATATTGTACTCTTGCTCACTGATACTGCCCTTTAAGGTATTGATGTAAGTAAACAGAGCATCTTCATAGATAGAACGATCTAAAATATTATTGTCATCATAATAAGCCGCTTTGATCATTTTAAAGCGTTTATTTAGAAAATAAATCTGCAAAGCAAAACCATACTTATCAGGGTCTTCATAATACTTATCCAAAATAGGATTTTCTTCTACAGGCTCAAAAAAAGGCTGTGTTCCTAGTTCCTCGGCTAGTCGATAAGTGTAGGTCGTCTTTCCTACCCCAATCATGCCCGCTAAAATAATCACTATCTTCCTGCACCTCCCAAATCTATCCAATATCAGGTTATCAGCCTCAGCCAAACCACCATATATTGTGCCAAAGAAAATGATAACACAATATATTGATGACGTCAAGATATAAAACTTCTAAATGTATAAACAAAAATAACCTTGTACAAAGAAGCACGATTAGCTCCAATACAAGCGTTATTTTTAGGATTCTCCATTCGTGACAGTAAATTTAATATGCGAATAATCTTTTTCTAAATCTTTTCCTTTCAAAAAAGCCGTCGCATCTTTTTTAATCTGAATGAGGTCAATTCCTTGCGCTTGTGCTGCAAATACACAACCACAATAGCATTGGCGGTAAATGTCGTACTCCTCGCACATTTCGACCGAGCGCTTATAGCCTTGATTTTTCTTGAAATCACTAGGAAGATACTGCGTTGCGTAAACTTTCTGCACTTCAATTCCAACGCTATTGATCGTCTGCGAATTTTTATGAGGACTGATTGTCAAGGCGCTTCCAAAATAATCAAATCCCAAATCAACCGCCACTTGCGCTGTCTTATCCAAGCGATAATCATAGCAGACTTTGCAACGATCGCCACCTTCTGGCTCTTCTTCCAAACCGTGTACTGTCCGGAAAAATTCCTGAGGCTCATAGGGAGCTTCTAAATATTGAACATGATTACCAGTATTTTCATTAAAATCGTGAACAAATTTTTGGGCAACATAGGCACGGCGCTGGTATTCTGCTTTGGGATGAATATTTGAATTGGCAAAATAAACCGTCACGTCCGCATACTGGGTCAAATACTCCAGCGTATAAGTTGAGCAAGGTGCACAGCAGGTGTGCATTAAAATCGTAGGACGCTTCTGGTCTGCTTCCCAAACTTTGACCATTTTTTGCATCACGCGGTCATAATTGATCTTTTGATTGGGATTCATCTTGCTCAAAACGTCTTCAACATCAATCATCGTTCTCTCCTTAGAATGTAAGACTATTTTACCACAGAAAGAGAGTGGAGACAAATGGACAAAAGAGAATGGCTTTGTCAAGTGGTACTAATTTATTAAGTAACAGCAATAAATTCCTAATATTCATCGAACATTTTTGGAGCTTCTATTTTTACTTTGTATCCTTTTTGTCTTCTATATGAACTCAAGCTAAAAAAGAGGTTGAGACAAAAGTTCCCAACCTCATGCATTTTATAGTTTGGCTTGTAAGACGCAGTGGTTGGTTGGATAACCTTATCCCTTGTTATACCGGTGATAGCGGCTATCCTAACCAACTGTGCAGAGGTGAAAGTCAAAACAGTCCTGTGGACTGTTTTAGGTCAGCAACTAGAAATTGGGACTTGCTGAAAAATCAAATTCTTCGAATGATTGATTTCTGTCCCACTCTCAAAATTGAACATGGTTAAGAGCTGCATTTCAAAAAGCATTTAACTAGCCACATATTCAGACATTCTCACATCTCTTTATTGTCCGTGCTAAGCCTGTCACTTAAGATAATTATGGAGCAAGTAGGACACTCTGACCCTGAAACTACTCTAGCTATTTATAATCACGTCACAAAAAACGCAAGAAAGAATGCTATAGACGCTCTAAACAAGTTATAATCTTTTGCCCCTCCTTGCCTTTAATCGTGTTTCAGACAATAGTAAAGAGTCTGAGACAAAAGTCCTTAACCTCGTCAGATTTTTATGAGTTTCTTGCAAGTCGCAGTGG
>OGJJ01002835.1_pt1 | contig 10494 bp, 5 predicted proteins | sample 1572081 | NCBI WGS metagenome assembly OGJJ01 (sample SAMEA2582122, study PRJEB24529) | metagenome | biome: Human gut stool | place: China | collected 2011
GTTTGTTGTATCAGAAAGCGGGCTTAACTTATCACCAAACATTGCACCACAGATAACTGCTCCGGCAACCATACCAGAATTAATTCCCATCGCATTGCCGATTGCCATCATTGCAACACCAGCACTTCCAACAGAACCATAAGAAGTTCCTGTTACAACACTAAGTACAGAACAGAATAATAATGTAAGCGGCAGTAACCATGCCGGGTTAATCATCTTAAGCCCCCAGGCAATAATTGTCGCAATCGTACCGCTCTGTAACCAGGTACCAATCATAACACCAATCGCCATAAGCAGACAAAGTGTCGGAACGACCATACGAATCGCATCATATGCGCCCGCAACAACATTATCATATGGAATACGAACAATCTTGCAAACAAGATAAATAAAAATCCAGCTTGCAAATAAGCCGATCATCGGTCCACCAGTTTTTAAACGAATACAAACTGCAACCGAAAAAATTATCAATACAAGCAGTAACAATGACTGCGGTAAATTCAGTTTCTTTTCTTCTTTCATCACTTTTCTCCCATTCTGTCAGATTCTCTACTGCCAACAAAACAATTACATTCTATACGAATCGTAATCTTTTCAGAAACAATACTTACTGTAAATCTATATGTAATTTTATCTTTCTGTCTGTATGAATCTTTATTTCGCCTCTTTAATCTATTACGATTTAATGTGTTAAATTGCAAAAGACGAATTATATTATAACCCATAATAAACGAAAAAGCAATGTCCTATTAATGAATATTGCGAGATACACAACGGGAAGATTTTTCTAACCGCCGGGATTATGAACGGGAGCTTCGTACCGTTTTCGCTAATATTGATATGATTCTTGGGAAGAATCACGAGCAGGAACAGCAGATTGAGAAAGAGCAGAATTTATAAATTTCCCTGTTTTCATACTTTCCTAAAAGAGGTATTATGTAGAAAAACACAGGAGGTGTTATTGATGACAATTGATGATTTTATATATAAAAAGAATATTGTCCGAAATAATATTCCTAAAACTCCCACTAGTCATATAGATAAAATTATAAAATCTGTTTGTTATGATTCGGGATTAACTGTAAAAAATATTTCTACGAATTATGTTTTTCCACGCATTATAACATATAGTAAAGAAAATGTTTTAATTTGGGATCAAACATATTGGGAATTATTTAGATTATATTTAGCATATTTAACTGATTTAAATGTTATTCAAAAGGAAATGGTTGTATATGACAAGAATTTTGTACAACCGAAAATACTGATTCCATTTACATATTATTTAGCACTAATTGTTAAAAATAAAAAGCTTGCTTTAAATTTCGCAAATTATTACACATACAGGTTGCAAGAAAGACAAGTGATTTTTTCAAACATTCATTTAGATGAACTTTCGCAGTATATTGAAATAGCCAAAATGTATGTAGCCGTTCATGAACAAACGCATTTTAAATATAAAAATAATAAATTTCAAAAAACACTAGATTTAAAAAGTATGGATGATATGTTGGATATCGTATATAAACTTATTGAAAATTATGATGAATCATATTGTAAAGCAAAATATTTGAAGAGCAAATTAGAATTATTAGCATTAGTTGATTCTGCAAAGTCAAATGATGATTTAAAAGAAGAACTTTTATGTGATACATATTCATTAAATAACTGTATTTCAGTATATAAAAAGATTTGGAAAAAGAAGTATTCCGAGAAACAGATTGTTACTAAATGTTCAGAAACAATTCGTATCGTAAATTACTATAATTCTATACTGATTTCATTAAAAATTTTTTGGCAAGAAAGTAATTGTAACTTTGATGAAATAAGCATTCACCAACAGGCAATGTCATTAAGGATGTATCTTTTTGAAATTATCGCTGCAATACAAATTGTCCAGCAAAATTTACAAGATTGTGAAGACGAAAATTTATGGATTTATAATGGATTTGAAGATAATTATTCGCTTGAAAATATTATGTATTCATATTTTTTTAATGAGAAATCTCTTAAATATTGGAAAAATATATTTCCATCTGATATACAAGAAAAATTATCAGGCAAAGATATATATGAATTATTAAATTGGAGGTAATATAAAAATGAAAATTGAGCTTGAAGTAACTTATACGAATAAAACAGCAATTAGTCAATTAGATTCTGCACTAAATGGAATAGAAAATATCAAGATTGAGAAATTTGAACAAGCCGGATTTGATGGCTTTGATATTTTGTATTACTTTCTTGAAACAGGTACAGCTATTGTCTTGATAGAAAAAATCTGCAAAGTTATTATTACTTTTATAAAAAGAAATGATGTAAAAAGTTTTAAAGCTAATGACATAGAGTGTGTAGGTTATAGTGAAAAAGAAGTTGAGAAATTAATTGAAAAGTTAGAAAAATCATCTAAGAACGAACCTGAAAATTAAAATAATGGGAATACAGTCCAAATGGCAGTTCTTAATTTTCAGCATCTGAACCGTAAAATATGATGGAATGGGGGAATGTCTAAAAAAGTGTATAAGTAAATTGTCTGATAATTTTTCTATTAGCTGCCTGACTACCTTGTCTTAAATGCCGGATTGTCAGTCAAGGTAAGGGTTCCCGCCTTGACTGACAATTCGGATGGTAAACTGAAGAGCAGGTTAAAAGAACTTGCGCAGTTTCTATTATACTCTCGACATTTATATCACCCTAAAAATGGACTTCCCCAACGGGGACTCGCAAGGAATATCTAAAAAATAGAATTTGTCTGATAATTTTTTATTTCTTAATTATTATGGATTAAAAACACAGCCTAGTCTTCGTTACAAAATCAACTACATTCTCTCTGCAAATCAAACAAACTTTTTTCCGTATTAGAATAAATTTCGTTTGCACAATTATTTGCAAGTTTTCTATTGCAATTCTTTATAATATTTTCAAATTCTTTATTTAGCTCCATTACTATGTTTTTAGTTTCTGAAAACATAAACTTAGGAGTAATAATTAGTTCCACTGCTATTTGAGGAGATATAGGATAATGGAATATACTTATACCATCTTTCATCTCGTTTCCTGTAAGACATACGATTGGCGTATCTCCTGTAATAAAAGGAATATCTGTATTATTTTTATATAATAAAATATTACTTTCAAAATTTTGCGTAATATTTAGTGCCATTCTTTCAGCATAATATACCATAAGTAAATTAATAAGAAAATTAGTATTAATCCCTTCAATCTCACTATATTCCGTCTTTAATTCTTCAATATTTCTCTTTGTATCCCTATGCACTCTTGGAGATCTAAAGTATTGCATACAAAAAAAGCGGTTAAATTCATATTTTAAATCTATTGTTTTTTCTATAGAGAACTCTTTTATTATATCAATTATACTTTCTTCTGAAAGCTGTTCATCACTGAATATTGAAGTTATCATACCCTTCATTAATTTATCTAAAATTTTCTGATTATTACTATCTTCATAAAATGATATATCTCCTACCAATAACTTCTCAAAAAAATGGAATTCTGTCTCTATATTTTCTGAACAACACATTACGTTTTTTTCAATAAAATCTCGCTGCGTATATGCTTCATTCAAAGTGTCAATTTTTATTCCAAACTTTGCTATTTCTTTTTCTTGCATATTTGCAATTAATTGATTTAAAATTGACACGTCAATATTATTAAATCCCGTAATATCATAATAATATTTTTCAAATCCTATTTTTTCCAACTCTCGAAATTCTATTTTCTTTTGATTTCCCTTTATTTCTTTTCTTAACACAAATAATTTACCATTAAATCTGTCTCCAGTCTCTGTCCATTTTGCTAAATACTTACGCCATATATAATGTTGCTTTTTTACTGTATTTCCCATAACCATTCTCCTCATTAAATAAATAATTCTTTTCATTACTTATTATAAACATCCATCCTTTTTTTTCAACAAAAATGGTCCTGCCACATAAGTAGCAAGACCACTTCCTTTGAAAATTACTTCTTTTTCCTTTCCATCTCTTCTTCCACTGCTCTTTGTTGCTGTGGTTGTCCTTTGCCCTGACTGGCTATCTTTTGCTGATGCTTACGAAGCCGTTTCAACACAGATCTCCGGGGAGCATTTTTATCTTTTTTCTTTGGAGTATTGTTCATCAGTCCGTCGATCATGTTGTAGTTGGCTTCTTCTGCCATCTCCGCACTGCGAAGATATTCTCCGTTGTCCATAACCTTCTGCCAGTTTGCCAGCTCTGGTTTCTTTTTCTGCTGTTCTGGTGACTGCTGTATCTGATTAGGCTGCATTTGCGATTGCACCTGCTGTTGTCTTTGCTGTTCCTGTTCTTTTGCTGCCTGTTGCTGCATAAAGTTCTGAATGTTCTGTCTTGCTTCTTCGTCAAAGCCATTGTAACAATCATTCATAACTACTGCTCCATCTTCACTAAGAATCACATAGGCGGCTCTTGTCCCGTACTCTTCATGTTCCATCAGGAACCATTTCTTCTCATTCATCAAAATATAATCCTGGGCAAGCCATGTACCTTTCTTTCCTTCGATTTCATATCCTGTTGTATCAATGGAAAGTCTGGTATCAGAGGAACTTTTAATTGTGAGAAATTCTGGAACGATAATGAATCCATCTTTATTAATATAGTAGGCTGTGGTTTTTCCCTCATCTGTGATAACCAGAACATCGCTGCATCCGATGGAATGACCTTTGAAGTTTTTCGGTCGTTGTTTCTGCAGGCGTATTTTTATGTCCGCCGGAGTTTCCCCCGGCTGGATTCTTCCAATGTACACCTGCTGATAGTTCTCAATGCTGACGCTCTTTCCTTCGCTTCTCAGCTTTTCATAAGAACGGAAACGAACATCACGATACTCTGGTGTTTCTTTTACCTGATATACTGCACACTGACTTGTACTCATTCCTCGTCCTCCTCTTCCAATTCCGCTTTATAATCTTCCAGATCCATAAGAAAAATCTCATAGCCTTCATCACTCATACAGAACAGCTTTCTTATAGTATTGCAGACCAGCCCGATCATATCCGCATCCCCTTTCAGAAATGGAATGATATTGTCGATGGCTTCCATCGTATCATTTCTGTTACCTTTATCAAACATTGCGGTCACTAAACATTCGTCTGTATCAAAGTTCATTGCCAGATCCATCATAATTCTACATCCCCCTTCTTATGTGCTTTAGGTTTTTCTGCTTCTTTATTTTTCTGCTCCTGTGCTTTTGCTCTTGCCTGAAACTCTTTTAACGACTGCAGCACAGATTTTTTCAGTTCCCCTTTTTCACCCTTTGCAAGCTCTTTATTTTGTTCCCGGTTCGGTTCCACTGATATGGATTCTTTCTTGACTGGTGTTTCTGAAACTTTCTGTTTTACTTCCACGGTCTGTTCTGCTTCCTGCACTTTTCCATGTTTCTCATTCAGATATTTTTCCATATCGTTGATTGCTTTCTGTACCAATGGACTCTCCTTATAATGTGGAATCATATCAATCAGATCCCTGTCTATCCTGTCTCCACTCATGAGTCCATATTCCCCAGAATAATCTTCATCGCCATCTTGCAGATCAAATCCGATTCCTTTGATTCCATGCAATCGTTCTGACGGGATGCTCTCATATATTTTAATGGCTTCTTCTAAAGTAAGGTTGTTATGGTACTCTCCCATGACCGGAAACTCCATGCACTCTGCGACATAAAAACTGATCGTGGCTTCTGGCTGTTCCTGCTCTGGCTGTTTGTCAAAGATAGAAAATCTCTCTGCGTCCTCCAGACGGGAAAGTAAAGAACGGGCAGTTATAACATCGCTGTCTATATCGGATTCTTCAGATACTTCAACCAGCCAGTCCTTTAAACACTCTGTTTTCTTATTCAGAATGTCCTCTGTGATTTTCTCCACCTGTTCTTCCCTGTTCTCAACGGTATCTTTATATTCATAAGCGTCATATTCATAGCTGAAATTATCTAAATCCACCGCCAGCTTTTTAATCTCCTGCTGATCAAGGTAAGCATCTGCTTCCTTCATATATTCTGCCAGAGTGATTCTTTCTTCTGCGATAGGATTGATGTCCACCTTAATACCTGCCATTGCTATACCATGAGCATTTAATTCATTGAAGAAACTGTCTTCACGGATATTGCCACGATAAGAAATCACTACATCAAAGTCAGAATCTTCCCGGTAAAGGTCTTGTCTGCTTCTGGAACCATACACTCTTGCAGCAAGCAGCTCTACCTCCTGTTCCATTCCCATATCTTCTAATACTGCCTGTGCATGATACAGGACACCTCTTTCAACTTCTGCCCTGCTCAGACTATTTAATGCCAGTTCATTTCTTCCAATCTCAGAAGTCGCACGAAGTTCCCCCTCCTGCAATAAATCCTTAGCGTGCTGGATCGTCATTTCTTCAAATTCTTTATAATCCACTTTGACACATTCCAGGTCATCCATTCTTTCATTTTTCAGGATTTCATAAGCAGCTTCCTGAATGGATGCGTCTGGATTATCGTAATCACCACTCTGGATTTCATGCAGATCAGAGTCATAAAAAATAAACGAATATCCTTCTTCTGTTGCCTGTATGGTCAGATACCCTTTACTCCTGGTAAACTGCATTGCGATTCCCTCATAGGTTTGCAGTGCTTCTTCTCTGCGAAATCCTTCAAAAATACTTGCCGGGCAGTTCTTTTCTAATTGTATCCGCTGCATCTGTTCTTCCTGAACTTCTTCCACATCTGCCATCAGTTCTTCATAGTCCACTACTTTTGCGTCTTCCAATGAGTACCCTTTATCTTCTAAAATATCACTGGCGGCTTCATCCACATAGATTGTCGGATTGTCATAGATTCCTCCATCATCCTCCTGATAATCTTCATTGTAAAATGTATAATCATAGCCATCTTCTGCAGTCTGGATTGTAAAGTATTGTTTTCCAATCTGATATGCAATCTGTACCTCATTCCAGTCCAGCATGTTTTCCATTTTATTTACCGCTTCATATATTTCTGGATTCAGCCACCCTCCGATCTGTTCATACGCATGGGTCAGCCGATCTATCCCGTTTTCACATCGGATAAAATCCATGCTTTCCTGCATCGTTTCCGTATTCTGGATACCAAGCACTTTTTTCTGATGATTTGGCAGACGTAAATATTCCTGCATCGCTTCATCCAGTGATTCATACCGGTTTACTTTTACTACACCCTCTGCATTTACATCTTCCATCACATAAAAATTATCAATGTAATGGATCTCTGGCATTTTTAACTTTATGCCTTCCGGCAGCTGCACCTCACTGACTGCATGGAAATTAAACCGGACATCCGTTCCAGATTCATTTTTTCCTACTATCATTTCTTCCCAGGCGTCTTTCTGTACTGCCTGTATTTCTTCGATTGTAAGTGTCTGTCCACTCCGCAGGGTTACAACAGAATCTTTCGGGAATTCCGTCAAGTCATAAAGTGTTGTTCCATTTTCCTGCAAATATTCTGAGACAGCTTCTAACGCTCCTTCATCAAACCCATTCCATAAATCCTCCGCTACAAGCTGTCCATTTTCTGCTACGATAATGCCTGCCACATCGGAGCCAAATTCATCATGTTCCATTAAGAAAAACTTCTCCCCGGCATATTCCTTTTCATCAACCGTATGCCATGTCCCGTTATGTCCTTCTGCTTCATATCCTCTTGTCTCTGCCGTGATCGTCACTTCGTTTTCTCCTATCGCCTGTTCTATCCTCTGCATCCGGATCTCAGCTCTTGCCATGTCGATAAACCCATCTAAAACTGCCGGGTGGCTTTCGATCACATAATCCAGGTTCAGATTTCTGCCCCGGCTGATATTTTCCGGGACTTCGATATGCTCCGCCCAGTCTTTGTTCTGTCTGGAAAATCTTCCATCATGGGAAAGTTCACGGATGGTATTTGCCATAACAAAATTCATACGTTCTTCCCCGAAGCGTTCCACGACTTCTTTTGCCGCATCCTGCTTTAAGTGCAGCCCGTCAAAATTCTCCCGGATGGCTTCTTCGATTGCTTTCTTACAGTCCAGGTTTAACTTTCTGGAATCCAGATAAGCATCCACATCCCGTTCTCCCATTGCCTGTTCCAATGTTCCTTTATAAACTGGCGGATATGCCCTGACGGAATTATGTTCCAGCATGTTCATTCTCTGCTGGACAAACTCCGGAAGTTCCTGAAATCCAAAAGAATCTACATAATAGGCTGTAATCTCTGCACCCCTGTTTATCACGATCACATCACTTACCGATAAGGAATGACCACGGAAATCTTCCGGTCGGTCAATGTTAAAGCGTTCAAATATATTGTCTAACGTGATCGTTGGCATCCATGGTGCTGCATAAACCATCCGGTAATCCTTTCCGTCAATGGTATATCCCAGACTCTTTGCGGATTCCATTCCCATAAACTGATAAGTATGCTCATCCCCACTATCCATCTGATAAATGGCAAACCTTCCGCTTTCTCCATGCAGAAGAAGTGTCTCATCAATCTTTTCTGCACTCTGCTGTTCCAGTGCTTCCTGTTTTGTAGCAGATATTTCTCTTTCTTTCTGCACTTCCCATTCTGTTTCTGTGATTCCAAAGATACCGTCATATCCAAGAATTGCATCTTCTGTGTCTACAAGTGTTGATTCTGCCAGCTGTGGATTCTCTTGATTTCCATGTAACACATAAATTTCTGCCCCTCCACGGTACAATTCATATGCACGGTCTTTCGTAAGCGGAAGCATATGGTCTAACTGGATTCCTGCCTCGTGCATTTCCGTAAAACCGATCATGCCATCCGGGAAATTGTCAATCTGTGCCTGTGTTTCATTCATAAGGCTTCTCGTATATTCACTTCCCGGTCTGCGGATTGCAGTCATCATACGGTTCACCAGTCCAAGCACTTCGTCTTTGTCATCCATCTTATATGCAAAATTCACAATAAGATTTCTCTGGGAATCTGTGAAATCTCCCGTATTGGCAGCTTCTGCTGTTTCAATCAGACGGTGGGCATACTGCATGGCTGTTTCTTCTGCAATTTCCGGCTCTTTCGCTGGGAAGTTCGCCCTTGCTGCCTGGATCACTTCATACACCAGCTTTGAACCGGCTTCATCGTAAGATTCCCTCATATCCCATACCAGGTCATTCAGTCTTTCCACCTGTCCAGGGAAGGTTTCTGCATATTCATTTACAAATGCCTTTTCATTTTCCGAAAAAATATTTCTTGGAAACTCTGCTTTTTGCACCAGCATCTCTGCCTGATCTTTCGGAGAAAGGTCAGAAAAATAAGTAACGCCTGTGTCAGCATCATATTCCACATCATAAAAATCAATCGGATAGTTCTCTCCGTGCCCACTGCTGTCATAGAGTGGTGTGACGGCAGCACCTTTTTCTTCCAGAAAACTTTCCAGTGGTTTCTCATTTTCCTCTATCTCACCACTTTCCAGAAGGCGGACGTATTCCCCCACATTCTGCTCTAACTGTTCCCTGCTCATGTTTTCGATCAGATCATAAGTAAACTCGGAACCCATACTGCCTGAAAGATGCAGAATTAAATCTTCCTTATGAAAAGTATCCCGAACTGGTCTTTCCATTTCCAGCTCGTGCATCTGTGTCTCGATATTCTCAATGACTTCCGCAGACGTTTTCCGGATGGTATCCATAGATGCCCGGAGTGCTTTCATATCCTTGCTTTCACACCAGCTGGCAATATAGGTAAAAGAGTATTCTGAAGTATCCAAACCAAAGTGATTGCAGACAATATAGGCAATACTTTCTGCTTCTACTTCTTTTGTTGTCCGGTCTTTTAAAATTCCTTCCGCATCCATTACCTCCCGGTCATGCAGCAATGCATGGCTTACTTCGTGTACTCCGGTTTTCATGGTCTGGAGATTACTCATATCTTCCTGAATTGCGATATACTTTTCTGTCTGATGATAATACCCCTTTGCTTCCCCTTCTATCTCCATCATGCGGATTGGCACAGGAGAAATGTTCTGCAATGCTTCCATAAACGTGTCATAAAACTGTACACTCCCGGTAAGTTCCGGTACTTCCAACTCTACAATCGGCTCTCCCTCTGTCTGGCTGACATCAAATACCGTTGTCACACGAAACCTTGGAATGACCATCTCCACAATCTCTGTTTCCGGCTGACCGTCATCCCCGATCACCGGCTCTTTTGTTACAGGGTCAATCTTTTCAATCTCCTGTTTCTCACGGATGGGTGCCGGTGCGATGATCTGGATTCCTTTTTCCCCTCTCTTTACATGGCGGTTAAACTTCTTCTGCCACGCCTGATACCCTGCCACCAGAGTAGCCTCCGGTTTCTGCATGGTGATCAGAAGGGTGTTATTAAAACTGTAATTATGGAACTTGGACATGGTATTCAGATATTCTGTATATCTCTCCGAAGTAAAGATTTCTTTTACTCCCTGCTCCAGCCGTTCCGATATTTCTTTTAACTGTTTTTCTATATTATTTGCCATAAACA
>OGJJ01002838.1_pt1 | contig 10487 bp, 8 predicted proteins | sample 1572081 | NCBI WGS metagenome assembly OGJJ01 (sample SAMEA2582122, study PRJEB24529) | metagenome | biome: Human gut stool | place: China | collected 2011
GTAATAACAAGACTTAAAAAGCCCGCAAAAAGGAGGACATTAACGAACAGGAGAACACTACGCAGACGTTTCTGTTCTTGCGTTTCTTGACGATTTTTAGCACTTTTAGCCGATCTCCAACCATAATAACTAGAGCCAGCTAAGGCTAGGACGATTAAAACATAAAATAAGATAGTTTTCATGTGTTACCTCGATTGTAAATACATTGTGATTTTTTGAAGAATAGACTTGAAAAAGCCAAGGTGCCTATAGGAGACCTTGACCTCGTTCTAAATCATTAGCTAACTATTAACAGTATTATTATATCGAATATCAATATAAGATACTAGTTTATAGATAAGATTTTACTACATTTCAAATAAGAATTATTCAATTATTTGACCGCTGTTTGTCCCTTACGAAAACGAATCGCATCACAAGCTAGAGAGACCAAGAAGAGCCAGACTGATGTACTAAAATCCATTACAAGGTGATTAGTCATTCCCAACTGCAGGAAGATATTCAAGGCTGATGGCACAAAGGTTAAGAGGGCAACCTTTTTCAAGAAAAGTGAGAAATCTTCTGTCCAAAGTGCCTTCCAAGTAAAGGATTTAAGTGCTTTACGAAGGAACCAAATCAAGGCAATATAGAAGGCAAATTGTAGCTCTGCGACCAGCCAGTAACCCCAACCAGAAAGGTAATGAACCTCTGTACCTGGGAAAAGGCTAGCCACAGCCACAAAAGGAAGGATAGGTAATGCAAGCATTGCAAGACCGTAGATTGCCATAAGAAGAATAAGAAGAGCGTTGATGATTAATTTGAGTGTTTTCATGATAAGTATTTCCTTTGTTAAATAGTTTTTAGTATATAATTTCTCTTTTTCGCGAATAAGATTGTCTTTATCGAAAACTTATTATCGTTTATCGATAATTGTATATTACACTCTTTATTTCTCCTTGTCAACACTTTTTATCGTTTTTCGATATTTTTTATCTAAAATTCGAAAAAATAAAAAAACCAGCTAAGAAAATCTTAACCGGTTACCTTACTTATGTTAATCACCTAGGCTGGTCATACTTCCGTCTAGACTTGTTATGATTTTAAGAAGAGGGGTTCTACGTTATGAAAAAAAGGAAAAAGGGATTTTGGAAAATGAGGGATGAAAGTTGTAGAATATGGGAAAATTTAGCCTCTTCCTAGCATCAATACTAGTTTTGATAAACCTTAAAGTCTTGAGGATGCTTCTGGAAATTTCGGTTGTAGGTTACTTTAATTTTTACTGTCATTGTTATGTCCTCCTTTTTAGGAATGGTTTGGCCTAGCCAAAACGTTTTATTATCAAAACCTATCTCGTTTTGATGGTTTTATTATAGGTTCCCTAACTTAAAGAAAGCTTGTAATAAACTTGAAAGAAACTTAAAACTCTCAGTGAGTTTACTGAGAGTTTTTGTTATCATGGATAAAATAAGGTAAAACCTGCATAATAAAATATAAGACCAGTCATCAGAAGAAAAATCAAGTTTTAACCGCTTCTTTTTCATGGGTTTCCTCCTCAGTCAAACTCACTTCGACTTCTCAAATGAGCTTCTAGTACCTGCCAATCAGGATCCTCACGCCAGTTAGAATCAGATACAATTTGGCTAGCCACGCGCCTTGCTTCTTCTAGGATATTATAGTCTTCCACAATATCAGCCACTTGAAATTCAGGAATTCCTGACTGACGTGTTCCAAAGATTTCTCCTGAGCCACGCATTTTAAGGTCCTCTTCTGCTAGAACAAAACCATCCGTAGTCTCACACATGGCCTGCATGCGTTTTTTACCGGTATCATTTTTAGGATTAGCCACCAAGACACAGTAAGACTGCTTGTCGCCACGCCCTACACGGCCTCGAAGCTGGTGAAGCTGGCTAAGTCCAAAGCGGTCGGCATCCATAATGACCATAACTGTAGCATTTGGCACGTTAACCCCTACTTCGATAACGGTGGTTGATACTAAAATCTGAGACTTTCTTTCCTTGAAATCTTGCATAATTTGGTCTTTTTCATCATTTTTCATACGACCGTGCATCAGAGCCACTGTAACTGAATCCCCAAAGAAATCTGTGAGTTCCTGATGAAGGGCAACAGCATTTTTTAAATCAAGAGCCTCAGACTCTTCAATCAAGGGTGAAATAAAATAGACCTGAGCATCTTTTTCCAACTCACCCTTAATCCAAGCCAACACGGTGTCTAGTTGCTCATGTTTAACCCAACGGGTAATAATGGGCTTACGTCCAGCAGGCATCTGGTCAATGATTGACACATCCATCTCCCCAAAGGCAGTGATCGCCAAAGTCCTAGGAATAGGTGTCGCTGTCATCATAAGGACATCAGGATTATCACCTTTCTCACGGAAAATACGACGTTGATTAACCCCAAAACGGTGCTGCTCATCAGTAATGACTAGCCCAAGCCTGTGATAAGTCACTGCATCCTGAATCAGTGAGTGAGTTCCCACAATCATCTGAGCCTCCCCCGATTCGATTTTAGAAAGAGCTACTTTTTTGTCAGCCACCTTCATTCCAGAAGTTAGGAGCACTACCTCTAGCTCAGGAAAAAGCCCCTGCAAACTCTGATAGTGTTGCTCTGCTAAGATTTCCGTAGGTACCATGAGGGCAGACTGCAATCCTGCCGTGTAGGCTCCATACATGGCAAGGCTAGCGATAACTGTTTTCCCTGAGCCCACATCTCCCTGCAAGAGACGGTTCATATGAGCCCCAGATTTCATATCAGCTAGGATTTCCGATAAACTGCGCTGTTGGGCTTCTGTCAAGGGGAATGGTAATTCTGCAATTTTGGCTTTGATTTTGACTTCATCGTAAGCAATTGCTAGACCATTGGTTTCGGACTTATTCTCAGCCTTCAGCACCTGTAAGTTCATCTGGAAATAAAAGAGCTCCTCAAACTTGGTCCTACGTAGAGCCTGCTTATATTCAGCCAAATCTTTCGGAAAATGCATGGCATGCACAGCCTCTTGACGTCCCATGAGACGATACTTGTCCATAAGCACCTGTGGGAGACTCTCCTCCAATAAATTCAAGGCCCCACTATCAAAAGCTGCCTTTATAGCCTTTATCAGCTGGGCCTGACTAACACCCTGGGCCACATGATAGACTGGCTGCATATCGTCCTCAACTTGGGCCAACACTTTCATACCAGTCACAGCCGACTTCTTCTGGTCCCATTTGCCAAAAATAGCCACTTCTGCCCCCATCTCAATCTTGTCCACAAGATAAGGCTGGTTGAAGAAACTAATGGCAATCACTGCCTCTCCTTGCTTGATTTTAAAACTCAGACGATTACGTTTAAAGCCATAATACTGCACATTGGCAGGTGTCACCACCGTTCCCGTAATAACAGCCTTTTCGCCATCCATCAGTTCAAAGATAGACTTACTCTTAAAATCTTCATATCGGAAAGGAAAATAAAGCAAGAGGTCCCCAACCGTGTGCAAATCTAATTTGGTAAATTTTTCAGCGGACTTAGGACCAAAGCCTTTCAAATCCGCAATTGGTGAATCTAGTCGAATCATATCCTCTATCATTTCTATCGTGTTCTTCTCCTCGTGAAAGAGGAATCCTTATCAGCTATTATAACACATGAAAATGGTCTTCACTAAAGTCAAAAAATCCAGTATCAAACTGGATTTCTATTTATTTATATCAATCATAGCTACGAGGTACACGATCACTAAGCAAACAAAGAACTTCGTAGTTGATAGTGCCACGTTTTTCAGCCACCTCTGTCGCAGTGATGCTTGCTCCCCCATTTTCACCCATAAGAGTGACAGGAGTCCCTAGGGGATAAACCTTAGGAAGGCGAACAGTGATCTGGTCCATAGACACACGCCCAACAATAGGACAAAGCTGTCCATCCACAATAACGTGGAAACCTTGTAAATCTCTGGTCCAACCATCAGCATAGCCAATTGGAAGCGTTCCAATAACTTCTTCAGCCGTCGTCGTATACGTTGCACCATAACCCACATCTTTACCTGCTGGCAGGGTCTTAACATGAACAAGTGCTGTCTCCAAGCTTAAAGCAGGACGAATATTATATGGAAGGTCTAAAACACTGCCACTAGGATTGAGACCATAGATAACGACACCTAGACGTACCGCATTAAAGACTGTTTCTGCATGCCAGATACTCGTCGCAGAGTTGCTAGCATGTACCAAGCGAGGGCGGTCTACCAAGTTATTAACTAAATCCGTGAAGAAGGACAATTGACGCTTAAATTTACTATCATCCTTCTCATCAGCTGTTGCAAAATGAGTAAAAATACCTTCGACATCAGCACCAAGATCCTTCAGACCAGCCATCAAACTATCTGCATCACCTTGACTACGCACCCCAATGCGTCCCATACCTGAATCAATCTTAATATGACAGGTCAAACCAGTCAAATCAAGCCCTTGCTTCTTAGCCATTTCCAACCACTCAAGCGAAGCTACCGTCAGAGTAATGTTTTCTTGAATAGCTAAAGGAACCTCGTCTGGCAAGACTACTCCTAAAATAAGTATCGGTTGCTCTAAGCCAGCTTGACGAAGTTCAAGCGCCTCGTCTAGGTTGGAAACACAAAAACCATCCACCTGCTTAGACACATGCTTGGCCACTTTAACAGCGCCATGACCATAAGCATTGGCCTTCACAACTGCAAAAGTCTGCACCTGTTTAGGAATATGACTAACCACTTGTTCAATATTTTCTGAAATTGCTGACAGATCAACCTTTGCCAAGGTTGGTCGATGTAAACTCGAAATCATAAGCTATCCTCTTCCAACACCTATCTCTTTTTTTTTTCTAAAATGACACTTGCCTGAACAAAATCACCACTATGGGAAATGGAGATAAAAACCTTGCCTTCAAAAGGTGATTGGGTCACCACTGGAGCTCCCTTGTCATTGGTCAATATTTCAATATCCTTAAAGCCGACTGCTCCAATACCAGTACCCCAAGCCTTTGAAAATGCTTCCTTACCGGCCCAGCGCCCTGCTAAATAAGACATCTGACGATTTCCAGAAAGGGATTCAAAACGCTCCCACTCTTTTGGTGTCAATACCTTTTTTGCAAAGCGTGGATTGCGGTCATAAGCCTTCTTTACAGCTGAAATTTCCTGCAAGTCTATACCATGTCCAAAAATCATAATTATAACGAAAGTCGATTGTGGATTTCACGAATAAGGCTATCTGTCTTATCCCAACCAAGACATGGATCTGTAATTGATTTACCATAAACTTCAGGTGTGTCTTGACGACCATCCTCAAGGTAAGACTCAATCATAAAGCCACGCACGGTATCCGCGATACGCTCATCCCACTCACGGTTAAGAAGGACTTCACGCACAATACGAACTTGCTCCATAAAGTTTTTACCTGAGTTGTCATGGTTAGTATCAACAAGAATAAATGGATTTTCCAGATTAAATGCACTATACTTGTCCAAAGCCTTAACCAAGTCCTCGTAATGGTAGTTAACAATATTCTGACCATTTTCATTGTTGGCACCACGCAGGATAGCGTGAGCAAGTGAGTTACCATCTGTTTTCACTTCAGCGCCATTGTAAAGGAAATGCTGTTGGTTCTGCGCCGCATAGATACCATTAAACATGACATTCAAATTCCCTGACGTTGGGTTCTTCAAGCCAATTGGTACATCAATACCTGAAGCTACAAAGCGGTGTTCTTGGTCCTCAACCGAACGTGCTCCAACAGCGTGGTAGCTAAGTAGGTCATCAAAGAAGGAAAGATTTGACGGATAAAGCATCTCGTCAGCGATTGGAAGGCCTGTTTCAGTAATAATACGTGACTGAAGGTGGCGAACCGCCTTAACCCCAGCAAGAAGGTCTACCTCACCCTCTGCATCTGGTTGGTGGATAAGCCCCTTATAACCATCTCCATTAGTACGTGGTTTAGCCGTATAAACACGCATAACAATAAAGATTTTATCTTTCACTTCTTCCTGAAGTTTGGCCAAACGGTGAGCATAATCAAGAACGGCTTCTTCATTGTCGGATGAACATGGACCAATAACGAAGAGAACACGTTTGTCCTCACCCTTGATAATTTTTGCCAAGGCCTCATCATTAGCCTGTTTAGTTACTAGAGCGTCTCCCGTAAGAGCATGTAATTTTCTTACTTCCGCTACATCAATCAGCGGACTATTTTGGTGAATTCCCATTTATTTCCCTCTCTTTGTGAAAAGAGAGCGAACCGCTTGGTCATCCAAACGGTTCACTCCCCATATATGGTTTCTGTTACCTTATTATTTTGACAAAGTATCGTAGATTTCACGAATCAATTCTTCTGTCTTATCCCAACCAAGACATGGGTCCGTGATTGATTTACCATAGACATCTGGCGCATCTTGACGGCCATCTTCAAGGTAAGATTCAATCATGAAACCACGTGCAACTTTGTTGATTTTTTCATTCCAATCACGGTTAATCAAGGTTTGACGAACGATACGGATTTGTTCCAAGTAACGTTTACCTGAGTTATCATGGTTTGTATCAATAACGATGAATGGATTTTCAAGGCCCATTTGTTCATAGTGTTCGATTGTTTCAAGCACATCATCATAGTAGAAGTTAGGCACGTTTTTACCATATTCATTCGTTGAACCACGAAGAATAACGTGTGCCAATGGGTTACCTGATGTTTCAACTTCTTCACCGTTAAAGAGGAAGTTTTGTTTGTTTTGCGCAGCGTAGATACCGTTAAACATCACGTTAAGGTTCCCTGATGTTGGGTTCTTCATACCAGTTGGAACATCAATACCTGATGCAACAAAACGGTGTTGTTGGTCTTCTACAGAACGTGCACCGATGGCAATATATGACACAAGGTCATCTACCAAAGGAAGGTTTTCTGGGTAAAGCATTTCATCAGCAGTTGTGATACCAGTTTCAGTGATAACACGGTAGTGAAGATTACGTACAGCCTTGATACCATTGATTAGGTTTGGTTTACCTTCAGCATCAGGTTGGTGCACAAGCCCTTTATAACCATCACCATTTGTACGAGGTTTAGCTGTATAGACACGCATAACCATAAAGACTTTATCTTTCACTTCTTCTTGAAGTTTAGCCAAACGGTGAGCATAATCAAGAACGGCTTCTTCATTATCAGATGAACATGGACCAATAACCAAAAGCGTACGGTCATCTTCACCCTTGATGATTGCTTCAAGCTCTTTATCACGAGCTTGTTTCTTGGCAAGGGCTTCACCTGTCAATGTAGTTGATTCTTTAACTGCATCAAAATCAATTTTTTCACTTACTGCTTTAAAAACCATAATAATTACCTATTTCTTTTTATCTAAAACTGTTTACGACCGTGACAATTTTTGAATTTCTTACCAGAGCCACATGGACAGAAGTCGTTACGACCAACCTTACTAAAGTCAATTTCTTGACCATTAGCATCTGCTTGGTGGGCCTGGATATTGCCTGTTGCTGTTGTTGAAACGCGTTCATTAACATGTTCACGAGATTGTTCGTGGATTTGTGCTTTCATCATCGTACGAGTCACATCATACTCAATAGCACCAATCATATCTTGGAACATCTTGAAACCTTCAGATTGATATTCAACGATTGGGTTGTTTTGCGCATAACCACGCAAACCAACGGCGTTACGTAATTGATCAAGGGCATCAATGTGGTCTGTCCACTTATTATCAACAACCATCAAAATCAAGACTTTTTGGAACTCACGGATAGCTTCCTCTGAACGCAATTTCTTAATTTGACGATTATAAACATCGTCTGCTAACTCAGTCAAATAAACCTTGATAGCATCATAATTAACACTACGTTTAGTTACCTCTCCCACTTCTTGTAAATCTTCAAGTGAGATGGCATTCTCAGGAACCAGAGCCTGACGTGCAAAGTTCAAGATACCTTTAAGAGCTTCTTCTTGATCGTTGCGACTGTGCCCATCAACCGTACGGTTAATAGTACGCTTGATCATAGCCTTGATTTCAGGTTCAAGATCACGCTCTGCTGTAATAACATCATAACGCTCAGCATAGATGATTTCACGCTGTTCACGCATAACGTCATCGTACTGAAGGACTTGTTTACGAGTATCGTAGTTATTCCCTTCGACACGTTTTTGAGCTGATTCCACTTGACGGGTCAACATACGTGATTTGATAACAATATCTTCGTCATCAGCGTTCAAACGTTCCAAGACATGCTTGATACGGTCAGAACCGAAACGACGCATCAATTCGTCTTCAAGAGATAGGTAGAATTGAGACTCCCCTGGATCCCCTTGACGTCCCGCACGACCACGCAACTGGTTGTCGATACGACGGCTTTCGTGACGCTCTGTACCAATGACACAGAGTCCACCAAGGTCAAGAACACCTTCACCAAGTTTGATGTCAGTACCACGACCGGCCATATTGGTCGCAATCGTAACAGCACCACGTTGACCTGCATTCATGATAATATGTGCTTCTTTTTCGTGGTTCTTGGCATTAAGCACTTCGTGAGGAATACCTGCGTCAACCAACATCTTAGAAATCAAGTCAGATGTTTCAACGGCAACCGTACCAACAAGGACTGGTTGCCCCTTCTCATAACGACGCTTAACATCTTGTACCACAGCACGGAATTTAGCATCCAAGGTTGAGTAAAGAAGGTCGTCATGGTCAATACGTTGAATTGGACGGTTTGTTGGAATTGGGATGATTCGCATGTTATAGATTTCACGGAATTCATCTTCTTCAGTCTTACCAGTACCAGTCATACCTGACAATTTCTTGTACATACGAAACATATTTTGGTAAGTGATTGAGGCAGAAGTCTTAGTTTCCTCTTGGACTGGTACACCTTCTTTAGCCTCAATAGCTTGGTGGAGCCCATCTGAGAAACGACGACCTTCCATGGTACGACCAGTAAATTGGTCAACGATAAGGATTTCTTCCTCAGGACTTACCACGTAGTCAATATCATGCAACATAATGTAGTTGGCACGAAGGGCATTGTCAATATAGTGAGTCAAGGCAACATTGTCAATATCGTATAAGTTGTCCAAGTTGAAGAATTCTTCAGCCTTGTCAATACCTGAGTCATTCAAACCAATCGTTTTCGTTGGAATATCAATGGCATAATCATCTTCTGTCAAGGTCTTAACAAAGGCATCTGCACGATGATACAACTGGTTAGTTTCTGAACTTACAGGACCTGATACAATCAATGGTGTACGGGCTTCATCAATAAGAACCGAGTCAACCTCATCGACTAAGGCATAATTCAATGGACGTTGTACCATGTTTTCCTTACGAACAACCATGTTATCACGAAGATAGTCGAAACCTACCTCTGAGTTGGTCGAGTAAGTGATATCACAGTTATAAGCTTCACGTTTTTCAGCTGGTGATTTAGCTGAAAGGTTGATCCCTACTGACAAACCGAGCCAACTATAAAGCTCACCCATTTCAGTCGCATCACGCTCTGAAAGGTATTCGTTAACGGTGATAACGTGTACACCTTCACCTGAAATAGCATTCAAGTAAACAGGCATTGTCGCAGTAAGGGTTTTCCCTTCCCCTGTACGCATCTCCGGTACGTCACCATGATGGAGCACAATACCACCCATAATTTGCACACGATATGGGAAAAGTCCAAGAACACGTTTCGCTCCCTCACGAACAACCGCAAATGCCTCTGGCAAGAGTTGATCTAGACTTTCTCCGTTTTGATATCGTTGTTTAAATTCTTCTGTTTTTGCCTGAAGTTCTTCATCTGAAAGAGCCGCCATTGCATCAGCATAGCTCTCAACTTTCTTGGCAGTTTTTTCTAGTTTTTTAATTTCGCCTTTATCATTTTCAATGATTTTGCGTAATATATTTGCCATCTTTTTTCCTTTCGACAGTCTTTATCTCCATATTTTACCACAAAAGCCCCCTTTAAACAAGAAATCACTCAAGGATTGACAAAGAAAAAAGCCCTAGTTTAAGGGCTTTCACAATGGATTTGCAAATAAACGAAAACTTTTTTATTAGATTCACTGAAAATATCGACAATAATGCTTTAAAACTACTTCTTAGAGTTCTCTTGGCTCTCTAGGATATCCTCAAAATCATGCAAGAGATTTTCAAAAGCCTGCTCAAAGAAGGCATGGTCGGTGCTACTATAGGCCTTCATTATCATAGGGCTAGCTTCAAAATCAACGTAGAATTGATAGTCCAAGACACCATTTTTCCAGTAAAATTTGATGCTAGGGGAAGCCGTTTTTTCACCGCACATCCCAGGAATGGCCCGTTGTAAGCCATAAATGTGATCTCCATAGTCTTTTAGACGATAGTAAGCTCCCTCAAAATAATAGGATTTGCCGATCTCAATACGCTCAAATAGTGCAGCTAAAACTTTTTCATTACTCATACCTAAGCCTCGTTAGGGTGACTGACAATCATCTCCAATTGTCCATCAATTTCCCAATCTGTCACATCATTTG
>OGJJ01002841.1_pt1 | contig 10475 bp, 10 predicted proteins | sample 1572081 | NCBI WGS metagenome assembly OGJJ01 (sample SAMEA2582122, study PRJEB24529) | metagenome | biome: Human gut stool | place: China | collected 2011
AGCAGCTATTTGGTTATGAGCAAGTAGCGAAGGCGGATTGCGAATATCCTTTGACCAAAAATAGGTCAATAGTGAGAAGGAGATGCATTATGAAGGGGAAAAAGATTTTAAAAGGTATTGGGATTGTAGTTTTATGCATTGTATTGTTTGTAGCAGCAGTGCTTATTTTTTATACGGTGCGGGAATATCGTCCGAAATCCATTGAGTTTCCGGAAACAGGAACTGGGACAAAGACATTATCCGAAGGAGATAGTTTTTCTGTCCTGACCTATAATACCGGTTATGCGGCATTGAGCAAAGACGAAGATTTCTTTATGGATGGTGGAAGTAAGGTGCAGCCGGACAGCAAAGATGTGGTGGAAACAAACCTTGCGGGAATTTCTGATATTTTGAAAAGCCAGAATGCAGATTTCTATTTCTTGCAGGAAGTGGATATTGATGCAAAACGTTCTTTCCATATCAATGAACGTGAGTATTATGAAAATGCGTTGGATATGAACAGTATTTATGCCTGCAATTTCAAATGTGATTTTGTGCCATATCCGATTCCACCGATTGGAAAAGTAGAAGCGGGTCTGCTTACCATGACGGATTATCAGGTGGAGAGTGCAAAGCGGATCAAACTGGCAGAATCTTTTTCATGGCCGATCAAAACCTGTAATCTGAAACGCTGCATGCTGGAGACAAGGATTCCGATAGAAGGAACTGATAAAGAACTTGTGCTGATCAATTTCCATCTGGAAGCATATGACAGCGGAGAAGGCAAGAAGATGCAAAGCCAGATGCTGGCAGATAAGCTGCAGGAAGAATATCAGGCTGGTAATTATGTAATTGCCGGCGGTGATTTTAACCAGACTTTTGAAGGTGTGGATAAGTATGAAATCCATGATACGGACAGCTGGGTACCAGGAACTGTGTACAAAGAAGATCTGCCGGATGGATTTGATTTTGCTGTGGCAGATAATGCACCGACGTGTCGGTTGCTGAATGGACCGTACAGTGGAAATTATGAGGATTCTCAGGTGTACGTCATTGACGGGTATATTGTGTCTGATAATCTGCAGGTGGATCAGGTGCAGGTTATCGACACTGATTTCGAGTACACGGATCATCAGCCGGTGTCTTTACGGGTGACTCTTCAATAAATTTTTGTCTGTCGGTGTAAGAAACAAATAAAAAATAACTCCAACGAAAATTTTACAATCATCCTTCTGTTGGAGTTATTTTTTATTTTGTTCCATTTACATGACGGCGCCGCCTGTTTTTGGCACAAGAAGTAGTTGGAAAATAAATTAAAATAGTGTAGAATAAGTGCCAGATAAGATTTTTTAAAGGAGTGTTTTGATATGAAAGTAGATTTGTTTTCCATCGGACATTTTACGGTGCACACTTATGGAGTGATGATTGCTATCGGAGTGATCTTGTGTGTGGTGATGGGATATTATAGAGCAAAACGTATGGAAATGAAAGCCGAGTCAGTACTGGATCTGGCAATTTTATGCGTTGTTATGGGGTTCCTTGGAGCAAAAGTGTTTTTTGTGATTTTGAGCTGGAAACAGTTTTTAACAGATCCGTTGAGTGTACTTGGATCTTCCGGATTCGTGGTATACGGAGGCATTATCTTCGGTGTGGTATCAGCCTTGATTTACTGTAAGATTAAGAATATCCGGTTTTTTGAATATTTTGATCTACTGGCACCGTCCGTATCACTGGCACAGGCTTTTGGACGTTTGGGCTGCTTTTTTGCAGGCTGCTGTTATGGTAAGGAAACAAGCCTTCCGATTGGAATTGTATTTCCGGAAGGCAGTTTTGCACCGGCAGGCGTACCGCTGCTGCCGACACAGCTTTTTTCTTCCGCAGGAGATTTTGTGATTGCATTTGTACTGATTCGCATGACTGGAAAAATGCGTCATACCGGTGACGTGGGTGCGCTCTATCTGATGCTTTACGGAATCGGAAGATTCTGTGTGGAATTTCTGCGTACCAACAAACAGGGAGGATTCATAGGACTGACAACAGCGCAGCTGATTTCAATTGTGTTTATGATCATATCAATTGTGCTTTTTATTCGAAATAAAAGAGCAGCGGACAGAGAAGATTTAATGTATATTTAATATAAGTGGAATTGAAAAAAATTACCGGGAGCAAGACGGTAGATTGATTTTCGTAATTGAAGTGAGCATAGCCCGCCTCCGTGAGTGTGTTTGAACACGCCGGTTTTGCGTGTGAGTTCATGGAAGGAGGCGGAAATAAGTGGCGCAACGGAGATAGAAAATCATTCGTGTCTGCTCCCGGTAATTTTTTCAGTTCTTTTTTATAAAACTTACAGCAGATTCATTGCCCCGGAGGAAATCTGGCTGATGATATCAACCACGGCAGCATCTCCGTATTGTCTGTTTTCGAAAAATGCATAATAACCGCCATAAACCGTGTAAGACAGCACAACATTGACGGATGGATCCTGTTTGTACTCCGGGTGAGCTTCAAACAGGATTTTTTTTAATTGATATTCGACTTTTCGCACCAGTTCGCCGGCTCTGGTTCCGGAAAATAAAATGCGGATAATGCTATCACGTGAGAGATAACCGAGAAACAGATTTTTTGCCAGGACCGCCGGATCTTCCAGGCAGTTCGCCGGATTCGGAATGGCTTCTATGACGGAGGTAACAACTTCTGTCTCTAACTGATCACTCAGATCGTAAATATCTTTATAATGGGAGTAAAAGGTAGATTTGTTAATCTGTGCCTTTTCACACAATTCTTTGATCGTGATTTTTTCTAATGGTTTTCTGGAACGTAATTCCAGAAATGTATTGTGAAGGGCTGTTTTGGTTTTTTCTATTCTGATATCCATAATAATACCTCATATGTTTGCTAATGGTGTTAGTCAAAGTAAAGCGGACATTCGCAATCCGCTTTCTGCTGTTGAGTTTTTCGACAATTATCGAAAAGTGTTGGTTTTCCAACGGATTGGAAAAGCTGTTTCTGTTCAAGTATGTTTTCTCTATCTATAATTATAATAGAATTGACAAAGAAAAACAACCACAGTTGATTAATGAGGGAGAGAGTATATGGATTTTTATGGATTTTATACGGGAAAAGAATTTGAAGCTTATCGTTTTCTTGGCGCACATGCCTGTGAAAGAGGAACGGTTTTTCGGACATTTGCACCGAATGCACAGAGAATTTCGCTGATCGGTGAATTTAACGGATGGCAGGAAACACCGATGCAGAAAGTACATGATGGCAATTTCTGGGAGTGTTATGTGGAAAATGCCGGGAAGGGCATGATGTATAAATACAAGATTTACGGAGCAGACGGCAGCTGTATCGATCACTGCGATCCGTATGGTTTTTATTCGGAACTGCGTCCGAACAATGCATCGATTATTTATGATACGACAGATTATCATTTTACAGATTCAGAATGGATGAAAAAACGGTCAGTACGAAAAGATGCGCCGTTAAATATTTATGAGATTCATTTTGGTTCCTGGAGAAAGAAGGATGATAAAGATGCGGAAGGATGGTACACTTATCGCGAGATGGCAGATTTGCTGATTCCGTATCTGAATGAAAATGGTTACAATTATGTGGAGCTGATGCCGTTGAGTGAGCATCCCTGCGATGAATCATGGGGTTATCAGAATACCGGATTTTTTGCACCGACTTCCCGTTACGGTACGCCGGATGATCTGCGCTATTTTGTCAACGCCTGCCACAAGCATAAAATCGGCGTGTTGATGGATTTTGTACCGGTGCATTTTGCGGTGGATGCCTATGCACTGTGGAATTATGACGGTTCTGCCTTGTATGAATATCCGAATCAGGACGTAGGATACAGCGAGTGGGGAAGCTGCAATTTCATGCATTCCAGAGGAGAAGTGCGAAGCTTCCTGCAATCTGCGGCAGCGTACTGGCTGTCAGAATATCATTTTGATGGTCTGCGCATGGATGCAGTGAGCAATCTGATCTACTGGCAGGGCAATGAGGCAAGAGGCGTGAATAATCTGGCGGTTTCCTTTATTCAAAACATGAATCAGGGATTAAAAGATCGTTTCCCAACGGCTATATTGATGGCAGAGGATTCTTCTTCCTATCCGGGCGTGACCAGATCTGTTCACGATGGTGGTCTGGGTTTTGACTATAAGTGGGATATGGGATGGATGAACGACACGTTGAATTATTTTCGGACAGCACCGGAGTATCGTTCTGAGAACTATCACAAACTCACTTTTTCCATGATGTATTATTATAATGAAGCGTATGTTCTGCCATTGTCTCACGATGAAGTGGTACATGGAAAGGCGACCATTATTCAGAAAATGAGTGGTGACTATGAAGAAAAATTCCCGCAGGCACGGGTAATGTACATGTATATGTATGCACATCCGGGCAAAAAGCTGAATTTTATGGGAAATGAAATTGCGCAGTTTCGTGAGTGGGATGAGAAGCGGCAGCAGGACTGGGATATTTTAAAATTCCCGAAACACAGAGAATTTCATCGCTTTATGATGGAACTGAATGAGGTGTATGAGAAACATTCTGCTTTTTGGGAGGCAGATTATGCACAGGATGGCTTCCGGTGGATTGACTGCCATCAGGAAGAAAAATGTATATATGCCTTTGAACGAAAGAGCAAAAAGGAGCGGATCGTTGCCGTTTTCCATTTTGGAAATACAAAAGAGCAGGAATATGTAATGAAAATTTCCGGGGTCAAGAAATTAAAACTGATCTGTAGCAGTGATGATTTTGAGATGAAAAAAGCACATCCGGAGTATCAGAAAGATCTGTCTGTGAAAAAGGGAGCGGTTTCCATACATTTGCCGGCATACAGTGCACGTTTTTATCAGGTAGTGGAATAAATAGCGGAAAGCGGATTGCGAATGTTCGCTTTAGTGTAAAAGTTTGAGATAACACATTTGAGATAGTTTTCTTATACTACGAAAAAATATACTAACGCCTGCGAAATGTGTCTAACCATACAAAAATTAGTAGAAACTAACTGATAATTAATGAAAAAAAATATCAATAAGGGAAATAATGTTTGAAATATCCAATTGCGATGCTATACTAAAAATTAAACATTAAACATATGCAAATGGAGGGAAAAATATTATGTTCAAAAAATTTAATGCAGGAAAAGTTGGTCTTTTTGTAGCAGGTCTTGCTTTTGGAACAGCAGGTATCAAAATCCTTACAAGCAAAGATGCTAAGAAAGTTTATACAGGTTGCACCGCTGCTGTACTGCGTGCAAAAGATACTGTAGTAAAAACAGCAACAACTGTTCAGGAGAACGCAGGTGATATTCTTGCTGAGGCAAAACAGATCAATGCTGACCGTGCCGCTGCGGAAGCATATGTAGAGGACGAAGAAGTAACTGAGGCAGCAGAGGCTCAGGCTGAGGAAGCACAGGCAGAATAATGAAATTTGCAATCAAACATGAGATAAAAGGACGTCTACGTGTACATATGGCGCAGCAGCGCATGACATATGAGCAGGCAGACGTCCTGCAATATTATCTGCAGCAGTCTGATCTCGTAGTAGATGCAAAGGTATACGAACAGACAGCGGACGTTGTGATCAGTTACAACGGAGACAGGGCTGCTATTATTCATTTATTGTGTACCTTCAAATATCAGTTAGTAGAAGTACCGGAAGGATATCTGGAGAGTACAGGACGTGAGTTAAATTCTGAATACAAGGAAAAATTAATCTGCAAAGTTGTATGGCATTACGGAAAGAAATTATTTTTACCGGCACCGATCCGAAATGTGATTACCATCGTCAACGGTATCCGTTATATATGGAAAGGACTGCAGAGTCTGCGTCACCGCCGACTGGATGTGGCCGTTCTGGATGCAACGGGTATTGCGGTATCACTGCTTCGTCAGGATATGGGAACCGCAGGTTCTGTTATGTTCCTGCTTGGAATTGGCGAGCTGCTTGAGGAGTGGACACACAAGAAATCCGTCGGTGATCTGGCACGAAGCATGTCTCTGAACGTAGAGAAAGTATGGCAGAAAGTTGGAGACCAGGAAGTTCTGGTATCTTCTTCTACCATTGAAAAAGGCGATGCGATCATCATTCATGCCGGAAATGTGATCCCGTTTGACGGTGTGGTAACAGCCGGAGACGCTACCGTAAATCAGGCTTCCCTGACAGGCGAATCCGTACCGGTTGCAAAAACAATAGATTCCTATGTTTATGCCGGTACTGTTCTGGAAGAAGGTGAGCTGATCATCCGTGTAGAAGCAACCGGAGGTGCCACAAAATACGAGAAGATCGTTACCATGATCGAGGATTCCGAAAAACTGAAATCCAATCTGGAAGGAAAAGCAGAGCATCTGGCAGACAAGCTGGTTCCGTATACATTAGGTGGTACGTTACTGACTTGGTTACTCACAAGAAATGCAACAAAAGCATTGTCTATCCTGATGGTAGACTTCTCCTGTGCGCTGAAGCTGGCAATGCCGATTTCCGTGCTTTCTGCAATCCGTGAGGCACAGCAGTGTGACATTACCGTCAAAGGCGGAAAATATCTGGAGGCCGTTGCCGAGGCAACAACCATCGTATTTGATAAAACTGGTACACTGACAAAGGCAAAACCGACGGTGATCGATGTCATTCCGTTCAACGATTCGGAGCCGGATGAGCTGCTTCGTATCGCAGCCTGCTTAGAAGAACATTTTCCACATTCTATGGCAAAAGCCGTTGTGACAGCTGCAAAACAGAAAAAGCTGGAGCACGAGGAAATGCATTCTAAAGTGGAATACATAGTAGCACATGGTATTTCTTCTTTCATCGAAGAAAAACGTGTGGTGATCGGAAGCTATCATTTTGTGTTTGAAGATGAACAGTGCCAGATTCCGGAAGGCAAAGAAGTTGTATTTGATAACCTGCCGGAAGAGTGTTCCTGCCTGTACATGGCTGTTGATCAGCAGCTTGCAGCCGTTATCTGTATTGAAGATCCTGTACGTGAGGAAGCAATGGATGTCATTCAGGATCTGCGTGACAATGGTATCCAAAAAATTGTTATGATGACTGGAGACAGCGAGCGTACTGCAGCAGCAATTGCACGCAAAGTCGGTGTAGATGAGTATTATTCTGAAGTTCTGCCGGAAGATAAAGCAAACTTCGTAGAACAGGAGAAAGCACTTGGTCATAAAGTTATCATGATCGGTGACGGAATCAACGATTCACCGGCTCTGTCTGCCGCAGATGCAGGTGTAGCCATCAGTGATGGTGCAGCTATTGCCCGCGAGATCGCAGACATTACTATCGCAGCAGACGATCTGCATGAGATCGTGACATTGAAGAAGATCAGCAACAGACTGATGCAACGTATCCACCGCAATTATCGCTTTATCGTAGCGTTTAATGCAGGATTGATCGCACTTGGTGTTGGCGGAATCATTCAGCCGACCACATCTTCTCTGTTACATAACACTTCAACACTGTATATCGGTTTGAAGAGTATGGAAAATCTGCTGGATGAGCAGGAGAAAAATGAATAAAAGCGTGTTGAGATAAGACAACGATTGTGCTTAAGTGAAAAACGCGGAACTTCAGATAAGAGGTTCCGCGTTTTTTGTTACATAGAAAATTGATGGAACATTTTCTTGTTTCATAATTTGGAAAAAGTTTACTCAGTTTGCTCTTTTTTCATGAAATATAGATTTTGGAGATGTCCTGTTTATTGGAAAATTGTTTATTTTCAGAGAAGTAATTGTTTTTTGTATGAAAATCCGCTATACTATCACAGGCAATTCATAGTAAAATAGTAAACAATACAGAATCTGGTAAAAAGAAAAGGTTCTGAAATGTTCGAAAAATATTAGAAATACATTGGAGGAGACACAAATGGAAGAAAATACTTCTTTGCATACAGAATGTGTACATAAGCCGCGTCCGGCTGTGCTGAATCAGTTTTCCAGAACGGAACTGCTTCTGGGAGAAGATAACATGCAGCGTCTGTTCAACGCCAGAGTAGCGGTATTTGGAATCGGTGGTGTCGGCGGATACACCGTAGAAGCACTTGCGCGTGTGGGCGTTGGAACGTTGGATCTGATCGATGATGACCGGGTCTGTCTGACCAACTTAAATCGTCAGATTTTTGCAACAAGAAAAACCATTGGAAAATATAAAGTAGATGTAGCGAAAGAGCGTATTCTGGATATCAACCCAAAGGCAGTTGTCAACACATATAAGACTTTTTATATGCCGGATACCGCAGATCAGTTTGATTTTTCTCAGTATGATTATGTGGTGGATGCGATTGATACCGTCACCGGAAAATTGATGCTTGTGGAGCAGGCAAAAGCCGCAGGTGTGCCGATCATCAGTTCCATGGGAGCAGGAAACAAGATGGATGCATCTGCTTTCGAAGTGGCAGATATCTATGAAACTTCTGTTTGCCCGCTGGCAAAAGTTATGCGCCGCGAGTTGAAAAAACGTGGTATTGATCATCTGAAGGTGGTTTATTCCAAAGAAAAGCCCCTGACACCGATCGCAGATACAGAAAACAACTGTAAAAATAATTGTGTCTGCCCGCCGGGAACAGCAAGAAAATGTACCGTGCGCCGTCAGATTCCGGGAAGCATGGCTTTTGTACCGTCAGTAGTCGGACTGATCATTGCAGGTGAGATTACAAAAGATCTGACAGAACTGCCGCAGTAGAAAAGTATTGTTTTTATAGTATCGGTTAGAAATATAAATGTAACTACCAGTGAGAATGAAGCATATAAGTGATATAGAAATGGAGAGCATATGGGAGAAATACAATTATCCGTACAGGAACTGTCTGCAATGCCGGAAGACAGCTATCAGTTAGTAGATATCCGGGATGAGCGTGCGCGTTCCTACGGCGTGATCCCGGGCAGTGTGGCTCTGAGCGCAGAGGAACTGTCGGAATCACAGGAAATTGATAAAAATAAAACAGTTGTTATTTATTGCCAGAAAGGTGAGATGAGCGTTCCGGCAGCAGAAGCACTACAGGAAGCCGGTGTGGATGCCCGAAGCCTGAACGGTGGATACTTAGCATGGCTGATGGAATCCATGAAACAGAAAGAAGAAGCCCAAAAAGAGGAAGAGACTCCGGAGTATGTGGAAATCGAGCAGAGTATCCGCAAAAAGTTCCGGAAAACTATCTGGTGCCGTTTTACCCGTGCGGTACGTGAATACGAGCTGGTAAAAGAGGGGGATAAGATCGCAGTCTGTATCTCTGGTGGAAAAGATTCCATGCTGATGGCAAAACTTTTCCAGGAGTTGAAACGCCACAACAAGTTTAATTTTGAAGTGGTATTTCTGGTCATGGATCCGGGATACAGTCCGGCAAACAGACAGATCATAGAGGCAAACGCAAAGAGAATGAATATCCCAATCACGATTTTTGAGTCGGACATTTTCGATGCAGTATTTAATATAGAAAAATCACCGTGTTATCTGTGTGCGAGAATGCGCCGTGGACATCTCTACAGCAAGGCGAAGGAACTTGGATGCAACAAGATTGCTTTAGGTCATCATTACGACGATGTCATTGAGACTATTCTGATGGGCATGCTCTATGGAGCCCAGATGCAGACCATGATGCCAAAGCTGCACAGCACAAATTTTGAAGGTATGGAGCTGATCCGTCCGCTGTATCTGATCCGCGAGGATGATATCAAGAAATGGCGTGACAGCAATGACCTGCATTTTATCCAGTGTGCATGTAAGTTTACTGATACCTGCAGCACCTGCGGCGGTGAGAATATTTCTAAACGTGTGGAAGTGAAAAATCTGATTCGTCAGTTGAAAGAGACAAATCCGTTCGTGGAATCCAATATTTTTAAAAGTGTGGAGAATGTCAACTTAAGTACGGTTATCGCCTATAAGCAGGGTGGTGTGAAACATCACTTCCTGGATGATTACGATAAAGTAGAGAAAAAAGAGGAAGCATAGGATCTAAGCAAAAAAGGAATTTGTGTTTTGTATACAGAATCAAAAGATAGTAAAAAAGATCAGAAAATGCTAGAATCAAGAAGAAAAATATAGAAAAGCGAAAAAATCGGGAAGATGCAACTGGCAGTTGACGGATTTTCAAGGGTAATTGGTGGTTGTCAATCGGGATTTTTCGTATAATGAATCCATCAGGAGAAGTTTTGCTGAGGACATCAAAAGCAGAACGTATTCTGATGGATTTTTTGTTTGATAGGTAATACGCTGAATGGAAAAATGTTCTATTGATAATAGCGGGTAAGTATGTGATAGCATATTTCCTTCTATCAGATGGAAACAATTTATTTATAATAAGAAAGGTATCAAGAGTTATGAAACTTGCGGAAAAAATTATGGCATTGAGAAAGCAGCGCGGCTGGTCGCAGGAAGAACTGGCGCAGCAGCTTTCGGTATCCAGACAGTCCGTATCGAAATGGGAGAGCGGTGTTTCCCAAACAAAAAGATATTAAGAAACAGCCCATGTTTACCTGCTTGCA
>OGJJ01002843.1_pt1 | contig 10473 bp, 7 predicted proteins | sample 1572081 | NCBI WGS metagenome assembly OGJJ01 (sample SAMEA2582122, study PRJEB24529) | metagenome | biome: Human gut stool | place: China | collected 2011
CATCATACGGGCAACTTCAGCAAGCTCTTCGTTCGTGGCCGGGCGGCTTTCCACCACTTCTCCGGTAAAGTTCAAATCACAACCTGCGAGTGGATGATTCATGTCCATTACAACTACGTCTTCCTTTACTTCTACTACACTTCCATTGATGCGTTGACCTTCAGAAGTCATCAAGGGGATGACGGCGCCTTCCACTACACGGTCGCTGTCGAATTCTCCTTCTATCATGAAGATTTCTTTGGGGAGGTCAATGACATGGTCGTCGTCATATTCACCATAAGCTTCTGATGCCGGAATGGTAAAGTCGAATTTATCGCCTATCTGCAAGTCTTTTATCTGGGCTTCAAAGGGTTCGAGTGTCATTCCCAGACCTGAGATAAACTGGAAAGGATGCTCTACGGGTGCTTCTTCTTCGAAATCTTTTTCTCCGTTTTCGATTGAGTACAGCTTATATGCTACGGTGATGTACTTGTTTTCTACTGTTTCCATTAATTTTCTATCTTTATTTAATTAGTAAATACTGTTTTTTTGAGTATTTGAAGAGACAAAGATACGAATTATTTGTTTCGGGATGTAGAGAGCCTTTGGTAATTTTCAGATTATTAAATGGTTTCAATGATTGGCAATACATTTACATTGGCTGTCTGAATGGTTCTATTTAGAACTGTTAAGTGATAAAATAGGATTTTAGGGCGATTTTTTCTTACGATTATTCATATTTATCTTATTTTTTTCTTCAATTTGTTTGGAGATTATAAAAAAGCACTTACCTTTGCAGCATAAATAACGGATAAGAGAATAATAAAGATAATTTGCATGATAAAGATTTTTTACCGTCTGATTTTTTACAGAATATGGGGAAGAGAACACAATCCCGCTTTGTTCCAGCGGGACAGAGTACCCAGATGATTATAGGGGCATCAGGTGAGAGTGATTTTCACTTGTTATCACTGACACAGCAGCTATACCAGCAGTATGACATGAAGAGGGTTTTCTATTCGGCGTACGTTCCACTGAATGATGATCCGGAACTTCCGGCAATTGGAACCGCACCACCTCTTTTGCGGGAACATCGTTTATATCAGGCAGACTGGCTGCTTCGGTATTATGGATTTCAGGCGGATGAACTCCTAAGTTCGGACCGGCCGAATTTTAATACATTTGTGGATCCAAAGTGTGACTGGGCATTACGACATCTGGAATATTTTCCTATAGAGATTAATCAGGCAAGCTATGAACAGTTGCTTCGTGTTCCGGGAATAGGGAATAAGTCCGCAGGGCGAATTGTCAGGGCAAGAAGACAGGCGGCACTTGATTTTGAAGATATCAAGAAGATGGGAGTTGTATTAAAGCGGGCAGTTTATTTTATAACCTGTCGAGGTAAGATGAAGTATCATACACCGATAGAAGAAGACTTTATTACCCGACAGCTTATCGGGACGAATCAGAAAGATAACTGGAAGATAGAGCACCCAACAACATATAGGCAGTTATCCTTATTTGATGATTTTAATTTAACGTGAACTGCCCATCACCTAAAGAAAGCAGAAATGATATGGTAATTTTTACATGTAGAGATAGATTTGATGATATGATGACCTGTATTTACGAAGCGTGGGCATCCCATCTTGGACATAACAATATAAAGTTAAGAACAGAGCCGATTGGAACAATGGAACTTTTTAGTGAATATCGTCATGTGGAGGCAGATAAAGAGAAAACAGAGAGTGTGATAAGAACGATTCAACAAAAGATTTCCTTTCGTGCATATCAGATGGTATATCATGCAGCGATGGCAGCGGATGAAGAGGAGAAGCTTGATAGCATCTATCGTTTTTTAATATTGGGATTCCATTATAGAAGGCAGATTCTAGATTCACTACAGAATCCGATCGTAATGAAAATATTTGAGCTAGAACGAAAAGCAAGTAATGAAGCACATATATTTCGGGAATGTATTCGGTTTACCGAGATGGATCATCACATACTTGTGGGGATAATTTCTCCTAGATGTGATGTTATTACCTTACTTGCACCACATTTTGTGGATAGATTACCTTCTGAAGACTGGATGATCATAGATGATAGCAGAAGAACAGCAGTGGTACATCCGGCAGACCAGCCATATTATCTGACATCTCTTTCCGAAGAAGAAATGTCAGAATTCCTAGCAAGAGAATCTGCAGCAAAGGATACCGATAGTATGACTGCACTGTGGAAAACATTCTTTCAGACGATTGGGATTAAAGAACGTAAGAATCCCGTATGTCAGCGCAATCTTATACCGCTCTGGTATAGAAAGCACATGTCAGAAATGCAGGATTAATTATAAGTTTGCGGCATTTTGCAGCATGAAGAACATAAATTAATCCTGAAAGAATCAGGTTTCTAACGAAAAATTGTTCCAAAGTTTTCCTGATCGTAGATTTTAAGTAATTCCTGTACGCCTTCTTTTACTTCATCACGAGTAAAGTCTGCTGCTTCAAGTTCAGCATCAGCCATACGGTTTAGATCATAATAGAAGAACAGACCGACTTTTAATATGTCCGGATTAATTGGATTAGCATATTCATAGAGAATATCTTCTGCATCATTAATATTGCCATCGTTGATCATCTGCTTTAACTTAGGATAGAGCGTATTTTCCTGAAGAAGACCTTTTTCAGCATCAAGCCAGCATCCCGGTTTGATTCCATAGGCAATTTTAAGATAAGTTTCTATTAATTCATTTGTTAAGCGTAAGTCAAAATCATCACGAAGCATGTTGTAAAACCTCCTGTTTTTCATAATGTACTCACAGACTCTTCTCACAAAAGTAAGGATGTGAAGAATCCCAAAGTACATAGCATCATTAAACTTTATAATTATACACTAGAGTTCGCGGAAATTTCAATATTTATCTTATAGCAATCAAGTAAAATCCTATAAAAGTTCAGAATTATAAATGGAATATATTTACAAAGTATGAGACGCTTTATGAAGTATTATAGAGAAGTATTATAGAAGAGTTATGATTAAAAATCTTTTGACATTAGGAATATTTTGTCATAAATTATAAGTATTAAAGAATGATTCGTCATTCTTATTGCGAGATGCGCATCATGCAACGCAGGATAACTTCTACTGGTGTTATAGTAGTGAGAAGTAATTGGGGATGGAGAAATCGTATGGAAGATGCTTATGTATTACAGCTTTTAGAACCGAAGTTTAAAGAGTTTCATTTGTTGTTTTGTGGGTATGCGGAGTGTGAACCTCTGCATAGTTATGGACCGGCAACAAGGCCAAATTATATTATTCATTATGTAATGGGAGGAAAGGGGATATATCAGGTTGGAGAAAAGAAGTACCATATTTCCAAAGGACAGATATTTTTAATTGAACCAGAGAGCTTGACATTTTATCAGGCTGATAAAGAGGAACCATGGACATATTTATGGGTTGGATTTGGAGGAACAGAAGCAAAGAGTTTTATTCAGGATGTTGGATTGAACAGCAGACAGTTAGTCTGTCAGTGTGAAGGAGGAGAAGAACTTAAAGAAATAGTATTTTCCATGTTGAAACATACAAAATCAACAACAGAGAATTTATATTATTTACAGGGAAGATTGTTCGATTTTTTTTCGGTTCTTGCAAGAGAAATTACATTGAGGCAGTTTGAAGATGATACAACGGAAAGTATGCATGTTCAGGAGGCGATTGATTATATCAAGAATAATTATTCGCAGGGGATTACGGTAAATGATATAGCGGATTATCTGGCTTTGAATCGAAGTTATCTGTATACTGTTTTTAAAAAAAGTCTAAATATCTCTCCGAAAGCTTTTTTGACGAAGTTTCGTATTTCAAGAGCGAAGGAACAACTAACATTAACGGACTTTTCAATTGAATATATCGCACATTCTTGTGGATATAAAAGTGCTTTAAATTTTGAAAAAGCATTTAAACAGGAAACGGGAGGTACACCAAGTAAATATCGCAAAGAAAACAGAAAGACAACAAAGGAACGTTTATTACGTGTACAAAAAGAACTGGAGGAATATGGAGACAAAAAGACAAAATATTTGTAGTTGCTAATCATAGTTATAAATCGTAGATAGAAATAAATTACATATAAAATGATATAAATAACACCCGATAGACAACATTTTGAATGGTTTTACAAACAAAATGTGCTAACGGGTGTTATTTTTTTGGGTTATACTGTAATCAGTTAGGAACAAGCGCGCAAAATTCCTCAGAAAAATAATTAAATTAAGAGATAGATTGTTCTGGAGGAGGAAAAGGATGAGTAATCAAAAAAGTACAAATAAACATCCGCAGTATAAATATGCGTCTACAAGAGAAAAATATTGTTTTGGTATCGGTGCGATAGGTAAAGATGCCATTTGTAATCTGGTTGGCTCTTTTTTAATGTTATATTTTACAGATACCTTATATTTAGCACCAGCTTTTGTTGGTGTGCTGTTTCTGGTGGCAAGAATATGGGATGCGATTAATGATCCCGTAATGGGAATGATCTGTGATAATACACATACAAAGTTTGGAAAGTTCAGAATATGGCTTGTTATTGGAACATTACTAAATTCTGTTGTATTCGTACTATTGTTCCATAGCTTTCATTTATCAGGCACTTCATTATATATTTATGTATCGGTAATGTATATACTTTATGGAATGACATATACGATTATGGATGTACCGTATTGGTCATGGCTTCCAAACTTAACAAATGATCCGCATGAGCGGGAGAAAGTATCTGTTATTCCAAGATTTTTTGCAAGTCTTGCAGGATTCTCAGTAGCAACATTTGGACTGTATATCATTAATCATTTAAATAAAATAGCTGGGGAGAAAAATCTCTATGCAGAAACAGGATATACATTATTTGCGATAATTATTGCAGTTATATTTATCGTAGCAATTGGTATTACTGTATTTAACGTAAAAGAAGAATCAACAATCGGAGTTTACGCAGAGAAAACAAGTTTAAAACAGGCTTTCCGTATCATTATTAAAAATGATCAGTTACTTGCTTTTATTGGAATTTTACTTACATTTAACCTTTGTACACAGATTGCAAAAAGTTTCGCCGTTTATTATTTCAAGTGCGTATGTGGAAATGAATATTTATATTCTATTTTTGGATTTGCCATTATTGCTGAAATGGCCGGTTTAGTATGTTTCCCTAAAATTTCAACAAAGATTAGTCGTGAAAAAGTATATGCATATGCGTGTGTGCTTCCGATTGCAGGATTTATTTTACTTGGAATCGCAGGATTCATTGCACCAAAAAGTGCAGTACTTGTTGTAATCTGTTGTGCGTTATTATTCTTTGGTTCAGGACTTTCCTTAGGAGTTACAACATGCTGTATGGCAGATGTTATCGATTATGGAGAAGTAAAATTTGGAGTTCGAAATGAAAGTGTTACCTGTTCAGCACAGACATTTTTGATGAAAGCAGCAACAGCAGCAGCTGGAGGCTTAAGCGGAGTAGGACTTCAGGTTGTAGGATATAATGCAAAAGCAGCAGTACAGAGTGCAGGAACTATTTTAGGTATACGTGTACTTATGATTGTCATTCCGGTTATCCTTGCAGTAGTTAGTTTCTTAATTTATAAGAAATGCTATAAGTTAAAAGGTGCCGCAATGGAAGAAGTAACAGAGAAAGTAAATGAAATTCATGCACAGAGAAAAATAGTGATGGAATAAAAAGGGAGGCAGGAGAATCATTTATGGAAAAAATTATTTTTCACAAAGAAACAAAAACATTTCATTTATATAACGAAGAAATCAGCTATATTATGTGTGTCTTAGAAAACGGACATATGGGACAATTATATTATGGAAAAAGAATTCATGACAAACCAGATTTCTCCTACCTTGTAGAAAAATGTGGTCGTCCGATGACTTCTTACATTTTTGAGGGAGACCGCAGCTTTTCTTTAGAGCATATAAGACAAGAATATCCTGTCTATGGAACAACAGATTATCGACATCCGGCAATTGAAATTATGCAGGAAAATGGAAGTAATATTTCTGAATTTAAGTATGTAGGTTATGAGATTTTAAAGGGAAAACCATCGTTAAAAGGACTTCCGGCAACTTATACAGAAAGTGAGGAAGAGGCAGAAACATTAAAAATTATATTAAAAGATAGTCTGACAGGAGCAAAACTTACATTATTATATACTATTTTTTCTAAAGGAAGTGCGATAGCCAGAAGCGCACATATATGTAATGAAGGAGAAAAAGTATTACATTTGCAGACGATGATGAGTCTTAATTTAGATCTTCCGGACAAGGATTATGTGTGGATGCAGCTTTCTGGGGCATGGTCTAGAGAACGATATGTAAAGAATCGTATATTAGAACAGGGCATTACTGCAATAGACAGTATGCGAGGAAATTCTTCACATGAACACAATCCATTTATGGTACTGAAACGTCCGAATGCAGGAGAAACATCGGGAGAGGTTATTGGATTTAGTTTAATCTACAGTGGAAATTTCCGAATGCAGGCAGAAGTAGATACCCATGATGTAACAAGGATTACTGTAGGAATTAATCCAGATCGATTTGACTGGAAATTAGAACCAGGGGAGGAATTTCAAACTCCGGAAGCGGTTATGGTCTATTCTGATCAAGGGTTAAATAGGATGAGTCAGACTTTTCATCGTTTGTATGCAAAAAGACTTGCCAGAGGTTATTGGCGGGACCGTCCAAGACCAATTTTAAATAATAATTGGGAAGCAACTTATTTTAATTTTACAGAAGATCGTCTTGTTCAAATTGCTTCTAAAGCAAAAGAATGTGGAGTAGAGCTTTTTGTATTAGATGATGGATGGTTTGGACAAAGAAATGATGACCATGCAGGTTTAGGTGATTGGGTTGCAAATCCAGAAAGACTTCCGAATGGTATTAAAGGATTATCAGAGCGGATTGAAGCGATGGGAATTAAATTCGGACTGTGGTTTGAACCGGAAATGACCAATAAAGATTCTGACTTGTATCGTGCGCATCCAGATTGGATTTTGCATACACCGGGAAGAAATGCATCTCATGGCAGATATCAGTATGTTTTAGATTTTTCACGCAAAGAAGTAGTAGAGTATATTTATGAGATGATGGCAAAGATTTTATCTGAAGCAAAAGTTTCTTATATTAAATGGGATATGAACCGTAGTATTACAGAATGTTATAGTGTGGCACTGCCGGCAGATCGTCAGGGAGAAGTATTCCATCGTTATATTCTTGGAGTATATGACTTATATGAGAGACTGACATCAGAATTTCCAGAAGTACTTTTTGAATCATGTTCAAGCGGTGGTGGACGTTTTGACCCCGGAATGTTGTATTATGCACCCCAGGGATGGACAAGTGATGATTCCGATGCAATTGAACGTTTGAAAATTCAATACGGAACCTCTCTTTGTTATCCGATAAGCAGTATGGGAAGTCATGTGTCGGTCATTCCGAATCATCAGGTATTCCGAAAAACCCCGTTACATACCAGAGCAAACGTAGCTTATTTTGGTACTTTTGGCTATGAGCTTGATTTAAATAGTCTGAAAGAAGAAGAAATCGCAGAAGTAAAAGAACAGATTATTTTTATGAAAAAATATAGAAAATTATTTCAGTTTGGTGATTTTTACAGACTCAAAAGTCCATTTGAAGGAAATGAGACGATTTGGATGGTTGTGAGTGAAGATAAAAAGACAGCAATTGTTGGATATTATCGTACATTAAATGGAGTGAATCAGGCATATAGTAGAATAAAATTACAAGGATTAGATCCAGATATGCTTTACGAAAATATTTTAAATAAAACAGAAAATTATGGAGATGAACTGATGAATTTTGGTCTGATTACAACAGATGTAACGGCAGGAGAAGTTCCGGGTGATGCAACTCCATGTACAGATTTTGAATCAAGAATTTATATTTTAAAGGCAAAAGAAAAATAAAAAGGGTAGTATGTTATGCAAAAAGAAAATCAGATAGAATCTAAAATAAGAATTCTGTTGATGGTAACAGGTATTTTATTGATCGGTCTGTGCGTGTCTTTCCTTCGAATTGCAGGCTTTGGTGTTGATCCATTTAGCGGAATGAATCTTGCAATTAGTGGATTTATTGGATGGTCATTTGGTAACTGGCAACTTGTTATAAACATCGTATTACTAATTATTGTATTTTTTACGGTGCGGCATTGCATAGGGTTAGGGACAATCATCAATATGGTATTTGTAGGATATATTGCAGACTTTATTTGTTTCCTAGTAAACGACGTTGCACAGATACATATAACAATGCCGCTTCGTATTATTGCATTAATACTTGGGCAATTCATGGCATCAATGGGAGTAGCATTGTATATGACAGCAGACATGGGAGTTGCCCCATATGATGCGGTGGCTGTTATTATTGAAAAAGCAACAAAAGGAAAAATTCCATTTCATATTGCAAGAGTAAGTTCAGATATTACAGTAGTGATGATCGGGGTGCTGTTTTGCATTATAGGTAAAAACAGCGTGTGGAGTATTGTAGGAATCGGAACGATAATCAATGCATGTTGCAATGGGCCGATGATACAATTTTTTAAAGAAAAGGTTATAAAACATTTGATAAGACAAAAATAAAACATGCATTGCATGACGCGCATCTCACAGCAAGAATGCAGGGGCATTCTTGAATTATAAAAATGATTTTGATCTATGTATTTTGGCATAGAATCAAAATCATTTTTTTGTTATAATATCCTTGCCAAAACAGGAGGAAAAATAAAATGGTAAAAATAGATTTAATTACAGGGTTCTTAGGTTCGGGTAAGACCACATTTATAAAAAAATATGCAAAGTATCTTATAGATCAGGGATTAAATATCGGTATATTAGAGAATGATTTTGGGGCAGTAAATGTCGATATGATGTTACTTCAGGACATTGCAGGAGAAAAATGTACATTGGAAATGGTAGCAGGTGGATGCGATAAAGATTGTCATAGAAGAAGATTTCGCACAAAACTCATTGCAATGGGAATGTGCGGATATGACAGAGTGTTAATCGAACCGTCCGGAATTTTTGATATGGACGAATTCTTCGATGCCCTTCATGAATCTCCGCTTGACAGATGGTATGAAATAGGAAATGTAATTACAGTCGTAGATGCAATGCTTGAAGAGAATCTCTCAGAAGACGCAGAATTCATCCTTGCATCGGAAGTAGCCAATGCAGGCATTGTTTTATTAAGTAAAGCGCAGGAGGCAGCAGAGACCGATATAGAGCGCACAAAAGCACATCTTAATAAAGCAATGGAATCTGTCCATTGCGACCGCCGATTTGAAAAAGAAATCTTTGCCAAAGACTGGAATAAACTTTCTGATGCAGATTTTAAAAAAATTCAGTCAGCAGGCTATGTTGGTGCAGATTATGAGAAAAAAGACATTGCAGAAGAAGATGCATTTCAGTCATTATATTTTATGAATTTAACTATACCGGTAGAGAAACTTGAAGAAAAAGTAAAACAAATATTTAACGACAAAGAATGTGGGAATATCTTCCGAATAAAAGGCTTTATGCAGACAAAACCAGATCAGTGGGAATATCAGATACAATGTCGTATCTTAATGCAGCACAAAGTCATCTATGTTATGTGCGAAGAAAATCGTAAGATGGCACAGGAGATGGGATTTGCTGTTGCAAATGATGTAAACGAAGCTCTTGAGATGGCAATAAAAGAAAAGGGAAAAGATGCCCATATTTCAATTATTCCGGATGGAGTTTCCGTTATGGTAAAAAAACTAGAAAATTAATAGTCAAACATGTTTGCTTAATGTGAAATTCATTTTTCGCATTTTGTAGGCGGGCCTGCAAATGAGCAGCAGGTCCGCCATTTTTTTAGTATAATGATTCGGTAGCAGAGAAATTTGGGATGCGCATTTATTTCCCTTGTATTGTTAATATTTTGCACTTGCAAAAAAAGCAGGAATCCTATAAAATAAACATTTAGAAATAAAGAATGATAAAAATCTAACAGAAATGTGACGGGGAGGCGACAAAAAAATGAATGAATTCACAGATTTTAAAACTTACAAAATGAAAAATCAAAAGTAAAAGACGAAGAATAAAATATCAATGCTGAAAAATATTAACTCGATTAATTTTTGGATTTTTATTTTGGAAAACTTTTGGCCTTCTTGTGGGCGAGGGTTTAGTTTATAATCTTCTGTTTATTAGATTATTGATTGCTTTGTGGGTTCTTGAATTGGAAAACTTTAGAATAAAAACCGCAAAAACTCTTGCACGAAAAAAGGAAAAGGTGTACCTTTGTCATTGTTCAGGTGCCCTGTTTGCCAGTCGGCCGACAGAGTGAAAAGGGAACGGGGTGAGAGTCCCCGACAGACCCGCTGCTGTGAACTCTTTTATGCGTTTCATGACATACTGCATCCACTGTTTCGTCGGGCGAAACGGGAAGGAC
>OGJJ01002848.1_pt1 | contig 10431 bp, 9 predicted proteins | sample 1572081 | NCBI WGS metagenome assembly OGJJ01 (sample SAMEA2582122, study PRJEB24529) | metagenome | biome: Human gut stool | place: China | collected 2011
CCCGCAACTGTACGGCGGACGAACGCTTGCCTTTCACGCGCGGGCCGGGCATGCCCGGCCCCTACAGGGCATCGTGAACATCAAAACTCCGCCGAATGCTCCTCCGCCCGCACATCATCCCGCTGCAATTCCGCCAGCAGCTCATCCTCGCCGCCGTGGAGAAGCAGCTTCTCGCTGTACTGCTCAAACCGCTCACAGTCGTTTTCGGCCAGAAACGGCGCGGAGTCGGGGCCGAGTGCCAGCTCGTTGACGAACACGACCATCTCCTGCCCGTCCTCGAACGCCTGCTCCATAAAGTCAAAGGCAAATTCCAGCGCGTTGCTGGCGGCGGAGACCGCTTCCTCGCGGCGCTGCACCTGGGTGTTGAACGCGCCGCGCACCGTGTCAAACGCCTCGTCGGCGTCCAGACCGTTGTCAAGGCTGCGGCTCCACGCGGTCAGCAGCGCCAGCGTGCGGGTGCGGGCCGCGGCCTCGTCGGGCAGCAGCGCCCCGGCGGTCTTGTCGGCCTCCAGCTTGGCGCGGTAGGCGTCGCACCGCTCGGCAAACAGGTCGGCAGGGTCGGCGTCGGGCTGCTGGGACAGCGTCCGCTTGAAGCTGCGCAGCTGCTGGTAGCAGGCATCCGTCACCGCACCCGTGGCGCGGGCGTCGGCAAAGCGGGTGTTCAGGCCCGCCAGCAGCAGGCTGACCAGACTGATGCGCTCGTCAAAGCTCGCGTCCATCGCCCGTGCAATGACGGCGTCATAGGGCTTGCCCTGCAAAATATCCTCGACGCCGTAATCCTCGTGGTACTTGCGGTAGAGCACCCAGTAGGCCGCAAAATCCCGCGCGACCTCGGGGTGGCGCAGGTACTGCCCGATGACCCCCTCGTCCACGGGCAGCGCCAGCCTGTCCGCAGCCTGTAAATAGGCGGACAGATCCTCCCACCCGCGGGCGGTCACGAACTGCACGCCGTCCACATCGTTTTCGATTTTGTAAAAATGCTGCGGGCGCAGCTCCAAGTAGGCCGTCACGGCGGGGTGCAGCCGGTGGGCGCGGGCGTAGTCCTGCCAGACGCTCAGCTTCGGCTCAATGTCGATACGCCGCACGCGGTCCAGCGTGACAAGGTCAAACTCCCGCACGCTCTTGTTGTACTCCGGCGGATTGCCCGCGGCCACAATGACCCAGCCGCCAGGCACAGCCTGGTTGCCGAAGGTCTTGCACTGCAAAAATTGCAGCATCGTGGGGGCCAGCGTCTCGCTGACGCAGTTGATCTCGTCGATGAACAGGATGCCGTTTTTCTTGCCGGTGCGCTCCATGGCGGCGTAAACGCTGGCGATGATCTCGCTCATCGTGTACTCGGTCACGCTGCGGGTGCGCCCGCCGTAGTTCCGCTCCCGGATGAACGGCAGGCCGACGGCGCTCTGGCGGGTGTGGTGGGTGATGGTGTAGGCCACCAGCGCAATGTCGCACTCCTGCGCGATTTGCTCCATGATCTGGGTCTTACCGACGCCCGGCGGGCCCATCAGCAGAATGGGGCGCTGCCGCACGGCGGGGATCAGTGGGCGGCCAATGTCGTCCGTGGCAAGGTACGCCTGCACGGCGCGCTTGATTTCCTCTTTGGCACGTTGAATATCCATGGCTCATCGTCCTTTCGGGTCAAATTCTTCGGGCTGCAAGACCAGGCGCATGGCCCAGGGCGGCACGTCGGGCGGCGGGGTGCCGTCCTCTAAAAACAGGAACGCCGTCTCAAACGGCGGGCGTTTGGCGGGGTAGATGCCCTTGCCGTCGGTAAAATACAGCACGCCCTGCAGGTCCCGCAGCACACCGTCCTGCCGCAGCTGCGCAATGCGGGCAAACGCGGGGCGGAAGTCCGTTCCGCCGCCGCCCACCAGCGTGAACTGCGCCGTATAGCGGTCCAGCGCGTCCAGATCGTTCAGCCAGACCTCATCCCGCACAGCGTTGTCCGCCTGCATGACCAAAATGCGGCACTGTCGGAAAAAGCTGTCCTGACTTTTTAATAAGGTGAACGTCTCTTTTAAGAACGCCTTGACCAGCTCGCCCGCCGTGGATTCGCTGGTGTCCACCACAATGACGAAGTCGCGTATTTTCTTCACCTCGCGGCTTTCCAACGGCTCTATCAGCGGCAGGTTGCCGTAGGTGCGCAGGCCGTAGCTGTAAAAGCCAAGATCAAACTCATCGGGGTCAAGGTGCGCCTCCTCATGCCAGACGGCGAACCGGCGCAAAAAATCCTTGTAGGTGCGGCGGCTGCGCCCGGCCTGCAGCTGTGCCTGCAGTGCCTGCGCGGTGGTGTCCTGCCCGGCGCGGCGGCCGTTTTCGTCCATGCTTAGCTCTGTCTGGCGGCCCAGATCCTCCCACTGCCTGCCCTGCATCTGGGCGGCGGGGCTGTCAGGGTCGGCAGGCCACAGGCGGTGGCTGTCGGTATAAAATTCCCGCTGCCATTTGTTTAAGGTCTCCGCGTCGGTCTGTGCTAAGACGCGGTAGATGGGGCCTGCCGCTAAAAATTTGCACTTCTCGCGCAGCTGTGTGTAGCATTGCTGCCGCACCCAGCCGACGGGGCGCTTCGCGGCGGGGGTGTTCAGGGTGTCCAGCGTAGCCTCCACGGCGATGTCACAGGCCAGCCCCCACAGGTCGGGGTCGCGCCTGTCCCGCAGCCAGAGATGCCGGAAGATGCAGTGGAACAGGCTGTGCAGGTAGGCCCGGGGCAGGTACCGCCGGTTCCTGCGGTAGGTGTCCAGCAGCCATGCGGTGGGGTAGTAGAGTGCCCCGCCGTCGGTGGCAAAGCTGCCGCCGCTTTCCTGCGGGGCCGCGGGCAGTGCACCGAGCGCTGCCGTTAAGTAGCGCTGGTCAAGGTACAGCTCCCCCCGCAGCTGCTCCATGACCCGGCGGGCCATCGTCTGCTCCCATTCCGATTGGGTTTGGATGTGTTTGGCTATAGTGGACACCTTCTTCCATGACTGTATGTAGGGGCCGGGCATGCCCGGCCCGCGGGCTTGCGGCGGCTGCCCTTTTATTGGTGGATTTGTAGGGGAGGGATTCATCCCTCCCGGGTCGTCGGGGACGCCGACCCCTACATCTGCCCCGGGAAATCGCGCCTTACAAATCCTCAAAATCATAGGTCTTTTTGACCTTTTTGGCGCGGCCCAGCAGCACGGCGGCCCCGGCGCTCCAACCGGCGCGGGCGCAGTAGGCGGCGGCCTCGGCGGTGGGCAGGCCTAAGCCGACCAGCAGCCGCAGGGCGGCCTCGTCCCGGGTGTCGATGGCAAGGCGGAACGCAGCCGCCGGGTGGGCACGCAGGTAAAATTCATAGTCGGCGCGGGCCTGCCCGCCCAGCGCAAACGGCAGCACCAGCCGCCCCAGCGCCAGCCGGCAGAGCGCACCCTCGCCCTCGCCGACACAGGCCTGCGCAAAGGACGCATCGAACGCGGCGTAGTCCACCGCACCGGCCGCTGTAAAGCATTGCCGCATCCGGTAGCCCTCGCCCTCAATGCTATGGTTGAAGATGTGCGCGGGCGTGTTCTCGTCAAGAAATTCGGAATATTCGGGGTAAAACAGCCGTGCACCGTCAAATTCTGCGGTAATGTCGGCGCTGATGGCCCCCAGCAGCTTTTTCAGGCCGGTGGGGGCATCGGGCACGGCGCGCAGGCACAGCCGCGCAAGGCTGCGGCAGTTCGTGAACAGGTCGCTGCCCAGCCCCTCGACCCCGGCCCCAAGGCTGAGGCGGCGCAGGCGGCGGCAGTTGTAAAACGCCGCGCTGTGCAGGGTGCGCACCGTGTCGGGCAGGGTGACCTCCTCCACAAAATTGCCGGTGATCTCATGGGTGTCGGCCCCGCTGCGCCGCGCCCCGGCCTTGACCGGCTTGTCGGCAAAGCAGTACGGCCCGATCTCGGTGACAGGCAGACCCTCCACGGTTTCCGGCACGGCAGGGCAGGGGCTGTCCCCCAGCACCCGCAGCACCCGGGCCCCCGCAGCGCACGGCTCCCATACGATCGACATGAAATCACTCCTTTACAGGGCATTATAGCATAGAACCCCCTTAAACGCAAAAGAAAAACCACCGCCGCGCAGGAATTGCGGCGGCGGTGGCTGGCACAAAAAAATCCCGCCACCGGGTAAGGGTGGCGGGGAAGATGGTGCGAGTTTAGGGGGTTGAGAGGGGTTTGGGATGAATATTAACACAATTATTCAAAGGTGTGCTGCTATTTTGGACTTTATAGCTCCCCGTGCCGCTTCCCTCGCTGTCTGCAGTATAGGTACAGGTATAGGCGCCGTTATTGTATTGCACGGTCTTTATATGGGCATCCCAGTTGATTTCCGCATAAAAGGTTGCCTTTGGATTGGAATCAAACACCTCGGCCAATTTCTTGATTTCGGTGATGCGTATTCCTTCGCTTTTATAATTTCCTTGAAGGTCCCGAAAGGTCATCCATTGCTCTAGATCATGATCATCCAAATTATTAAGACTGCCATAGGTTTCGGACGCCACTGTCTGGACAGCCATAACGACCATGCGGGTCTCGGCAACAATCTTTTTTTCTTTTGCCTTGTCGATGTACCCTGTCAGTGCCGGGACCAGCAGGGCGGCCAGAATAGCCAAGATGACCAGAACGACAATCAGCTCAACAAGCGTAAAGCCTTTGTTTTTGTGCTTCATTTTATTTACCGGGCCTTTCTTATACTTTTGCAAAGGAATCTGCGGTGCAGAATGTTATTTTATTAACTATACCGTAAACAGGTATAATTGTCAAGATAGCTTGGCATGGTGAGGACACCTTTCCATGGGAATAAAAAAGCCCGATGCAGGGCATCGGGCGAGAGGTGAAAATGGTTAGTTATCAGGAAACAGTAGTATAGGTGCCATTTTCATAGGTGCAAAGTAAAACTCCATCGCTATCCTTGAGTTCGACCTTAGTGACCTTACCATTCTCATCAGCGTGAACCGTAAAGGTGTATTTGTCACCAACCTCAGAAAGCGTTTTGATATCATCGAGGGTAGGCTTAGTGCCAGTACCAATATCAAGACCACCGGCGAAAGAAGCTGTGTCAGTAGCGTAGACCTCAGAAATGTCAGTCTGAGCGGCTACAACAACCTGACGAGTGGCGGCAACATACTTTTCCTTGTTTGCCTTATCAATGTACCCAGTCAGGGCCGGGACCAGCAGGGCGGCCAGAATGGCCAGAACAACAATCAGCTCCACCAGCGTGAAGCCCTTCTTGTTCTTGAGGTTGCGAATTTTCTCGAACATAATAAATCCTCCACAATTCATTTTTGGGGGCACTCCACCCCTCATTGTCTTACCTTTAGTTTACCACGGTATTTATTTTTTTCAATCGCTGCAGCAAAACAATGCAAAAAATGCGCGAAATTTGCCGTAATCCCATAGCATTGTTGGCTAGAATAACAAACTACGGCGCTGCACAACGCTGTGCCGTTGCTTTTTTGTAAAAGAGCGCCCCGGCGCGGCTGAAATTTCGCATAAAATCGCATGTATATTGCCTGATTTGTTGCAAATTCACACAAAACCGTGCCCCGGCGCTGCGCGGCGGCTGGCTGAAACGCTGCAAGGCAGCGAAGGGACTGGAGTAAACATAACAGCCGACCTCTTTGTGAGGTCGGCTCAGTTTGTAGAAAAAGCCCTTTTTTGGGTAGAAATGTAGGGATGGGTCTTGACCCATCCGCACCGCTGGCCGCGCGCAGCGCATAAAATCGCGCCGAACGGCGCGCTATTTCCCGATATATCGTACTATTGGCTAGACTGCACGGAACGGTCAAGACCGTTCCCTACAAACCCGCCGAAAGTTCGCAATCGTCCCGTTAGGTTTATCGACAGCCTGAAACGGCAGATGCCCCGCCGGGCATCTGCCGTTTTTTGCCTTAGTTATCGCAGCCGGAGTCGGTCTCGCCGCAGCCGTCGCAGTCACTCTCGAACTGCACGGCGTTCTTGGCCAGCTCGGGGTCAAGGCGCTGTGCGACCTGCATCATCAGGGCGCACTCCATCCGCTTGCGGAACACCTTGCAGCCGTACTCATAGGTGCCGTGGATGTCGCCGGTGGCGTGCAGCGCGTTGGCCGCGCAGCCGCCCGCGCAGTAGAGCCGCGCCCAGCAATCCTTGCAGTCGGGGCGGGCGTAGACATTGCAGAGCTTGAACTCATCGCGCAGGGCGGTGTTGGTCACGCCGTCCCAGACATTGCCCAGCTTGTAATTGGGGTCGCCCACAAACTGGTGGCAGGGGTAGAGATCGCCCCACGGGGTCACGGCCATATACTCAGTGCCGGAGCCGCAGCCCGAGATGCGCTTGTAGATGCAGGGGCCGTGCTTCAGATCCAGAATGTAATGGTAGAAGGTGATCGGCTTGCCGGCCTTCTGGCGGCGCAGCATGTCGTTGGCAAGCAGCTCATACTGGTCAAACAGCTTGGGCAGGTCCTCCTCGGTCAGGGCCTCGGGGGAGTCCGGCGGGGCGACAACCGGCTCCATGGACAGCTCGGTAAAGCCGAGGTCGTCGGCCATGTGGAACAGGTCCTTCGTAAAATCAACGTTGTGATGCGTAAACGTGCCGCGCATATAGTAGCCCTGGCCGCCGCGCGCCTTGACGAGCTTCTGGAACTTGGGCACGATGCGGTCATAGCTGCCGTTGCCCGCGAGGTCAACGCGGAAGCGGTCATTGATCTCCTTGCGGCCATCCAGCGACAAAACAACGTTGTGGCATTCTTTATTGCACCAGTCGATGACCTCGTCCGTGATGCCGATGCCGTTGGTCGTCATCGTGAAGCGGAAGTTTTTGTTGTACTTTTTCTCGATGCTGCGTGCATAGGCGACCAGCTGCTTGCAGACCTCAAAGTTCATCAGCGGTTCGCCGCCGAAGAAATCGACCTCGAGGTTGCGGCGGGTGCCGGAGTTTTCGATGAGGAAATCCAGCGCGCGCTTGCCGGTCTCGAAGCTCATGAGACCGGCCTCGCCGTGGAACTTGCCCTGCGCGGCGAAGCAGTAGCTGCAATTCAGGTTGCAGGTGTGGGCAACGTGCAGGCAGAGCGCCTTGACAACGTTGGAGCGGTTTTTGAAGTCAAAGGCGTGGTCGGCGTAGGCGTCGGGCGCAAACAGCTGGCCCGCGGCGGTCAGCTCGTCGATGTCGTCGAGCACGTCGCTGATGTCGGCGGCGGTCACATCGGCACGGTCCGCGTACTTTTTGGCGAGGGCTGCAGCAGCCTGCTCCCGGCTGCTGCCTTGGTCGATCAGGGCGATGGCGTCATAGGCGACGTCATCCACCGCATGCACGCTGCCGCTGTAGACATCCAGCACAATGTTGTAACCGCTTAATTTGTATTGATGGATCATGGTTTTCTCCGTTTTGTTATGGTGCAATGCGGCGGACAGCCACGGGCGGATATGGAATCCGCCCCTACGGCAACCCCTTGCGGGGGCACATTCCCTATGCGCCCCACCGCATCATATCATAGAAAATGCCGGGCTGCCACACGGCATCCCGGCATCAAAGCCAGCAAAAATTACTTGTCGGTCTTCTCGCAAGGCTGGTTGGCAATGCCGCAGCTGGTCTTGCAGGCGCTCTGGCAGGAAGTCTGGCACTCGCCGCAGCCGCCGTTCAGCAGGCTCTTCGCCATATCGCGGGTCTCGAGAGTCTGGATGTGCTTCATAAAACAGTCACCCCTTTATACATTTTAGAATTATTATTATTGTACACGGAAATCCTGGGTTTGTCAATAGGGGCAGAGGGAAAACAACAGACAGCGGGAAGCCCGTCGGCCTCCCTTTACAACAAAACCGCAATCTCCTCCGCCCCGCTGCCGCCCGTATGCTTCAGCGCGGTTCCGGCCTGCTCCAATGCACGGCAGGCCGTCACCAGCTCTGCCGTCACTTCCTCGCCCGGTGCCACCAGCGGCACGCCGGGGGGATAGGCCCAGAGATACTCCGCGGCGGTCTCCCCCACCGCGTCCCGCATCCTTACAGCCCGCGCGGGGCGCAGCAGTGCCTCGGCAATCGTGCAGCGGGCCGCGCCGGGGGCGGGCAGAATATGCCGCGGGGCCGCGGGCGGGGCCGCCGTTTTGTCCCAGGCGTGCAGCACATCGGCCAGCCGTTCCAGCGCGTCGGCGTCGTCGCAGGGGCTGGTCATGGCCAGCACGTTCGGGCCGCAGACCATCTCGGGCTCAAAGCCGTCGGCCCGCAGGTACGCCGCCCCCGCCGCGCCGATTTGCAGCAAAATTTTGCCGCTGTCATGCGCAAAAAAGTCAGAATGCGCCGTCAGTGCGTCCGCGCCGCAGCACAGTATTTTTGTATTTTTCAGATCCCGCACCGCCGCGTCAAAGGCATCCAGCCGGGCGCGCCACGCGGCAAAGGCGGCCTCTCCCTCGTCGGCCAGCCAGCGGGTGCAGCCGTCCAGACTGACCATGAGCGGGTAGCTCGGCGAGCTCGTCTCGAACACGTCCAGCTGGCACTCGACCCCGGCAGGGTCGGCCAGATCGCCGTTCAGCTGCAAAAACGCGGTCTGGGTCAGGCTGGGCAGCGTCTTGTGGGCGCTCTGCACGACCAGATCGGCCCCTGCGGCTACGGCCCCGCCGCGCCAGCCGTACCGGGCGGCAAAGGGCAGGTAGTGTGCACCGTGGGCCTCGTCCACCAGCAGCGGCACGCCGCGGGCGTGGCAGATTTTCGCGATAGTACGTATATCGCTCAAAACACCCTCATACGTCGGGCTGGTCAGGATCACGCAGCGGGCGTCGGGCGCAGCGTCCAGCGCGGCGGCCACATCAGCGGGGCGCACACTGCCGTAGATGCCAAACTGCGGGTCCACGGGCGGCGTGAGCCAGCGGGCCTTCAGCTGCCCCAGCTCAATCGCGTGGTAGACAGCCTTGTGGCAGTTGCGCGCCGCAATGACCGTGCTGCCGAACGGTGCCAGTGCGCGGATGCCCGCCAGCAGGCCGACGGTGGACCCGCCGACGAGGTACCAGCACCGCCGCGCGCCGTACAGCGCCGCCGTGCGGGCCATGGCGTCGGCCAGAATGCCGTCCGCGTCGTGCAGGTCGTCCGCGCCGTCGATCTCGGTCAGGTCCCAGGCATAGCAGCCCAGCCCCGGTGCGGGCAGCACCCGCCGCTTATGCCCGGGCATGTGCAGCGGGTAACGCGCCGCGGAGAGGGTTTCTAATTGTTGTTGCAGCGTTGATTTTGTCATATTTTTATACTTTTTATAAATAAGTGCAAGCTAAAAAGCCTCCCCTTTGAGGGGAGGTGCCCGCGGGGCGGAGGGGTGGGCGGGAGACACACACTTTACAGGTCTACACCCGGCCCCCCCTCACCGCCTGCGGGCGGAGCTCCCCTCAAAGGGGAGCCTTTAAGAAATCTCAATTTCCGCCTTACTGCCCGCCCGCGTTTTGGTCACGTGGATCTGTCTCGTCAGGCGGTCCTGCAGCGCCTCGACGTGGGAGATGACGCCGATGAGCTTATCGCCCCCGGCCAGCCCGGCCAGCGTGTCCACGGCCTTTTCCAGACTGTCGGAGTCCAGCGAGCCGAAGCCCTCGTCGATGAACAGCGTCTCGATGACGACGCCGCCCGCGCTCTGCTGGATCGTGTCGCTGATGCCCAGTGCCAGGCTCAGCGCGGCCATGAAGCTCTCGCCGCCGGACAGACTGCCCACGGGGCGGGTCTTGCCGGTGTAGGCGTCGAACACGTCGAGGTCCAGCGCGGTCTTGCCGCCGACGGCCTCGCTCTTGCGGCGCAGCAATCGGTACTGGCCGTCGGTCATGCGGGTGAAGCGCAGGTTCGCGGCCTCGACCACGCCATCAAAATAGAACGCCTGTACGTACTGTTCAAACGGAAGTTTGATTTTTCCGGTCAAATTGCCGTTGATCGTTTTGGATAGATTGTCCCACATGGCACGCTTCTCGCGGGCGGCGGCGCTCTCCCGCATCGTCTTTTGCAGCGCGTCGATGGCGGCGCGGTTCGTGTGCAGACGGTGCACGGCGTCAAGGTCGTCTACACGAAAGAGGCTGAGACTGCCGACACCTACATCGAGCGCGCGACCTACGAGCTGCGCCGCGAACGCCGCGTGCGCGTGGCGACGTCCGATGGCCCCGAGCAGGTCATCATCCTCGGCCACGGGGCGCTGCGCGTCTCCGCCCGCGCGTTCCATGCCGAGGTCGAAGCCGCCGAGGGGCAGATCAGTGCCGTGCTGCAACGCCTGACGAACCGTCCGCGCAGCGAACGCACCATCAGAAACAACGTAAAGCTCAAGCAATAATTCAGTCAAAAAGCGGTGGCTTCCGGCCACCGTTTTTTTGTCGAAAAATGAGTGCATTTTCCTCTTGCAATTCGTTTTTAATTGTTGTATCCTAAGCACTGTCAATTCAAAGTGATAGTCAATTCAAGTTGACTATCTAAGCATTTTCAAGAAAGGAGAACCACATGCAGACCAACGAGATCCAGGAGCT
>OGJJ01002855.1_pt1 | contig 10400 bp, 8 predicted proteins | sample 1572081 | NCBI WGS metagenome assembly OGJJ01 (sample SAMEA2582122, study PRJEB24529) | metagenome | biome: Human gut stool | place: China | collected 2011
CGGTCTTGCCGTCCAGCACGCCGAGGTTGCAGTCGGAATCGTAGTATTTCTTGATTGCCATAAGAATGTTCTCCTTTTTTCTTTTCGGATCGTTTTTCTATGATCGTTTTTTAAATAAAAGCTTATCGGGTGGGGCATTTTGTGCCCGGCAGCGGGAACTGTGCTTCCCGCACTTCCTGCGAGGGCTTCTGCATGTGCTGGTGCATCCCGCCCCGCTCCAGCGCGGTCACGCCGGTGCGGCACAGCTCCAGAATTTTATAGTCCTCAAACATTTTGAGGAACGCATCGATCTTTTCCGGCTTGCCGATGAGCTCAAACACCATGCTGTCCGGGGAAAGATCAATGATCTTGGCTTTGTAGATGCTTCCGACCTCCCGCAGCTCCGCGCGGTTGTGGACGTCAGCCTCTACTTTCAGCAGCAACAGCTCCCGCTCCAGGGCTTTGTCGTGATCCAGCACAAAGACCTGCCGCGTGACTTCAAGGCGCTCGGTCTGCAGAATGAGCTGCTGGAGCTCTTTATCGGAGCCGGACACCGTGACGGTGATGCGGCTGACGGTCGGGTCGTTGGTGGCGGACACCGTCAGGCTGTCAATATTGAAGCCGCGGCGGCAGAACAGGCTGGACACCCGGGCCAGAACACCGCTCTGGTTGTCCACAAGCAGGCTGATGACCCTGCGCTTTCTGGTTTCCATTTCCGCACCCTCCTTATTTCATGATGATATCGTTGATATCGCCGCCGCCGGGGATCATGGGCAGGACTTTCTCGTCCTTGTCGATCATGCACTCGATCCAGGTGGGGCCTTTCTGCTTGAGGGCGTCGGCAAACGCGGCCTGGAACTCCGGGAGATTGGTGCAGCGGTAGCCTTTCAGGCCAAAGCCCTCGGCCAGCTTGACGAAATCCGTCTTGCGGTGGGGGTCGGTCTGGGAGAAGCGCTTTCCATAGAACGTGGTCTGCCACTGGCGGACCATGCCCAGCACCTGATTGTTGAAGATGACCGTGATGATGGGCAGCTCATAACTGACGGCCGTGCAGGCCTCGTTGAGGTTCATGTGGAACGAGCCATCACCCGTGAACATGACTACCCGCTGGTCACGGCCCAGCGCCATCTGCGCGCCAATGGCCGCGCCATAGCCAAAGCCCATGGTGCCCAGGCCGCCGCTGGTGATAAAGCCGCGGCTCTTGGCGTGGCGCAGGTACTGCGCCGCCCACATCTGGTGCTGGCCCACGTCCGTGACATACACGGCCTCGGGGCCGCACTGGTTGCACACTTCGCCGATGACCTGATGGGGCATCAGGCGGGTGGGGTCGGACACCGGGTGGTAATCCTGTGCCTGCCACTCGCGGATCATAGCCATCCAGTCGGGGTGCTTCTTTTCCTCGATCTGGGGGAGCATGGCGTTGAGGACGTAGGCGGCATCGCCGGTGATGGAAAGGTCCACATCCACGTTCTTGCCCAGCTCGCTGGGGTCAATGTCGATCTGAATGATCGTTGCGTTCTTTGCAAAGGTCTTGGGGTTCAGAGCCACACGGTCCGAGAAGCGAGTGCCCACCGCGATGAGGACATCACAATCCGCCACGGCCCGGTTGGAGGTGTAGCAGCCGTGCATTCCCACCATACCGATGTTCATGGGGTCGCCATAGGGCACGACGCCTGCCGCCATCAGGGTGTAGGTAGCGGGGATCTCCGCCTTGTGGATGAGGTCGCGCAGGGGCTGGCAGGAGGCCGCCGAGCGGACACCGCCGCCAAAGTAAACCAGCGGCCGCTGTGCCGCGTTGATGAGGTCCGCCGCCCACTTGACCTGCTCTGCATTAAACGTGGTCACCGTGCGGATGGGCTCCGGCTTTTTGGAGGTAAACTCGCAGACCGCCGCGGTCACGTCCTTGGGGATATCCACCAGCACGGGACCCTTGCGGCCGCTCTGTGCAATGCGGAACGCGGCCCGCATGGTGTCGGCCAGGTCTTCCACCCGGCGCACCGTGAAATTGTGCTTGGTAATGGGCATCGTAATGCCCTCAATGTAAGCTTCCTGGAAGCCGTCCTTGCCCAGACCGCTGGTGACAACGTTGCCCGTAAAGGCCACCATGGGTACGGAATCCATGTAGGCCGTGGCAATGCCGGTGACCAGGTTGGTAGCACCCGGGCCGCTGGTGGCCAGCACCACACCGGTGCGGCCCGTTGCGCGGGCGTAGCCATCCGCTGCATGGGCCGCGCCCTGCTCGTGGGCTGTCAGCACATGGGTGATCCGGTCGGCGTTCTTATACAGTTCATCGTAAAGGTTGAGCACCGCGCCGCCGGGATAGCCAAAGATGGTATCCACGCCCTGCTCACAAAGGACCTCTACAAAAATCTGTGAACCATTCAACTGCATGGTGTGTTTCTCCTGTTTCCTGTTCCCTCATGACACACACTTCCAAAGAAAGTGCTTTTACACGTCATTTTTTCCTATCTCTCGGCTTTTTTGAACGTTGGGTCAATTATACTATAAATCGGGCCGTTGTCCAGCGACGATTTGTAACGTGAGTCACCGCAAAGATGAAGATAATTGAACACCATCTTGCGCGGTGCCAAAAGTAGCGATATAATTTGGAAAAGAAAAGAGAGGGAACAACGATGACATTACGTGAATGGAACGCCCGCCTGCACGGGCTTGTGGTATTTCGTGCCCTGCTGGAGGACCCGGTGGTGGCAAAACTCGTCGATTTAACGGACCGGATGGCCGCCGGGGCCTCCGGCATGGGCCTGGTGTGCGACGCCGTGGCCGCCTTTGAGGCTGCCCTGTTTGAGCACACCCCCAACTGGAGCGATTATCTTTCCAACGCCGTTCTGGAATCGGAGACCATCTGCGTGCGGCAGGCGGCTGCCGGACAGCTCTCCCCCGTTTTGCAGAGTGCGCTGGACAGCGAGCTGGCCTTTCTGCAGGCACTGTGCGGTCTGACACTGGACAAACTGTTCCAGACCGCTTATTCAGAGCAGAGCCAGCGGCCGGAGCTGGCTTTCCTGCCCCGTTGGGAAACGCGGGAGCTGGACCTTGCCGCCGCATATACCCAGCGGATGAGCGAGGTGGGCAAAAAGGGCTACGGCATGTTTGCCAAGCACCATGTTTTCACCGTGGAGAACGGTCAGCTGGTGCCGGTCAAGTATCCGGACCCCCAGAAGCTCTCCGAGCTGCCCGGCTACGAACAGGAGCGGGAAAAGGTGATTGCCAACACCCGGGCTCTGCTGACCGGGATGCCTGCCAACAACGTGCTGCTCTACGGCGACGCGGGCACCGGCAAATCCAGCACCGTCAAGGCCATCTGCAATGAGTTTGCCGCCGAGGGCCTGCGCCTGGTGGAAGTCAAGAAAAATCAGCTCTACCAGATCCCGGACCTGATGGACAAGCTGGCCGCCAATCCGCTCAAGTTCATCCTCTTCATTGATGACCTGAGTTTTACGGCCAACGACGATAATTTTGCCGCTCTGAAAGCCATTCTGGAGGGCAGCGTGGGCGGCCGGGCCCGGAACATCGCGGTCTATGCCACCTCCAACCGCCGCCACCTCATCAAGGAGACCCTGACCGACCGCACCGGCGACGATATCCACGAGGCCGACACCCGGCAGGAGCTCATGAGCCTGTCCGCCCGGTTCGGCCTCACGGTCACGTTCCAGCGGCCGGAGAAAGCACGCTTTGAGGCCATCCTCACCGAGCTGGCCAAGCAGCACCACATTGAGATGCCCCACGACCAGCTCCTGGTCAAGGCTGAGGCCTTCGCCATCCGGGCCGGCGGCCGCAGCCCCCGCGTGGCCAAGCAGTTCATTGAACAGTGCGAGTCCGGTGTCCAGAAATAATTTGATCTGATAGATATAAGAAAAGCGCCCGTGCAGTTTCCCTCTGCACGGGCGCTTTTGTGTCTGCTTCAGCTCAGCCGGTTCAGCCGGACGGCCACATAGGGGTCCGGGAGTTTGAGCTCATCGGCCAGGTCTTCCTCACTGGCGTATTTTTCTGCCGCGATGCCCACCAGCACGCTGCAGGTGTCGAACCGCCCCTCCGGGGAGAGGGCCGTGATCTTTGCCTCACCGTCCGCGACCGCGGTCACCACGCCGTTGGGGTCCACGGTGGCCACACCGGGGTTGGAGCTGACCCAGGTGATGGGCACGCTCTCGCCGCTTTCCACGGCGACCGAAGCCGTCAGGACCTCGGTGCTGCCCACCGTTTTAAAAAGCAGGTCGTTCTTGTTCAGCGTCACACGGCCAATGTCCGAAGTGACGGTCACTGTACACCGCACGGCCTGCCCGTTGGAAGCCAGCGCCGTGATGGTGGCACCGCCGGTTCCCTGTGCCGTCACCAGACCGTTCTCATCTACCGTAGCCACCTCCGGGTTGGAGCTCAGCCACTGGTAAACATAAATAAAGGAGTGGTCATTGTTGATGAGCTTCAGCTGTTTTGTGGGGTGGAGATCGTCGTATTTCAGGGCAAAGCTCAGGCTGCTCTGATCCAGAGCCGGCTTTTTGGCCTCGCCCCCCGCGCTCTCCTTGGTCACCGTCACCTTGCAGGCTGCCCGGTCCCCCCGGTCTGAGATGGCCGTAATGGTCGCGGTGCCCGCGCTCCGTCCGGTCACCTTGCCGTCGCCATCCACCGTGGCTACGGTGGGGTTGGAGCTCATCCAGACAATGAAATAATAATCGCTGCTGCCGGTGTAGAGGTAGGCTCTGGGGCGAGGGTCTTCCTCCGTGATCTCCAGGTCCATTTCCGTCACTTCCAGCTCCAGCCCTTTGCTGCCCGGCTGGGGTGCGGGAGCCGCCTGGGCCATCAGCCCGGAAGCCAGCAGCACCCCGCTAAGGGCAAGCGCCGCCAGAAGCCGCCCAGTTTTCTGCATCGTATGTCTCATCGGGTCGTCTTCCCTCCTGTCATCCGTTTTGCTGTTTGGATAAGATGCCGCACGCATGTCATTTTTCCGTACAAATTCTCCCACTTACAGCTTATTTTACACGCGGGGGAAGCAAGGGTCAAGTTTTTCGGCGCAAATGTCACAAACTCGACGTGGCTTTTGGTGAGCTCACCAAAAGTTATTCTCCTTTTTTGTGCAAAAAGAGACCGCCGCACCTTTCCGGATGCGGCGGCCGTTGCGGGAACTTGCAGGAATGAGAAAATCGCTTAATAGTTGTGCTTTTTCAGCTCAAAGAAGCTCTGCGGGTGTGCGCAGACCGGGCACTTCATCGGAGCAGACTTGCCAATATAGGTGTAACCGCAGTTGCGGCAGATCCACACCTGCTGCTCCTCCCGGGCAAAGACTTTGCCATCCTTGAGGTTGGCGGCCAGCTCACGGTAGCGCTCTTCGTGCTCTTTCTCGATCTGGCCCACCATGGTGAACAGGGCAGCCAGCTGGTTGAAACCCTCTTCCTTGGCCTCTTTGGCCATGCGGGGGTACATGTCGGTCCATTCGTCATGCTCGCCGCCCGCGGCCAGCTCCAGGCAGGTCATCACATCAGGCATCTCGCCGCCGTTCAGGGCCTTGAACCAGAGCTTTGCGTGCTCTTTCTCGTTGCCGGCGGTCTCCTCAAAGATGGCGGCCAGCTGCTCATAGCCTGCCTTTTTGGCCACCGAGGCAAAGAACGTGTACTTGTTGTGGGCCATGCTCTCGCCTGCAAATGCTTCCATCAGGTTTTTCTCGGTCTTGCTGCCTTTCAGTTCCATGGTACTCTCCTTTATTCCGGTATCTCTATTCCGGTATCTCGCGTGTGCGGAGAAGTGATCCCCTCTCCGGCTCATTCTATGTTTCTCTGGGAGTATTGTACCACAAGATCGCGCAATAATCAAGAATGATTCCTATTTATGGCCTGTCAAGAATTTTCTTTTGTTTTTAGCCATTATGCTGTTTGAGGGCACAGACAGCCAGGCTCAGGGCACTCCAGGCGGCCTGATACATCAGCACCATGACTACCGACAGCATCCCGACGCTGCCCGCGTAGGTCAGCAGCGCCCCGATGACCACCGAGAACCACACCGACACCAGCTGTACCGTTGTGGCGCTGTTCTCGGCGTTCTGGGCCTGCTCCGCGGCACGCAAGCCGCCTGTCAGGCTGGCAAAGCCCTGGGTGTGGATCATACAGCAGGTCTCCGCGTTTTCCGCCGCCGGGGCTGCCTGTTCGGCTGCTGCAAGGGAGGTGCACTGCTCCTGATCCAGCAGCGTCACCATGCCCTCGGGCAGGTGATACACCTCGGCGATCTGCCGGGCCGTCAGGCTGGGGTCCTCGCAGGAGACCAGCAGGCGGATGTTCTCTTTCTGGAGCATCTCCAGCCCGCGGGCCGCATTCCGCCCACCCACATAGTGGAGGACGAACATGGCGTGCAGATTGCCGGACACGGCCAGATACAAGATCTGCAGCGTGCCGTTCTGGGAGTGCTTCTGCTCGTATTCCAGTTCAGGCAGGGGCACGCCCTCCCGCTCCATGTACGCCCGGTTGCCAATGAGGACGCGGTTGTTATCGCACCAGGCCGCAAAGCCCAGGCCCCGGTGCACTTCCAGGTCCTTGATCGGGTAGAGGATATCGGTGCGGTCCTCAATGATCTGCCGGAACAATCCCCGCAGCGCGGCGCAGCTCTGGTTGAGCACGCTGGCCGAGTAGAGAATGGCCCGGTCGATGCGGCCGCCCTTGAAGATGCGGATGTCTTCCAGCATGGCGCTGTCCGCCGTAAAGAGTTCGTCCGCGTCCACCTGCACGGTGTCCACGCCGCCCAGCTCTTCCACCGCTGCCCAGCCCGGGATGACAGCACCTGCCGCCGCAGCGGTCCGCTGCAGCCGCAGGGAGGCCACACCCGCCACCAATGTGGAGGAGAGGGGCGCGCCCATGCAGAGTATGGCGGTCAGGGCCGCCGCGCCGCCGCTGATGCCGCCGCCAAACAGCAGGAACACCAACCCGGCCAGCACACCGGCAGCTAGCAGGATGTACGCGGTCTTCCGGGCACGGCGCTCACTGGCCCGCTCCCCAAAGCTCTGCTCCACCAGCTTTTCGTCCCAATCGGTGGGGCGGCTGAGGAGGATCCAGGGGTCTTTCTGGTCCAGACTCCGGGAGAGCATCCGGATCAGGTCTTTGTCTTTCACCCGGTAAGCACCCCGGTGCTCCGGCTCGCTCATGGCCAGATCGTAGCCGCCTTTCACGGCAGCCAGCTGCACCCGGCTGCCCAGCAGGGCCATAAACAGGCCCAGTGCCGCGATGCCGGAGAGGATTGTAAAGCTGGAAGTCTGGTAGCTCTGGGCGTTCAGCAGGGCGACGACCGCCTCCAGCAGGGCCGCACAGGCGGCCAGCGCGGGCATGGTGTCGCTGCTGGGGCGTCCATCCTTTTTCAGGCCCAGCAGACCGTCCCGCAGCACGGGAGCCGCCACGGCCATGGCCGCCGCCAGGAACAGCAGGTTGGCGGCATAGAACGCCGCCGGGGCCACTACAGGGTCCAGCGCTGCCAGCGGAGCCAGAAGCCCTTCTGCCACCAGTCCAAAGTGGAGCAGCACCGCGGCCAGGATACCGCCCAGCACACAGCGCAATGTAAGGGCTGCGCCCATCTTGCGCAGCTTTTCGCCGACCTCTTCCGGGGTGGCGGGAGCCTCCTCGCTTGCCGGCTCTGCCTCGGCTGCCGGGGTCCCGTCCACAGGCACTTCTGCCGTGGATGCTTCCGCAGCCGGAGCGGCCTTGAGGGCCTCCACCGGCGGCTCTTCCGAAGGATTGCCCTCGTTGTCCAGCCCGATGAGCGGCAGGCTCATGCTGTCGTCCGGGCCGGGAGCCGTTTCCCGGGTGGGTGCCTTCACTTCATCATCGGCTTTCCCAAAGAAGCGGAACGCCGGGATCTCCGTCGTCTTCTCCTTGCCGCTCTCCGGCTCTGCCGCAGTTTCCATGCGGGGTGTCGGCTGGGGTGTCACCGGCGGCTTTTCCGGAGTTTTCTCCGGCTCTGCAGGAGTCTTGGGCGGCTCCGGAGCTGCCTTGTCCTCTGCAAACACCAAACCGGTCAGGGGGCTGGCAGGCAATGTCTCCGTCTGCTTGGGTGCAGACTTTGCAGGCGCTTTCGGCTTGCCAAAGAGCATGGCTTTCAGCTCTTTCATCTCCTCGTCCTCCCGCTGCTCCATGGCACTGCGGGGCACAGCCGGCTGATCGAGTTTCTGCTTTTTCTTTTTATTACTAGGTGCCGGAGCGGTTGCCTTGTTCTCCGGTTTTTCTTTCTTCACCGGCTCCGCGGGCTTTGCCGGAGCCGCAGGCTTTTCCGGTTCTGCCGGTTTCACGGGCTCCGGTGCGGGCGCTTCCGGTTTTGCAGGCTCCTGCGGTGCCTTTTCCGGCGTGGCAGGTACCGTCTGCTTTTTGGGCTCCGGCATGACCGGCTGTTCCGCAGCAGCCTCTTCCGGTTCCAGCACCAGTTCCAGATCGGCCTGAGGCTCCTCGGCGTCATCGCCCAGAACAATTTCCCCCGTGGGCGGCAGCTCCAGCCCGCGCTCCGCCGGTTCCTTTGTTTCCGGTTCCGGCTTTTCGCGGTGGAACAGCCCCCCGAACAGCCCGCGTTTGGGCGGCGTTTCCTCTTCTTCACGGCGGCTCATGGCCTCCGGTACCTGCGCCACGCTGGTGCTGAAGAACGTGCGGAATTTCTCTGCCTCGATTTCTTTCTGCGTCAGCTCTTTGCGGCGCTCATCCTCTTTTGGCATCCTTGTCCCTCCCTGTTTTTTTGGAGTCCACCTGCTCAGGCGTTTTTGGCGGCACGCTGCGACTGGATCTCATACAGGATGATGCCCGCCGCCACCGAGACATTGAAGCTGTCCACACCGGTGCCCTCGGCAGCCATATCCAGCCGCACCACACCGTCGCAGAGCTTCTTTACCAGCTGGGATACCCCGCTGCCCTCGCTGCCCATCACCAGCGCGATGGGGCCTGTGAGGTTGTTCTTGCGCAGCGGCACACCGTCCATATCGGCGCAGTAGACGAAGACGCCCTGCTCTTTCAGGCGGCGGATGGTTTCACCGATGTTCGCTACCCGGGCCACGGGCAGGCGCTCGGCCGCGCCCGCGCTGGACTTGATGACGGTAGGCGTCACGGACGCGCCGCCCCGCTTTGGGATGACGATGCCGTGGGCACCGCAGAGCAGTGCGCTCCGCATCACCGCGCCCAGATTGTGGGGATCCTCAATGCCGTCGCTCAGCACCAGGAACGGGGGCTCGCCCTTGGCCTTTGCAGCCTCCAGCAGGTCTTCCACCGTCACATACTCGATCTCACTGGCAAACGCCGCCACGCCCTGGTGGCTGTCCGTACCGGTCATCAGCCGGAGCTTGTTGGGGTTCACCCGCTTGACGGCAGCGCCTACTTCCTTGGCCATGGCGGTGTAATAGGCGGCTACCGCCGGGGCCATGCCCTCGGCCAGCAGCACGGTATCCACGCCAGAACCACTCTTGAGCAGTTCGGTCACAGGGTTTTTGCCGTAGACCAGGCTCTCGTTCTTGGCTGCTTTGGGCTGCTCGTCCGTATTACGGCGGGGACGGCGCGGGGTATTTTTTTCTTCCATGGGTCGTTCTCCTCTCAATTTCTATGGAAAGACGCTTCCTGCATCTGAAAGTTTCCTGTTTTTGTGACAGAATCCGCTACTGATTCATCTTGAAGTATAACATAAGCGGACTTTCTTTGCCATAGAATTGCGGTTTTTTCTTCCGGAGAATTTCCCGCTTCCACCCCAGACGCCCCGCCCGGGTATAAAGAAGTGTTGCCAGCTCCCGGGCAAAATATCCGTCCCATTTCCGGGCGGTGATGTTTTCCACAAAAGCCCTGTATACAGGTTGTAAAAGGGTCCTGTTTTTTCCACAAGTTGAAAACTCTGTGGAGAACGTGCAAAAGTCCAGCGCTGACGCCTCTTTTTAGGGTGGATTTCCACACTTTCCACAGAGTTTTCCACAAACCGTTCTCGACAAGAGGAAAACCACTCGTACATTTTGTAATTTTCAAGTCGGAATTGTGACAAATTTTTAACTCAGTAGTTGTCTGCTTTTGCTTTTTTCTCCAATATCAAAATGACGAATGTGGATTTGTGTTGAAAATCCGTTCTGTTTTGCACCTGTTTTTTCGCGTCCGGATGTTGCCGGCACCGGGTATAAATGTTGCAATCCGAAATGCTTCTGCCCCACCGCTCCCGGCCTGTCTTATTTCTTCTGCCGGAAAAGCAAGCACTCTTGCGAGAAAAGCGCTGCTTTGGATTGATTTTAGCAATTGTTTGGGGTATACTTAGCTTGTAAGTTCGTTAAACCATGCGCAAAGTGGCGTGTGGGCACGACCAGACCCCAATGAATTTGTGGAGGTAATGAATAATGTTGGTAAATGCAACCGAAATGCTGATTAAGGCGCGTGACGGCCACTACGGTGTGCCTCAGTTCAACATCAACAACCTGGAGTGGACCA
>OGJJ01002860.1_pt1 | contig 10380 bp, 1 predicted proteins | sample 1572081 | NCBI WGS metagenome assembly OGJJ01 (sample SAMEA2582122, study PRJEB24529) | metagenome | biome: Human gut stool | place: China | collected 2011
ACTTTAACTCTATAAACCGCTATTTTATCAGCAGCCTCGGGGACGCGTCGCCCCCCAATTAGCCCGCCCCCCAATTAGGCCGACAAATGGCTTAACGCGAATTCGAGATAATATTCTAAAAAGTAAAGAGCAGAAAGCCATCCAACCTACAAAGGGTGGCCATAAAATGCTCACCTGTCAAAATTATGTAAGTTTATTGCCAAATTACAAGTTGCCCGTCAGATGAGGGGCGTAAAGTGCAAAATGCCCCATTTCATCGCAAAAAATGGCCCATTTCATCGCAAAAATGCCCCATTTCATCGCAAAAACGGCTTTTCCAGTGCAAAAACGGGTAAAGTGTCCGATTGGTACCAATCGGACAACTACTTATGAGCAATCGGACAACAAGACAGGGCAATCGTTTGCATCGAAACGATGGCATTACTTAAATTTGTAAATAAATTCACTAATTTCATAAAAATTTATCATTATGCACACACACTTTACACGATTACCTCATCAGAGGGTAGCGAAGAAAGTGCCTCCTCCGCCCCTATTGGGCCGGTGGTTGCTCATGTTGGGCGTGTTGCTCATGACCTGGGGCCTTGTGCCGCAGGTGGTGAGGGCAGACACCGACCCCAAAGATGTAGCCAAGATGATAGGTCTTGACAATATTGCCATGAGCGAGGCACGTCCGTACATCGAATTCCATTACATGGACTACGACAAGGATAACAGAAGGCCTGATGCCATGCGCAATATTAAGATATATGTGAGGGAGTTCGTTGAAATCAGGTCTGTTAAAGTTATGAATCTGAATAGATATATAACAGTCCGCGATTACAAAGACATATTGGTGGGCGAAATGCCCCGTTGTCATGACAAGCTGGTGCGTCACAACGAAGCGTATGGCCGCCTTACCATTGTAAGGGATGTGATGAACGGCAAAAAACGCACTGTCTACGCCCGCTTTTACCCTTCAAAGAAAATGCTCGAGGGTGAAGGCACTTCTGACGGCAAGGGCAAAATACAAGGCCTCAAGTTTGTGGGCTGTTGGGACAACAATGACAATGGCGATGACCCCGATAACATAAACAAGGTCCTGGACTTCACTGCCGGCTCGGCCATCAACGAGTCCCTAACCAATAATGGCAGTTTTGTGCGCAGTGCCGCAGGCAAAATTACATTCAATGCTTCGAAGCTGCCGAATAAGAAAGCCTGGGGTTTCGCGCCCACCTACTATTTCAACAATTCAAGGTCGTATACTTCCCTCAAGTATGGTTCGGTATATGCGGCCGACAATGCCACCAGCGTGACCAAGACGCTCGACGGCACGTTCAGCAACCGCAATGCCGTCACCATCTACTATTGGGGCGCATGGAGTGCCACGATGAATATTGGCATGGGTAGTGTGGTAGATCCCATTCAGGACAACAAGAACAGTGTGTTCCAGCGTTACAACAATGGCACTATTTGGTCAGTCACCGTGCCCGGTTGCCCGTATCCGGGCAATTTGAGCGCAGAACCCAAACAGTGGACCAAAACCGTGAAGCTGACTTGGAACACCAAGGGCGACACCCGCTTGAGCAGCGAGAAAGACAAGTGGCTGGTGTACCGCTACAAGCAAGGCGAATCAGCAAGTTCGGCCAAACGTATCGCTGCCGTTGACTATAAAACTCACGAATGCGAGGTGGAAGTGCCAAGTCTTGAAACCGAATATGTGTATATCGTCACCTACCAAAAGGACGGGTGGAAGGAAGGCATAGTAGACGACCTCAAGGCCACAGTGACGACCAAAATAGTGCCGTCGTTCGTATTTGACAAGGTAGACACCCGTTCTGAAGAGCAGAGCGTGGTGGTGACTTGGAAGTATGGTGCTTTCAGAAACAGCGAGCAGAGTTTCCTTGTGTACAGCCGTTTGGCCGGCACAACCCAGTGGAGCAACCCCGTGAGCGTGCCCCGCACTGATGTGAATGCCACCTTGGGCGAATACGAGTACACTGGCATCAAGAATGTGTGTGACTCTTACGAGTTCAAGGTTGCGCTGAAAGCCTTTGGCAAGACCTTTGAGTCGCCCATTGCCGTAGGCTCCATCAGCGGCAGCAGCCGTGTGACATCGTTAAACGTGAGCAAGGGCCTGTACAGCAACAGCGTCAAGCTCACCTGGAACGCCCAGCAAATATCTGAGGGCAACACCCGTTATGTGGTGGCACGCCGTATGCTTGGCAATAAGGGCAACTGGAGCGACATACACACCGTGTCGGGCACCTCGGAGATGTACACCTTCGACGACAACAATGTGGCCCCCGGCCAGTACTACGAATACCGCGTGTTGTCGTACATCAACTGTAATGGCAACAGCACGCTGACCGCCGAGGCCATCGACAACGGCTTTTGCCAGGCCACCGGCACCATAGCCGGCCGCATAGCCTATGGCACAGGTACGGCCGTTGAGGGCGTGCGCGTCAATTTGGTGCAGGCCAAGGACGATGCCGAGGCCAAGTCGCAGTTCTACTCATTGCGTGTTGACAATGTAGGCGGTGGCCTTGTGCTGCCCCTCGACCGTGAGGAGGCCGGTGCCCTGTTTATGGACAGTGTACCCCTCACCATGCAGGCATGGTTCCGCCTCGACGACAACATCAAGGAGTCGGGCAATGCAACCAATTATGCAACGCCCATGCTGATTGACACTTACGACAACTTCTCACTGTTTGGCCAGCGCACCAGCAGCGGTGCCTACCAGCTGACGTTGCGCCTGCCCACACCTAACAAGTATGCCGACACGCGCACCACGGTGGTGCTCAAGCCCAACAACTATTATGCCATAGCCCTGTCAACCGACGGCGCCGCCAACTGGACCCTGCGCGCCATCGACACCAAGGGCAAGATGCAGAAGTTTGAGACCAAGGCCACGGGCATGCCCAAGGAAAACAGAAAGAAGCTTTACAACCTGGCCTTCGGTACGAATGTGAGCGATTTGGCAAGCTACAACTTTAACGGCTACATCGACGAGGTGCGCGTGTGGAACAAAGTCCTTGCCGATGCCGAGTTGACAGCTACCTACGACCACCAGCTCTCGGGCGACGAGAAAGACCTCTATCTGTACTGGCCGCTCGACGAGGGCATTACCAATCAGACCACCGCTTACGACTATAGCAAGACCGGCGGCGTGGCCAATGGCCATCACGGCACTATCAAGTCGTCGAATAAAATCAGCACCATTGTGCCCCCCGATGATGCATTCAGCATTTACGGCCGCACCGATGCCGAGGGTAACTATGTGATAAAAGGTGTGCCATTTACCGGCAGCGGCACCAACTACTCGGTTGTGCCAAGCAAGGGCGTACACAGCTTTACACCACAGAAGCTCTCGCGCTACGTCAGCCAGAACTCAATCAACCACAATGGCGTTGACTTTGAGGACACCTCAAGTTTCCCCGTTACAGGTCAGGTGCTGTACGAAGGCACCACCTATCCGGTGGAGGGTTGCAACTTCTACGTAGACGGCAACATCTGCTATAAGGACGGCGAACCCATCACCAGCGACAGCGAGGGCCGTTTCAACATCAGTGTGCCCATTGGCGACCACTTTATACAGATAAAGAAGCAGGGCCACGAGTTTGCCTCGGCAGGCCGTTTCCCCGCCGACGACAAGGGCGTTGGCACACGCTACACCTTTGTGAAGGAAGAGGTGTTGAACTTTACCGATGTGACCAAAGTCGTAATAGCTGGCCGTGTGGCAGGTGGCGACGTTGAAAAGGGCAAGCCCCTTGGTTTGGCACAGAGCAAGGCCAACATTGGCCAGGCCGTGATAAAGCTCAGCGCAGGCGATGCCTACCGCATGAATGTGGTGCGCAAGGACAATGGTGGCGCTTACACCTACGAAAACGCCACCGACGCCCGCAACTATGAAGCAGCAAGCAAGCAGGTGAAGAGCACCGCCCAGGTGGGTGGCGGCGATGACGATGCCGTAAAAACCATCACCATCACCACCGACCCCGCCACAGGCGAGTTTGCCGCCCTGGTACCCCCCGTGCAGTACAAGGTGACCAGTGTCGAGGTGCCGTCAAACGCCGAGATTGTGTTCGACCGCGCCACCATTCCCAACATCGACGCCAGCAATCCGCTGGCCGTCAAGACCGACTCCGCCACCACCGACGAGGGCAAAGTGCAACGCTTCGACTATGTGGCATCGCTCAACTTGGCTCACCGCGTGGAGCCGACATTCGATGTCAAGCAGAAGGGTGCTCCGGCCTTTGGCGACGCCACCTTCAAGTACGTGACACTCAGCGACCCCAAGGGCCAGGAAGTGCCGCTCTATACCACCGACGAGCAGGGCACAGTGACCTATGCCATGGGTGCTCCGGTGTTCACCCAGTTGCGCCGCTACACCTTCACCCTCGACGGCTACGAGCAGTACGTCAACCAGGACGATGCCCAAAATCCCGTCACCGACCGTGTACCGTTGCAGAAGTCAACTGTTACCATCACCAACCAGTTTGCTGCCGGACAGGTGGTGAACTTTGAAGGTGCTGACGACGGCAAGTTTAAGGACGAGAACAACTTGGCCACCAACCAGCTGCAGCTCGACTCGCTCGGCCATGCCGAATACACCTTTATGGCAGGTTTCCCCAACATCACAGAACCGTACACCTTGGGGCTTAACATGGTGTTCGACGTGAATGGCGCACAAAAGCAGTGGAGCGGCAACGGCACCTTCAAGGCCATTGTGCTTGGTGAACTTCCGTCGGGCAACAACTTTGTGACATCAGGCCCCGACAAGGTGCTCATGGTGCTGCGCGACCCCCCGGGTTCAAACTCAAACGCCTATTATGAGACAGCCACCTCTGTGACCGAAAGCACCTCGTATGCCGGTTCGTTTGTAACCAATAACGAGGTGAGCACCCTCACCAAGCTCGGTTTCGAGGCCGCCACTTGGGTGGGCGTGGGTGCAGGTGTCATAACCGAAGCGTCGACCAAGGCCGACCTTGAAGTGGGTGCCGAGGTCAACCTCGACATCACCGACAGTCAGGAAAGCTCTACCACCACCACTACGACCAACCGCGTGAGCACGTCTGACGAGGAGGACTATGTGGGCGCCAACGGCGACGTGTTTATAGGCACCGCCACCAACATTTTGTTTGGCAATGCCCGCAGCGTGGACATACGTCCCGACGGCAAGGGCGGCTTTGGCGTGACCCGCGAGGACGTTATATCAACCGGCATGCAGTTTGGCACAGGGTTCAACTATTCGCAGAACTATGTGGAGAACACCCTGCTGCCCAACCTCGAGAGCGTGCGCAACAGTTTGCTGCACGACCCCTCAGAGGGCATTACCAGCAACACGACCAACGAGGTGGTGTATGTGTCGAAGGTGAGCAAGGACGACCCGCGCTTTGGTTCGAACAACAACGACAAGGACGTGTGGGGCGCTGCCGCCGTGTCGGGCGACAAGCTTGACGGTCCGAGCTACACCATGATGCTCCCCGCCAAGACCACCGACAGCAATGGCAAGCCCATAGCCTTTGAGGACAAGGTGAAGTGGTACAACTCGCAGATGGCGCTTTGGACACAGACCCTGGCCAACAACGAGAAGGCCAAAATTGAGGCCAAGAGCAGCCGCACAGAGTACCTCATAAGCAACTACTCGTTCGACGCCGGTGCCACCATCGAGAACTCGGTAGGCACCATCGAGGCCAAGAGCCACGAAACCAGCGAGGAGTTTGAGGTGATGATAGTGGGCGGTGTGACTACCGGATTTGAGATAAACGGCACAGGTGTCGACCTCACGGTGAAGACCACCACAGGTACCCGCAACACCTTTGTGCAAGGCTCAAGCTCGGAGAATGCCAAGACCATTGGCTATACGCTCAAGGAGAATGGCGACGACGATGCCCTGTCGGTAGACGTGTTCAATGCCCCCGACGGTTTCGGCCCCATCTTCATAACCCGTGGCGGACAAACTTGCTGCCCCTATGAGGACAAGTATGTGAGCAAGTACTATGAGCCAGGCACCGAGATATCGGCCGCTACCATGCAGATAGAAGTGCCCAAACTCAATGTGGAGAATAACTATGCCACCGATGTGCCCTCAGGCGGTACCGCCAACTTTACCCTGCTCATGCAGAACGACAGCGAGACGGGTGAGGACGTGTGGTTCCAGCTCTCTATGCTCGACGAAACCAACCCCAATGGCGCCAAACTCAGCATCGACGGCCAGGCACTGACCGACGGCCGCGTGTTCCTGGTGCCGGCAGGCAAAGCCCTGCGCAAGCAGCTGCAACTCACACAAACCGACCAGAGCGTGCTGGAGTACAACAACATCAAGCTCGCCCTGCGCTCGCAGTGTCAGAGCGACCCCACAGGGTCATTCCCGGTAATAGCCGACACCGTGGCCATTTCGGCCCAGTTTGTGCCCAGCTGTTCCGACATCATGCTCAGCGTGCCCGACCGCGTGGTGAACCACAACACCGGCAGCCAGCTCAAGATGGTGGTAAGCCGCTACGACCGCAACTTCCGCTCGTTCAAGGGCTTCCGCATACAGTACAAGGGTGCCCGCGATGTAGACTGGCAGTTGGCCAAGGAGTTTGTCAACAATGAGGCCGACCTCACCGACAACAACCAGCTTATCAGCGGTGCATCGACCACCTATGTGCTCGACATGAGCAACAACGCACTCTTCCCCGATCAGACCTACGAACTGCGCGCCATCACCATGTGCGACTTTGGCAGTGGCGAGGTGAACAATGAGAGTGAGACCATTGAAGTGGTGAAAGACGTGGCGCGCCCGAAACTGTTGGGCAACCCGTCGCCCGCCAACGGTGTGCTCACCCCCGACGGTGAAGTGTCAATCACCTTCAACGAGGACATCAAGGCATCAAGCCTTATCAAGACCGAAAACTTTGTGGTGACCAGCAAGCTCAACGGCTCGAAGGTTGACCACGATGTGGCCCTGCAACTCACAGGTGCCGAGGGTGCACAAACCGAGGCCGACATCGACTTGGCCGCACGTCCGTTCGCCCTTAATATGTGGCTCAACTACACTGGCGCCGGCCAGATACTGAGCCATGGTGCAGCAGCTACCAAGTTTACCCTGTCGGTTGACGACGAGGGTCACCTCACGGCCGATGTGGCCGGCACCAAGGTGACGTCGGAAGGCACACTGCCAAAGGACAAGTGGACCTACCTCGCACTCAGCTATGCGCCCGCCAGCCAGGGCGGCACACTCACTGCCGACTGTGCTTACGACGACACCGACGCCAGCCTGTTTGCATCGCAGCCCGTGCCCGCCTACAACGGCAATGGCCCGCTGCGCATAGGTGGCGGAATGAAGGGCGCCATGCAGGAACTCACCTTGTGGAACGCTGCCCGCTCATACGCTGAGGCCAAGGCCGACATGTACACTACCAAGCAGGCCAACTCTGCCGACATAGCCGGCTACTGGCCGCTCAACGAGGGCACTGGCACTACAGCCAACGACGTGGCCCGCTCGCGCCACATCACGCTGCCTGCCGCCTCGTGGTATATGGCTACGCCCAACAAGGCTGTCAGCCTGAATGGTACAACCGATTATGCTGCCATTGACTTGACCTCATGCTCACCCGCCACCGACGAGGATTATGCCCTCGAACTGTGGTTTAAGGGCAGCAAGCCCGAGGCAGGCAAGCAGGCCACGCTCTTCAGCACCCATGCCGATGGCGTGATGGCTGCTTTCAATGCCCAAGGCCAGCTGCAACTGAGCCAGAACGACCAAATGCTGGCCACTGGCACAGCCGACTGCCTTGACAACCAATGGCACCACTTTGCACTGAACGTGCTGCACGACGGCACGGCAGCTGTCTACGTTGACGGTAACAATGTGGCACAATTTACACCCAGTGCCCCGCTCCGCTTGCAGAGCGACAGCTTGATGCTTGGCGTGATGCGCCGCGCACAGACTGCGGGGGCTGCCGACTTTGTGTACAGCAATTACTTCAACGGTCAGCTTGACGAGTTCCGTCTGTGGAATGCCCGCCTTACTGCTGATGTGTTGCGCGCCGCACGCTTGCAGCGCCTCGAAGGCACCGAGAGCGGACTGGTTGCTTACTATCCGTTTGAGAAGATACAGCTCAACCAGTATAGCCAGGCCGAAGTGGTGGCCGACATGGCCGACCATGCCACCACCACGCTGCCCAAGCCGCACGAGGCCAAGCTCTATGGCTCGGCTGCCATTGGCGATGAGGCTCCCGGCTTGAAGGCTGCTCCCAAGCTCAGCAATGTGGCATTCAACTTTACCGCATCGGAGCGCAAGGTGGTTATCACCCTTAACGAATCGGCCGCTGCGCTCGAGGGTTGCACCGTCAACTTTACGCTGCGTGGCATACGCGATGTGAACAACAACTTGGCCGACCCCATCAGTTGGACGGCCTATGTGCAGCAGAACCAGTTGCTCTGGGGCGACAGCCAGCTGACGCTTGCCAAGCAACAGGCCGACAAGCTCACCACCGAGGTTGAGATTGTGAACAACAGCAGCGCCGCTGAGGCATGGACTATCAGCGGATTGCCCTCATGGCTCACGCTCAATACCGAGAGCGGACAGCTCAAGCCCCTTGGCACAGCTAAGTTGCGCCTGACAGTGCCCGCATCGGTGGCAACAGGTCGCTATGAGGCAACGCTCTACCTCACGGGCAATCAGGGTGTGGCACAGCCGCTCCACGTGCAGCTCACTGTGACAGGACAGCAGCCCGACTGGCGTGTTGATGCTGCTAAGTATGACATGAACATGAGCATGGTGGCCCAGTTGCAATTCAACGGTGTGCCGTCAGAGAATGGCGCCGACCTTGTGGCAGCATTCAATGCCAATGGCACTTGTGTGGGTGTGGCTTCGCCCGTCTACAACAAGCGTTTCGACTGCTACTTTGCCATGCTTACCATCTATGGCAACTCCGACGACCCAGGCTCGCCCGTCAGCTTCAAGGCATGGCATGCCGCCACGGGCAAGGTACACCCGGTGGTTGAAACCGCTGACAAGGTGACCTTCCGCGCCAATGCCGTGTACGGCAGCGTAACGAAGCCGTATGTGCTTAATGCTACCAACGCCGTAGAGCAGCAGTTCAGTCTGCATCAGGGCTGGCAGTGGCTGTCGTTCAGCGTGACGCCAGTTGATGCCACCGTGACTGGCACCTTTGCCCCTGTGGCTGCAACAGCCCGCACGCTCAAGAACCAGACGCAGTTTGCAGTGCCCGATGCCGACAATCTGGCCTGGACGGGTGGTCTTGACAAGCTTAGTGTGAAGGAAATGTACATGCTCTATATGGAGCAGCCCGCTGACTTCAGCGTGAAGGGCGAGCAGGTGAATACTGCCACCACGCCTGTCACACTGGCCAAGGGCTGGACATGGCTCGGTTACACGCCCATTTACACCGCATCGCCGCTCTACGCCTTTGCACCGGCGGCACCCGTTACGGGTGATATTGTGAAGGGCCAGAACGGATTTGCCATGTATCAGGACTATGAGTGGATAGGTTCGCTCGAGGCTATGGAACCCGGACAGGGTTACATGTACTTCAGCGCAGCTGATAACAGCCGCCAGTTTGGTTATCCCACTGCGGCTCCTGCCAGCAAGATGCGCCGCCGTAAGGTTGCCAATAGTGACGAGGTGCAGTCGGCCTTCCCGCCTGTTGACCGCCATGCTTATCCCAACAACATGACGGTTATAGCAAGTATCACGCAAGACGGTCAACCCGTAAGTGGTGCCGAGATAGGCGTGTTTGCTGGCGACGAGTGCCGTGGTACATCGGTCGAAATTGATGGTCTGTATTTCATAACCATCAGTGGCGAAGGCAATGGACCGCAGCTTGATGTGCGTGTGGCACGCAATGGTCAGATATGTTCAACCAACGCTGCTCTGACCTATGTTGACAATGCCATGATTGGTACGCTCAACGAGCCGTTTGCCATAGAGTTGCCCACCGTGACAGGTGTGACAGATGCTGAGGCTCCTCAGGTGAACATTATGCCACGTCGCGTCAAGACGCACGTGACAGCAAGCACCAATGGTCCGGCCATGCGTCTTATCACCATTCACGCCACCAATGGTCAGCTGTTGTACATCAACCAGAACCCCGCACCCGACACGGAGCGCATTGACATGTCGCGCTATGCCGAGGGTGTGTACTACATCACCGTACAGACGGCAGACGGCAAGAGTCATACTGCCAAGTTGATGAAGTAGGAACGACCTATTGATTAACCTGTTGACGGGTTGACAAGTAAGTGAATAACTGACTTGTCAACCCGTTTACTTTGGATCTAAACGAAATTAAAGATAAATATAAGCTGCAATTTATCTGCCTAATTGGGGGGGCGCGTCCTAACCTGGGGGCGACGCGTCCCCGCGTCGGCATTGCCAACTTGGGGTTC
>OGJJ01002864.1_pt1 | contig 10371 bp, 6 predicted proteins | sample 1572081 | NCBI WGS metagenome assembly OGJJ01 (sample SAMEA2582122, study PRJEB24529) | metagenome | biome: Human gut stool | place: China | collected 2011
TTTATGGCAAAGAAGTATATCTTGGCCCTGGACCAGGGAACCACAAGTTCCAGAGCCATCATTTTCAACAAAAAGGGTGAGATCGTCGCCAAGGCGCAAAATGAATTCACCCAGCACTATCCGGAAAACGGCTGGGTAGAGCACGACCCGATGGAAATTCTGTTTAGCCAGATCAGCGCCATACTGACCGTGCTGCGCAAGGAAGCGGTGGATCCCAAGGAGATCGCCGCCATCGGCATTACCAATCAGAGAGAGACCACCGTGGTGTGGGAGAAAGAGACCGGTCGTCCCATTTATAACGCCATCGTGTGGCAGTGCCGCCGCACGGCGGATCTGTGCGAGGAATTGAAGGCGCAGGGGCTGAACGATTATGTAAAGAGCACCACCGGTCTGCTGATCGACGCCTACTTTAGCGGCACCAAGATCAAATGGATCCTGGACCATGTGGAGGGCGCCCGGGAGCAGGCGGAGCGGGGCGAGCTGCTGTTCGGCACCATTGACAGCTGGCTGATCTGGAACCTGACCAACGGCAAGGTGCATGTGACCGATTACTCCAATGCCTGCCGCACCATGCTCTTTGACATTGACAAGCTGTGTTGGGACCCGTTTTTATGTGAAAAGCTGGGCATTCCCATGTCCATGCTGCCGGAGGTAAAGCCTTCCAGCTGCATTTACGGGGAAGTGGCTAAGATCACCGGCATTGAGGACATTGCCGGTGTGCCCATTGCAGGCGCCATCGGCGACCAGCCGGGTGCACTCTTCGGCCAGGGCTGCTTTGAGTCCGGCCAGGCCAAGAATACATACGGCACCGGCTGCTTTTTGCTCATGAATACCGGTGACACCATCTGCCGCAGCCAGAACGGCCTGATCTCCACCATCGGCATCAGCCTGAACGGTAAGGTGGAGTATGCTCTGGAGGGCAGTGTCTTTGTGGGCGGTGCCGTCATCCAGTGGGTGCGCGATGGCCTGCGGATGATCCAGGAGAGCCGCGACGCCGAATACTATGCCCAGAAGGTGCCGGACAACGGCGGCATCTACATCGTGCCCGCCTTCACCGGTCTCGGTGCGCCCTATTGGGATATGTACGCCCGCGGTGCCATCGTGGGCATCACCCGCGGCACCACCCAGAACCACATCATCCGGGCGGCGGAGGAGTCCATCGCCTACCAGAGCGCCGACCTTGTGGCCGCCATGGAAAAGGACACCGGTGTGCCCATCACCTCCCTGAAGGTGGACGGCGGTGCTTCCCGCGACCAGTTCCTGATGCAGTTCCAGGCCGACATCCTGAACAAGGACGTTCTGCGCCCGGCCATCCGGGAGACCACCGCCCTGGGCGCTGCCTATCTGGCCGGCCTTGCCACCGGCGTGTGGAAGGACCGGGACGAGATCCGCAGCCTGTGGCACTGCAACATGACCTTTACCCCCGCTATGCCGGAGGCCGAGCGCGCACGGCTGCTGTCCGGCTGGCACAAGGCCGTGGGCCGCAGCAGTGACTGGGCAGAGCATTAAAAGAATTTGTCTGGATTTTGACTGCTTCCAACAAAAAATCACGAATTTGTGAATTGTCTATTGACAAACCGTTGAGAAATGGTATACTGAAAGCATCCCAAGAGAATTGAGATGGGGATGCACTGTGCCACACGACCGCAGTGCGTCCCCATTTTTTTGTTCCCATCGCACCCCTTGTCCGCCCGTTCACATCTGTTCCGGGGGCTGGTTCTGGAAGTGCAGCCGCCGGGCATGTCCCTGAAAAAAGAAGGAGGATCCCCATGAAAAGCACCGCAAAGGCCACCGAAAAGCGTTCGCGCACGGTCGTTGTGCTGGCGATCGCTGTGGCGTTGATGCTGCTGGGCAGCATTTTTGCCCAGATGTTCAACACCTCATTCTACAAGGTCAAGGTCTCCCGCATTTCCTTTGATACCGACTCCGGCACCCTTTCGGGCCTGTTGTACCTGCCCAAGGGCGTGGACGCCTCCAACCCGCACCCCACCATCGTGACCACCCACGGCTACCTGAACAGTGCCGAGATGCAGGACGAGACCGCCATCGAGATGTCCCGCCGCGGCTATGTCGTGCTGGCACTGGATATGTATGACCACGGCCATTCCCACGGGAACGCCGACAATACCGGCGGCTTCTTCAACTTCTGGCCCACTTCGCTGTGGGATGCTGCACAGTACATGTACAGCCAGGACTACGTTGCCAAGGACGCCCAGGGCAACGGTCAGATCGCGGTCAGCGGCCACTCCATGGGCGGCTTCTCCTCCGAGATGGCCATCTATCTGGATGAGCAGAACTACGCTGCCGCCGGTTACCGCATCATCAAGGCCGGTTTGAGCATGGGTGCCGATTACTCCTGGACCTCCTACCTGGGCCTGGACGAAGAGGCTGCAGTTGCCACCTTCGGCGGACGCACCATCGGCAAGATCTGCGGCCAGTACGACGAGTTCTTCTTTGCAGCTGACGAGCCTCCCACGAAGAGCGGCACCGTCTACCACAAGGACTATGTTGCCACCACCGCTGGCAAGACCCTGCTGGAGCAGGAAGCTCCGCAGGCTGACACCTGGTACACCGGCTCGGGCGGCGGCCAGCGCATCATTTACCAGCCGCGTGAGATCCACCCCTGGAACCACTTCTCCAAGGCTTCCACCAAGGATGCCATCGAGTTCTACGCCACTGCATTTGCCGACCAGTCCGGTCTGGTGCAGAACATTGCTTCCACCAGCCAGATCTGGTACTGGAAAGAAGTCTTTGAGCTGGTCGCTCTGGTGGGCTTCCTGCTCATGCTGGCACCTCTTGCCCTGCTGCTGATGAAGCTGCCCTTCCTGTCCAATGCAAAGCAGGCCGTCGCAGCACCCACCCCGGCCGTCGGCACCCTGTCCGGCAAGCTTGGCACGATCAGCCTGTTCGTGGTGGGTATGCTGATCCCGGCCATCATCTTCCCCGCCGTGTACGACGGCAGTCTGACCGCAGAGCCCATCCGCTGGATGCGCTACGCCAGTGACATTGCCCTGCTCCTGTCGGTGGTGGGCATCGTTCTGGCAGCCCGCAGCACCGAGGACGACCGCAAGACCTGGCTGTCCGGCTCGGTGTGCGTCCTGATCGCTTCCATCGTCCTGCGTGTGCTGGTGACCAAGAACATCTTCGAGACCAATGCCACCTGGCAGGGCCCCACCGTCAACAGCATCGTGACCTGGGCTCTCATCTGCGCCTGCATCTCCATCGTGACCATGGTCTGCGTCTACCTGTTCGGCGGCCGCAAGCAGAAGGGCATCACGCTGGAACAGTACGGCATTGCCGCAAAGCCGGTGTCTGTGGCCGCAGCCTTCTGCGTGGCACTGCTGGTGTGCGTGATCGCCTACGCCTGCCTGTTTGCCGTGGATGCCATCTTCAAGACCGACTTCCGCATCTGGACCTTCGCCTTCAAGACCTTTGAAGCCAGCGCCATCCCGGCGGCGGTCAAGTATATGCCGTTCTTCTTTGTGTACTACTTTGTCAGCGGCGCCGCCGCCATCTCCAACACCAGCAGCGAAAAGCTGCAGGGCGGCTGGGGCTACCTGCTGGCTGCTCTGACCAACATGGGCGGCATCCTCCTCTGGCTGGTGCTGCAGTACGGCACCCTGTTCCGTACCGGCGTTGCCTTCTACCCGGGACAGGCCCTTGGCGGCATCCTGCTGTTTGCGCTGGTGCCCTCGCTGGCCATTGCATCCTGCCTGGCCAAGTACCTGTACAAAAAGACCGGCAGCGTGTACGTTGCGGCCTTCCTGAATACCATCCTGATGACCATGATGACCGTGGCCAACACCGCGATCTATTTCCAGGCATAAGCACAACCGCAGACTGGGGCTGCACTTTACAGTGCGGCCCCTTTGTGCGATAATGAGAACCATCTGAACCACCTGAGAGAAAAGGAGTCCTGCCCGATGCATCCACTTGCTGAAACTCTGCTGGACGAGCCGGTGATCGCAGCCGTCAAGACGGATGACGCTCTGACGGCCGCCCTGGCCTCGCCCTGCAGCACGGTCTTTCTGCTGGCGAGCACCCTGCTCAATGTGGGGGAGCTGGTCCGGCGCATCCACGCGGCCGGAAAGCTGGCCGTCGTGCACATCGACCTTGTGGACGGCCTTTCGGCGCGGGAAGTTGCCGTGAATTCCCTCATTGCGCTGTGCCACCCGGACGGTATCATTTCCACCCACCCGTCCCTGATCCGGCGGGCGCGCCATCAGGGCCTGCTGACCATCCAGCGGGCGTTCATCCTGGACTCCCTTTCCCTGAACAACCTTTCCGGCCAGCTGGAACAAGGCAAGCCGGACTTTGTGGAGATCCTGCCCGGCATCATGCCCCGGGTCATCACCGAGATCAGTACCCGCACCCGGGTGCCGGTGATCGCGGGCGGTCTGCTGCGGGACAAGGCCGACGTCATGGCCGCCATGCGGGCCGGTGCCTCGGCGGTGTCCACCTCTGCCCCGGAGCTGTGGGACATCTGAACCCCGGAAAACACAAAAATGCCTGACCGCTGTCGTTGGCGGTCAGGCATTTTTTATGGAAAGCAGCAGCGTTACGGTTGGCTCTTCTTGACAAGATCTTTGGTGTACAGGGCGCGGGTGGCGTTGAGCACGGCAATGACCATGACGCCCACGTCGGCAAAGATGGCTGTCCACATGCTGGCCATACCGATGGCACCCAGCAGCAGGCAGGCAAACTTGACCGCCAGCGCGAACACGATGTTCTCGTACACGATGCGCAGGGTGCGGCGGGCGATGCGCATGGCCAGTGCGATCTTGGCCGGGTCATCGTCCATCAGCACCACGTCGGCGGCTTCAATGGCGGCGTCGGAGCCCAGGGCACCCATGGCGATGCCCACATCGGCGCGGGACAGCACCGGGGCGTCGTTGATGCCGTCGCCCACAAAGGCCAGATTCTCCTTGGACTTCTTGGCGGCGATGAGTGTTTCGATCTGGTCCACCTTGTCGCCGGGCAGCAGACCGGCGTGGTATTCGTCCAGACCCAGCTGGGCAGAAACGGCCTTGGCCACCGGCTCGGCGTCGCCGGTGAGCATGACGGTCATTTTTACGCCATTCTCCTTGAGCGCAGCCATCGCTGCCTTGGCGGTGGGCTTCACCACATCAGAAATGACAATGCAGCCAATATACTTGCCATCCGCCGCTACATACACGGTTGTGCCGTCTGTACGCGCATCGGGCAGGGCAGCGCCGATCTTTTCCATCAGCTTGGCGTTACCGACAGCTACCGGATGGCCGTCCACCAACGCCTGCACGCCGTGACCGGCGATCTCCTGAATGGCGCTGACCCGCTCCCCTTGCAGAGGCTGACCGTAAGCATCTTTCAAGCTTTGACTGATGGGGTGATGCGATCCACTCTCCGCATAGGCCGCCAGACCCAGCAGCACCTTTTTATCCACCCCCGGCGCCGGGTACACACCGGTCACCTGAAACACCCCTTTGGTCAGGGTGCCGGTTTTGTCAGTGCAGAGGATGTCGATGGCACCAAAGTTCTGGATGGAGTTCAGATTTTTCACGATGGTCTGCTTTTTGCTCATGGAGACGGCACCCTTGGCAAGGCAAGTGGTCACGATCATGGGCAGCATCTCCGGGGTAAGACCCACGGCAATGGAGATGCCGAACAAAAAGGCTTCCAGCCAGTCGCCCTTGGTGATGCCGTTGATGAAGAACACCAGCGGCACCATGACCATCATAAAGCGGATCAGCACCCACGAAACGGCGTTGACTCCCTTGGTGAAGCTGGTCTCCACCGCCTCCCCTGCCACGGCAGAAGCCATAGAGCCGAACAGGGTCTGGTCACCCACACAGACCGCCACGGCGGTGGCGCTGCCGGAGATCACGTTGCTGCCCATAAAGGCGATGTCGGTGTAGTCGGTAACGCTGTCCCGAGGGGCGCTCACTAGCGGTGTTTTCTCAATGGGTTCGCTCTCGCCGGTCAGGCTTGCCTGACTGACGAACAGATCCTTGGCTTCCAGAATGCGCACATCCGCCGGAATCATATCCCCGGCCGAGAGGTGCACGATGTCCCCCACCACCAGATCGTCCATGGGGATCTCCACCTTTTCCTGCTCCTGCCGGGTGACCATACAGGTGGTGGTGATCATGGCCAGCAGCTTTTCCGCTGCGTTGCCGCTGCGGGATTCCTGCACGAACCGCAGGGTGCCGGAGATGAACACCATGGTCAGGATGATAATGACCGTCAGGGGGTCAAAATCCTCCGGCACACTGCCCAGCAGGGAGAAATAGGGGAACACCATATCCGTCATGGTGGACACCAGCGCCAGGCAGAACAGAATGGCGGTAAAGGGGTTGATGAACGCCCCTGCCAGCCGCCGCGCCAGGGATTTCTTTTTCTCGTGGGTCACCTTGTTGCTGCCGTACTTGGCCCGGCTGGCAGCCACAGCCTCGACATCCAAGCCCCGGAGGGTGGTGCGGAGATTCTTCAGCACCTCCCCCTCTGGATTGGTGGCAGCGAACTGGATGCGGCGGTTCTGCTCATCCCGGAGCACCGCCGTTGCCGCCGCCTGCCGGACAGCCATGCGATTTTCTTTTTTCTTGTTCATTTTCTTGTTCATTGGGTTCACCTCTCTACTCACTTTTTGCGATACCTCTGGCTTTTTTCGATGTACCAGACATCAAAGCCTGCTATGATCATCCATGCCACCATGGCTCCCACAAACCAGTGGTCTGAAAAACCAGCCCAAAGACCCTTGAGCAGGAAGATGATACCGTTCAGCGCAATGATCTCTCCAATGTTGCGGCAAAGCGGAACGATAGCAATCTTCTCTTTTTCTTCCGGGGGCATATTTCTCCATGCAGACAGATGAGGGTGTCCGTTTCCTGTGGCGAACACAATGCCGCCAATGGTAAAGAGAACGCCGAAAAAGATGCAGGTGTAGTCCATAGTTGTTTTCTCCTTTCCGATGTGCTGCATTGACTTCCATCTTCCATCACAACACCTCCCAACCTGCGCTGACCACTTCCGGCAGCTTCAACGCCTGCCCCACGATGCCTTCCAGCACTGTGCGCTTGGATTTGCCTGAAGAACAGTATTCTGCAAGAATCTCCACCTTGTCACCCACCACATCGCCGCTTTCCAGATTGGTCAAATACAGCGTTTTGCAGGTGTTGCTGTGGATGAGAAGAGCCCGCAGCTCCTGCTCTGCGCTCTCCTGACAGGTGACGGAGATGCGGTATTGCTTTTCGTTTTCTTCTCCGGCAGCGATGGGGTTCACCTTTCTTGCAAGGGGACGCAGGATCAGGTTGGAGCCAATGAGGAGGACAGCCGCCGTCACCGCCATGGCGTACATTCTTGTGCTGGCCAGAATGCCGATGGCAGCCGTACACCAGAGGGTGGCGGCGGTGTTCATTCCCCGCACCGAGCCGCTGTCCTTAAAAATGACACCGCTGCATAAAAAGCCCACGCCGGAAATAATGCTGCTTCCCACACGGAACACCTGATCAGAGCCATACAGCATGGGAAACAGGGTAAAAAAGCTGGTGCCCATGCAGATCAGAACATTGATGCGGATGCCCGCCGGGTGTCCGGTCAACTGCCGTTCCAACCCGATGAGAAACCCCAGCACCATCGAGAGGGCAACTCTCAAAACAAAATCCATGTAGAGCATTCGGCTCACCTCCTTCCAACACCCCTAGAATACAAAAATCGCAAGGAAGATCCCATGGCCAAAGCCTTGCGATTTCCTTGCGATTGAGCAAGATTTGATTTTTTACAACTGGTCGTTGAACTTATACCCGATGCCCCAGAGGGTCAGGATGTACCGGGGCGCGTCCGGGTCCGGCTCGATTTTTTTGCGCAGCTTGCGGATAAACGCCATGATGTTGCTGTCGTCCAGCAGGTAGTTATCCGACCACACCGCCCGGTAAATTTGTTCTTTGGTAAACACCTCGCCCCGGTTCTGCGCCAGAAACCATAGGATGTCGAACTCCTTGGGGGTCAGGCTCACGTCCCGGCCCTGCAGCATCACCCGACGGCTTTTGGGGAAGATCTCCAGCTCCCCCAGCTGCAAGCTCTCTGCCGGGGCGGGTGTTTCTCCTTCCCCGGATGCGCTCAACAGCAGAGAGGTCACCTCGCCCCGCAGCAGGTCCTGCACGCCGGCGCATAATTCTGCGGCATTATCGCTTTCCGGCGGGGGCTTTGCCAGCATTTCCAACAGCCATGCTCCAAGGACGGGGTCCATGGGTACAAATCCGATCTTCTTTTTCATGGCAGACCCCTCCTTTCAAATCAACTGATGGTGCTTTTTCTCGTAGAAGGTCTTGATCACCGTGGTCAGCAGCATATACGCCAGTGCCACTATCAGCAAAAAGCCAAAGTACCAGAGAGGGAGCCTTGTCAGCCCGAACAGACCGCCGCCCTTGGTAAAGGTAAGCCCGGTAAAGACCACGATGCCCGCAAGAGTAGTGACCATCACCGGGGCAGAGGGGCGGCTCTGCACAAATGGGATGCGACGGGTGCGCAAGAAGTGCAGGATGAGCACCTGCGTCCACATGGACTCCAAAAACCACCCGGTCTGGAACAATGCCACATAGTGTAACTGCATAGCCGGGTCGGTCAGGTGGATGTAGGTCACACCGCCGCAGAGCGCCGGGCACAGCACATAGTACAAAAACAGGAAGGTCGCAATGTCAAATACCGAGCTGATGGGTCCGAAGGAGAGCATGAACCGCCCCAGCGTCCGGCCAGACCAATCCCGGGGAGAAAGGGTCTCCTCCTCGTCCACATTGTCCCACGGCAGAATGATGCACAGGGCATCGTACAGCAGGTTCAGCAGCAAAAGCTGCAACGAAGTCATGGGCAGGAAGGGCAAAAGAGCACTGGCACAGACGATGGAAAGGATGTTGCCAAAGTTGGAGCTGGCGGTGATTTTGATATACTTGAGCATATTGGTAAAGGTCTTGCGCCCTTCCAGAATGCCCTCTTCCAGCACGCCGAGATCTTTTTGCAGCAGCACCACATCTGCGGCATCCTTGGCGGCATCCACCGCCGTGTCCACCGAGATGCCCACATTGGCCTCGCACAGAGCGGGGATATCGTTGATGCCATCTCCTAAAAAGCCCACAGTGTGGCCGTTCTGCTCCAGCGCCGCCACCAGCCGCACCTTCTGCCCCGGGGTCAGCTCTGCAAAGATATGCACTTCCTCCACAGCAGCAGCAAGTGCGCTGTCGGTCAGTTCGTCCAGTTCTGCCCCGGTCAGTACCCTGCCGCAGGGGATGCCTACCCGGCGGCAGATGGACACTGCCACATCCGCCTGATCTCCCGTGAGAACTTTCGGGGTCACTTTCAGCCGTTTCAGGGCTGCAATGGAGGCTCTTGCGGTCTTTTTGGGGGCATCGAAAAAGGCCAGATACCCCACCAGTGTCAGATTTTGCTCATCGGCAGAGGTGATATGGTCGGCGGTGCCCATTTCTTTTTGTGCCACGGCGATGACCTTCATGCCGTCCTGCAGCATCTCGCTGACCACTGCCGAAACGCTTTGGGCGGTGTCCTCTTCCATGGGCAGCACCTGTCCCCGGTAGGCCACGGTGCCGCACCGGGCCACCACATGGGCAACGTCCCCTTTCAGGATCAGTTTGCTGCTGCCGTCCGCCGCCGTTACAAGGGTGCTGACTACCTTCCGGGCATAGTCAAAGGGAATTTCATCCGTTTTGCGGTATTGCGCCAGCAGTTCTCCGAAATGTGCCTCCCTGCCCGGCATGGTCTGGCAGGCCAGCAGGGCGTTGTCAATGGGGTTGCGCACCCCGGAGTGGTAAAAGCTGTTGAGAAAAGCCAGATCCAGCGCCTCGGTGCTTTCGTTGCCCAGCACGTCCATGTAGTATTCCAGCAGGATGCTCTCGTTGGTCAGGGTGCCGGTCTTGTCCATGCACAGCACATCCATGCTGCCAAAGCCCTGCATGGCGTTGATGTCCTTGATGATGGTTTGCTTGCGGCTCATGGCAAGGCTACCCCGTGCCAGACAAGCGGTGATGACCATGGGCAGCATCTCCGGCATCAGCCCCACCGCCACCGACAGGGCAAAGGCAAAGGATTCCAGCCAGTTGCCCCCGGTGAGACCCAGCAGCAAAAACACCAGCGGGATCAGCACCCCCATAAACCGCAGCATTACCCATGCGATGGAGTTAGCGCCTTTCTGAAAGGCCTGCTTTTCCTCCGGGTCGTCCTTGGAAAAGCTGCCGTAGAGGGTATTTTTGCCCACTGCCACCACAACGCCCTCGCCCTTGCCGCTAATGACGGTGGTTGCCATAAAGGCGAGATTTTCCAGTTGGGTCACGGGGCAGATCGGAAGAGCGTCGTGTAGGGAAAGAGTGTAGATCTCGGTGGTCGCCG
>OGJJ01002869.1_pt1 | contig 10354 bp, 20 predicted proteins | sample 1572081 | NCBI WGS metagenome assembly OGJJ01 (sample SAMEA2582122, study PRJEB24529) | metagenome | biome: Human gut stool | place: China | collected 2011
CATCAATCATGTCACTCAGCATACGCCAGCCTCCTCTCTTGTGATAGTCCCGCTCGTCCATGCCCCGGTGCGAATGCCAATGCTGGGCAGGCGGGCCAGCAGAGCCTTTTTCATGCTATCGAGGTATTCCCGATAGCGCCGTTTCTGAAGACCGGCCATCCATGCGCTCTCACAGTCGGAGTAGCCGTCTTTCTGGACAAGCTCGACAGCCAGCGACCATTCGTTGTCCTCCACGCAGATGTAAAACAGCTCGTTTTCGAGGATGACCCGACGCTCATTGCCGAGCCAGACGTTCGAGTTGGCCGCAGGCTGGAAGCTGGGACAGAGCTTCCGCAGTTCGGCACAGAAGCATTCGAGAACGTCTTCTTCCTCGTAACTGCTCCCGACCTCATCAAGAAGCCATTCATCGCCCGAAAGGTCTTCGTAACTGAGGTCGCGCTGTAAGCTGGTTTCCTCCTCTTTGGCGTGGGGGTCATTCCTGCGGTAGACCCGCAGATCATCGTTGTCAATGTAGAACACCCCTTCGTAGGGGCCAGTGGTGCAGACATTTCCGCGTCCCATAGATCAACCCTCCGCATCTTCAAGGAATGTGATTGCGTTTTCTACCCTCAAAGATGCAGATTCGAGCATATCGACCGCATTCTCCGCAATCTCATACCGCTCGGTTCCATGCAAGCTCTCAGGGATGTTCTTAAAGGCTTCCAGTTCCTCCTCGTAAAGCTCGTCAATCTGGCCCTTCAGCTCATTCAGGGCATCTGCAATCTTGCTGATACGCTTGCGCCGCGAGTTATTCATTGTCACAGTCCTCCTCCACTTGTTCGTTGCAGGAATCATCAGACTCTCTGTACGAGAAATAGTAATCATCAGGCGGCTCTGTTACTCCGCCGAACCGGTCAAGCCAGCCGGAGCAATCATACATCGGATTCATCGCCGTTCTCCTTCAGGTAGCAGTGGTCAACGACCCAGCCTCCCTTGTTGCCGAAGTCCTTCATGTACCAGTCGAGGCGAACCATCTGGTCGGTGCCATCCAAGCAGGAACCGAACAGGCTGGTGGAGCAGCAGCTCGACCGGAAAGCCTTGTTGTCGCTGCTGACCTCATAGGTGCGGCTGCGCAGCGGGTAATGGCGGTCAGGCCAGTTGCTCTCAGCAAATACGATGCAGGCGCTCACCGGCTTTGCAAGCTGGGTCTTGTTGCGCTCAACGAACAGGTCCCGCAGTTCGGGATAGGTCAGTTTCTGGTTATCCATAGCTGATACCTCCATCAGAGAACAAAGCAGATAACGAGCAGGGTGACGGCAAAGGCTGCTGCGCCGATGGCAACGGCGTTCAGCACGTTGTTGAAACGCTCCCGGTCGGCATCCTTCTGGCGGCGGGCAATGCGGCTCCGCTGCTGTGCAGGGCTGTTCAGCATCCGCAGGAAGCAGTTCGGGTCGTTCTCCCACTCACGAACAGCGGTCATGTTCTTGTTTTCCATAGCTAAAACCTCCAAAATATCATGTATCTGCGGGTGGCTCCCGCGACGCCCAGCAGGGCGTTTCGGCCGGTGCCGGCGGCCATCTTCAGGCGGGTTAAAATTTGAAGTCCCAGTCAATAACTTCGCCGTTTCTGAGCAGGGCGTAGCGAACTTCGTCGGCAACCGAAGGATTTTTCGGATCACCGAAAATCTTCGGGTAGGCGTTTACCTCATAATGGTAGCGGCCAGCCTCCCACGAACCGTACCGCTTGAGCATCTCTCTGGTGTAGCTGCTGAGTCTGTAACCTTTCTTCATGTTCCACTCCTCCATTCTCGAATCAGCCGAAGTACTTGCTTGCGAACTGAGCCTTGCTGAGCGTCTTCATATCATAAACGTACTCAACAGCGGATGCGACATCCATGTCGGTTTCAGTAACAAGTTCCTTGACCAAGTGGGTGAGGTTGTTCTCACGGATGTAAGACTTCATAGCTTCGAGTTCCATCATCGTCTGTTCCTCCATAATCTTACCGTTTTGGTATGTTTTTCTGTATCTTCATTCTAACTTACCCACCTCTGGTGTCAAACGAAATTTGAAGATTTATCGAAAAATTTTACGGAGTACGTCCGGGGCTTTACCTGCGGTCAAAAGACTATGCCCTCCGGGTCGATGATGACACATTGCCAGCCGTTGACGTAGTAGGCGTTCCCTCCCTCATCGACCAGAACCCGGTACTCACCGGCCAGTCCGATCTCCGGGTTCTGGAACTCTCCATCCCATTCGGGCTTCCGGGCCAGCCTGCCGGTCACCGCAAACCCGATGGAGGAAGCATATCGGCGGGCTGTGCGCTCAGTAGCACTCATGGGCGGTGTTGATAATCGAATAGGCCATCATTTTGATGGCTTCATCAATCGGGGTGTTCAGGCGAGGAAGACCTACACACTCAACTATCTCAAAGTTGAGCGTGTCTCCGTGCTCATCCTTCGCATAAATCAAGCAGCCATCGTCGTCCTCGACAAGCTCGATCGTAAAGCACGGCTTATGGCCTTCGTACTCCAGATAGCTCCAGAAAATGCTGGCTTTGGTCTTGCTGAGAGCTTTTAGTGACCAGTGCCAGTTGGCATCATTTTTGTTTGCCTCGGAAACCAAACGGCGAATGAGGCCTTTATGCTCACGCAAATCAAACATAGCTCTGAACCTCTTGACTTTCTCCTGCCCTCCTGATAAGATGGAAACGAGATGGGGCAGGTCCCATCCCGTTCCGTCTGGCTAGGTTCCCACAGGGTCGCAAACTGTGTGGGGAACCTAGCCTTTACTGTTTCTTAGACTCGCCGGTTGCGGGGTCGAGGACTCCGGCAATGCACTTAATGCACTGCGTCGCTTCCTCGTCCGTGTGACCGTGAGCTTTCAGCCAGTCGATCAAGCGGCTGGCTTCCAAAGCGGTCATGCTGCACTCGCCTTTCATTTTGTTACACCTCCTGCTCGTGCTTCCAACTTACCAGCCGGATGCTGGTAATTGTAGATAACTTACCTTTTTGGTAATTTATCTTAGTATCATTATAACTTACCCAACTGGTAAGTCAATCTGTTTTTTAATTTTTTCAAAATATTTTTTATATCCACTGGCTATTTGATGCCAAGCCGCTGGTAGCCTCTGGAAAACCTCTGAATTTGCATTTTGGTTACGGGTAAAAGTGTATTGGGAAACGTCTGGAACCTTCTGGGAAGGATTTGTCAAAAGTTCATAACAAAATTTGGCTATTTTGAGAATTGATTTTTCTGGCGACGTTGTTCCATCGGAATTTCCGTGCAAACAAAAAAATCCCCCTGCACCAGCCTTTTTACGGGTCATGGTACAGGGGGATTATCATTTTACGCTGACTTTGCGCTGACTCAGCCCAGATTCAGCGTATTCTGGGCAGCGGCCTGCTTGGCGGCGACGTGGTTGGCGTCGATCTGGGCCTCAATACGATTTTCGAGGTACTGGGTCGTATCGCCGAATGTGCTCTTGATGTAGTCCTGTGCGTCGCTGCTCATGCTTTTCAGGGCGGCAGACACGGCCCGCATCAGGGCTTCCTTCTGCTCTGCCTCATTGAACGTCCCGGCGGCTTTGAGGTCGTTGACGTAGGTCTGGTTCATCGCGGCCACGGCATCGGACACCGCACTGCCGATTTCGCGGACGAGGCGCTGCACCTTGATGTCGTTGATCTTTGCCACGATGAACTCGATGAACACGGCAATGCCTTTCTGGATGCAGGCGGTCACGATGGGAATGCAGACCAGCAGGGCAACGTACAGCAGGCTTCTCGTAAACTCATTCATATTCGGTTACTCCTTTCATTCAGTGAACCTGATTCTTCAGGCTGTTCATCCGCTTATCACCTTCGATGGCGGCAGCGGTAAAGCTGTTGTTCTTCCACCACGCAGCGACGCTGGTGGCAATGGTCAGGCCAGTGGTCACGAACTGTTCCACCTCCGAACTTTCGATGGGCAGCAGGGGCTTCCCGGCTGCGCTCGAAACCTGATTTGCCAGAGCGAACGCCAGAGCGGCCGTGCGGGCCAGTGTAGCGATGGACACTTTGCTATTCGTCATAGAGCCTATCTCCTCTCACAGGTACTTGTCAGCGCCAGACAGCGCCTTCCACGATGCAGGGCCGCAGATGCCGTCCACAGTCAGGCCATGCGCCTCCTGCGCTTTCATCAGGGCATTTTCCGTCCCCTCTCCGAACAGGCCATCAGCCTTCAGCTTCAGGAGCTTCTGGAGCATGATCGTCGCACTGCGGTTCGCGTCCCCGGTGCAGCCCCGGCGGATGGTGGGAAGCACGAACTTGTTGTAGGTCGTGCTGGGGTACTTTCCAGGCGTGGTGCAGAGCCACGTCGCTTTCGTGCCACGGGTGTCGGCGTGGACAAAGGCTCCACGGCTGTGCCAGTAGATGCCGATGCCGCCGAACCCCACGGCTTGAGCAAGGATGCCCAGTGCCACAGGGTTGATACTCCGATTCTCCGTCCTCCAGTCCGCTGCCATGCCGTAGCGGTGCTTGGAGTTCGGGCTTCCGCCCACGGCCTTGCTGGCGTTGTGCGTGATGCAGCGGTAGCCAGACGTGATCTTCAGCGGGCGGTTCACCTTGTCCCGGATGAGCTGGAGCTTTTCGGCCAGCTCCGTGTCCACCGACTGCTGTCCGCAGCCGCAGGGACACTCGAACTCGGACTTGGTAAAGTTCTTGGTGAGCGCGGTCTTATCCCCGCGCTGGAACGTAATGATGCTCAACTTGCACACCTCCTAAAAACCGATTTGGGTGAACACATAGCCGAGAAAAGCACCGATGATGGCCGTTACTGCATAGCCGACGGCCTTACGCCACAGCTCTCCATCGCGGCTCTCCAGAGTTTCCAGCCGTTTTCCCTGCTTTTCCTGCTCCCTGACCATGCTCTCCATACTCAGGGCCAGCTTCTCGACCGAAGTGGACAGTGCGCCCATTTTGCTTACGCTTTCCTCCAGCAAGGCGATTCGTCTGTCCTGACGGGCATTTTCTTCCTCGAGCCGACGCTTGAACTCCTCATGCTCGGCTCGCGTAATAGGCTGGTCCATCTGAACCTCCTCTCCTTCGTCATGCAAAAAAATGAGGGGAGCCGGTTCTCCCGACTCCCCTGCGCGATCACTCGACCTCGACTTCGAGGTCCTTCAGGATTTCCTCAACCTGCTTCCGAATCAGCGCCGGAACCTGATCGAGGGTCTTCTTGCCCTTCACAATGAGGGTTGCATAGATGACTGCCATGATGCCTTTCTCCTTTCTCAGTAATATTTTTAAGGCAAATTCCCGCAGGCGGCTCATGCGTTGCCGTCCGCCGCGAGAATGGCCTTGACTTCTTCCCGCAGGTGCTCAGGCACCTGCTCGATGGTTTTCCGCCCCCGGCGGATGAGGGTTGCATAGACTTCTGCCATGATTACGCCTCCTTATCTGCGGCGGATGTGACCGCGATGAGCTGTTCGTACACGTCGCACAGCGCCATCTGGGGATTATCGAGGTTGGTTTCCAGAGAAGAAACCTTGGTTTTCAGGGCTTCATTCTCCTCCTGCAATTCCGCCATCGTTTTCTTCTTCTGCAACTTGGCTACAGAATCGACTCTTACTCTGATCAAACCCATTACTGAAAACCTCCCTGAATTGAAGCAATATAGCCGCTCTCGCCGCTTGCGCCGCGCTCGGCCGTGACACGGAAATTGAACGCAAAGCCCTTGGCCGCAGTCTGGTTCGTGAACAGATAGTTCCGGCCATTCCGGGCCTCGGTGGTCGCGTCCTCCCATACCGGCGAGTCATCCTTGCCATTGTTGGTGACCTCGACCTTGAACACAGCATCCGCAGGAATCAGACCGCCCACGGTGATGGCGCAGAGCGTGATCTGGGCATCCGCCTCCATCGGCTGCGCCAGCGTGATGTTGGCGGCGGTGACGGCCTTCGTAAAGGTGAACTTCTTGGTGACGGTGGCTTTGCCATCGGTCACGGTAACGGTCATGGTGTGACTGCCGTTCGTAATTTTCTGGAAATATTCGCCGGTGACGGCGAAGCTGTTGGTGGTCTTGCGGGTCGCGGTGTAGGTGCGCTTGGTCGTGCCGTCCAGCTTTTCGGTGACGGTCAGAGTGTCCACCGCATCCTCATCATCCACGGAGTACGAGATGGTGAAGCCACTGGACTTCGTGCCGAGGTTGGCTGCGCTGGAGGTCGTGATGGTCGGTGCGCTGTTGTTATCGACCGTGCGCTTGGTGGACGTGGTGTAGCCAGACTGAGCGTCATAGCTGTCATACGCCTTGACACGGTACATCACGGACGTGGTGCCGAAGGCGACGTTGTTCGTGGTGCTGGTGGCAGTACCCTGATAAATCTGACTCCACGAACTGCCGCCGTTGGTCGAACGCTCTACCTTGTAGCCGGCGAGATTGCTCTCAGCATCAGAGCTTTTTGCCCACGAGATCGAAATGTTCGTGCCGCCCATGATGGACGAAGGAACGGAGATGCTGCCCGGGGTAGATGGTGCGGTGTTAGTCGAGACCGCGCCATCGTCAGACACCAAGAGAGAAGAGGGCAGAATCAAAGCGGGGCGAATGCCGCGCGAGTTGGAGCAGTTGGTGTCGCCACTGGTGCCAGCGGAGCCGACCGCCAGCGCGCGGTTGGAGGTGATGTTGCAGCCCGGAGAGCGGAGCCACCAGCCGACGGCAGAACCGTTGAGATAGGCAACACGCTTGGAATCCGAATCACTGTCTGCACAGCCCTTGAAATAGGCTAGCTCTGCACCCTCGCCTCTCGGCATATAGGAGTAGCTGAAACTCGTTTCGGTCGTACTGAGCAGGAAGATCTTCGCAGACAGGCCATTCGAGCCGCTGGTGACGGTCGTGGACGTACCGTGGCCCTTGCGATACGGAATCTTTACCTGTTTGATCGCATTCCTGACGTTCGACTCGAACAGACCCAGGAATACGCCGTTCAGGTAAGAGTGGATGGTACTGTTGGCATAATCGTTGGTGTTCGAGCTATCCCACTGGCGGTTTTCGTAGATGTCCTTCATCAGCAGCCAAGTACCGTTGCAGCTATCGTCATAGATGCTGGACGGCTTGCCCTGATGGACGACGATGAAATCTTTGGCAGAACCATTTACTTTCAGCTTGACGGTGCTGCCGATTGCTTTGGAACTCAAGGTCACATAAGCCATAAAAAAAGAACCTCCTGTTGTGTATTACATCCACGGCGGAATGCTGTCGGGACGCGGTTCGGGCTGGAACAGGTCTTTGCGGGGCGTAATGTCACCTCTTTTCCGGCGGTTGTTCTGTTCCTGCTTTACCCGGCGCAAGGCGCGGACGTTCCTCGTGGAGTTGATTTTCCTCCGAGGCTTTACGTCCACGCCGATGATTACCGAGACCTTCTTGGTGTATTTCAGCCGTAATGCGTAGGTGTCACCGTAGGATGTAAAGGCATCCCACGCTACGAAGCTGGTGATGATAGCTTCTCTGGTTACTTCCCCTGCTGGGTAGGCATGAAAATTCAATGTATTCCATCAGAACTCGATCCTCTTTGACGTGGTGTTCCAGACACCCTCTACTACCGTGCCGTCCAGCGTTTCAAATGTGACTGTGAACGGATTGCCGGTGACGGAGGTGTTGAACATCAGCTCCAGCAAAGCCAGCCGGTCGGACACATCGGCCACGCTGTTCTGGATGGAATGGTGAGCTTCTTCGTCCTCATCGTGGGCATCCACGAGCTTCTGGGCTTCCCGGAGGAATGCGGGAAGCATCGTGACCGAGCAATACTGCTCAACGTCCTCCGCCGTCATCCATGCCTCGCACTTATAGTCTACGGTGACACCCAGTCCCTCGCCGATGACGATACACACCGGGAAGCGGCGGACGTCTACTCCGGTGTCAGAGGCGGCGCTGACGTACTGCGGATAATCGCCCAGCGTTCCGTAGTAGATGAGGACTTCGCCCTTGTCCGGGTCAAAGGCGAATACGCCGAACTCCCGGAGCCAGAAGCCATGGTCAAGACCGCCGTTCAGGTCAGAGCGGTATTCCACGATCATGCGGACGCTGGCTCCATCATAGACCGGCGCAGTCGATGTGCCCGCAGCGACCGGCTCAACCAGTGCGGTCATGGATGCGGGCTTCACATCGTCCGGGACGATTCCGCTTCCCACCATAATCTTCGAGATCGGGAGCTGCTGCCCTGCAACCAGCTTGGCAATCAGCTCTCGACCGCTGTCCGTAACAACAAAGCCATAGTAGCTCATAACTTATCCTCCTCGATTTCGGGCAGTTTCGTCTGCGTGATGTTCTGTGCTGCGGGGACCGGCAGCACGGTGTCGATAAAGTCCTCGCCAACTGCTATCTCCGGCAGGGTCGTGGTCATATAGCCGCGCCCCAGAATGGCCTGCATCGGCACATCTGCGACCATTTCTGGTGATTCAGTCTTTGCGACCACCATGATGGCTACGCCTGCGGCCTTGATAAAGGGTGCATTCAGCAGCTTGGAAACATCATCTTCCGGTGTCAGGGCATCGGTTTCAAAAATCATGGTGGCCGGGATGGCCGGGTCCTCGCGGTAATGCAGGGGCTTATCCCAAAACATTTTGAACGCCCGGATGATGTCATAGTAGGTGCAGTTGTTGGTGTTCTTCCAGATTTTGTATATCAGGTACGTCCGGTAGGCATCATCATCCAGTACATACACAGATTCTTTGGCGCAGGCCAAAGCACCGGCTTCAAGGCGGGTCAGAACCGCATTGTCGCCGATGCCATCAAGCTGCTTCCCAACTGCGGTCTGGATATTCCGCTTGTCGCGCAGGTCTTCGTAGAACTGTCGAACCTCGTTCAGCTCATCACCAACGGCCTCCATGAGTGCGTCGATGACCGGCTTGCCCTTGAACTGCTCCACAAGATCATCCCGGAGCTTCTGGACGTAATCAGCCATCCATGACCACCTCAATCCTGTTTTCGTCCGTAACGGCCCGCTCCCGTGACGAGATGGACACGCTGCGCTGATTATAACTGCCGCCCGGCATATCTCCGTCATTCGGCGTTGCGTACAGCCACACGTCGATGTAGTCGATGCCGGACACCTGCAAGTTGAACTTCTGCGGGATGACATTTTCGCCCGCCTCAAGCCCGGCCATCTTTTCCAGAATCTGCTCCTTGATAAGTTCGGCGTAGTTGGCCGGAGGATTGATGTTCGGACTCAGGGTGACTCCGACACGGAACCAGACCTTGATATACGTCGGGCGGTTGAAGCGAATCACGATGTCCTCGCCATAAACGCCGTGCAGGGTGGCTTCTACACTGCCGAAAGTGTTGATGCCGCCTGCCTTTGTGTTCAGGATTTGCTGGGCAATTTCCGTTGCGTCGCCGCCCTCGACTACGACCTCGATGCTGTGCGGCCACCGGCCGGCAGAATCCACTTCGTTTGTGCAGTTCTCATAGGGGGCCACACTGACTACACCCTGCACATTCTTCAGGATGGCGCTCCTGATGCTTTCCAGCATGGCAGACGAGCGGTTGTAGATTTTGTTCGTATAGGACTTTCGGAACTCGATGTCGCTCTCTGCAAGCTGGCCCGCAATGTAGGAGCCGACATTGGAAACGGCATTCAGGCCCGGTACAGCCTTTACGATCTTCGTAATGACTCCATTCGGGATGAAAATATCCCCGGCGTCCACCGTTTCAAACGTAACGATGCTGCTGACAGACGCTGTGGTCAAATTCTCTGACAGAACCAGCGTGTTGGAGCTGGTTTCATCCACGGCTTCGATCACGATGGTGTCATTTATGACCGTGACATGGAAGTCCTTATCGGTAATGGCCGTCCCCAGCGCCTCTAGGGCTTCACTGGAGCCTTTTTTGACATCAGGGGTAATGGTGTATAGGTTTCCGTTAAGAGCCACCCCAAGGGCCGTTGTAGCCGCCGGTGATGCAAGGATAACGGTGGCCTTGTTGAAGGATGCTCTCGTGATCTCTGCGTCTGCGCTGGAAACAAGGTTCGTGGCCGGGCTGGTGTCGGATGCAATCGACGTGCCGACCGGAATAGCCGTACCGTCCACGCCGGTACAGAGGATGCTGTAGTAGGACTTTGCAGCCATTCCGCGCGTGGAGCCGCCGAACTGCGCTGCATAGTCAAGGCTCACTCCGGTCGCGCTGGAAACGTACTCCGAGTGATACACATCCACGCCAAATTCCCACAGCTCTGCGATTTCATCTGCTACATTGGTCAGCAGGTGATTCAGCAAAGACTGTGGGTTCTGGCGGGTGTTCACGCCGAGGCGGGCCGACATTCGTTCGTGCATATCATCGAGGATTGCATCCAGACGTTGCCGCGACTATATGAAAAGCCCAAAGAAGAGTGGTTACCGAAGTTACCATATGC
>OGJJ01002871.1_pt1 | contig 10352 bp, 2 predicted proteins | sample 1572081 | NCBI WGS metagenome assembly OGJJ01 (sample SAMEA2582122, study PRJEB24529) | metagenome | biome: Human gut stool | place: China | collected 2011
AAGAAAACGGCTACGACCCCGCCTACTCCGCCGCCGCCAACATTGCCTCCGCCCCCACCGGCCTGCTGATTCCCCCGACGTCTGCCTTCATTGTCTACTCCACCGTCGCGGGCGGTGTCTCCATCTCCACGCTGTTCATGGCCGGTTACATTCCCGGCATCCTGATGGGCCTGTGCTGTATGGTCGTTGCGTTCATCGGCGCAAAAAAGGCTGGCATGAAAGCCACCGGCATTGACCACAGCCAGAGCATTGCCAAGACCGTCTGGGACGCCGTGCCGTCTCTGCTGCTGATCGTCATTGTCATCGGCGGCATCGTCTCCGGTATCTTCACCGCCACTGAGGGCGCAGGTGTCGCGGTTCTCTACTGCCTGATTCTTTCCATCGTCTATAAGAGCATCGACTTCAAAGGCTTCCTTGGCATCCTGCTCAACTCCGCCAAAACGTCCGGCATCATCCTGTTCCTGATTTCTGCCTCCTCTGCCATGTCCTTCGTTATGGCCTACTCCGGCATCCCGGCAGCCATCTCCAACGGCCTGATGAGCCTGACTGAAAACAAGTACATCATCTTCCTGCTCATGAACATCATCCTGCTGGTCATCGGCATGTTCATGGACATCACCCCGGCCATCCTGATTTTCACCCCGATCTTCCTGCCCATCGCCACCAGCTTTGGCATGACGGAGATCCAGTTCGGCGTTATGCTGATCTTCAATATGTGCCTGGGCAACATCACCCCGCCGGTCGGCTCTGTCCTGTTTGTCGGCTGCGGCATCGGCCATGTCTCCATCGAGCAGGTGACCTCCAAGCTGATCCCCTACTTTGTGGCACTGGTTGCCGCCCTGCTGGCCGTCACCTATATCCCGGCGCTCTCCCTCGGTCTGCCCAGCCTTATGGGTCTGATCTGAAGTAAATAAGCACCCGAGCCACCCCGCCCGCAGCCCCACGCTGCCGGGCGGGGTGTTTTTTGTATGTATATATAATAAGGTAGAAGCCTGTCGAAAAAACGCCGCTTCCCAACCCATGCGGGGTGGCTTCACCCCTGCGTTTTTCCTTTTCCAACATGACCGAACAAATCTTGTCCCCCTGCGGCGCGCAACATCTGCGCAAAAGTATCGACATAATTCAACATATAGTGTGCAGATGCGCAAGAAATCGCGCTGTATCTTACAAAGCTGCACCGCACGAACCGTCAGGATACACAATATAGTGCGGTTGAAATATAGCAAATTGCCGAAAATGAAGCGATTCAACACAGGTACTTGAAATTCTCATACCAAAGAACTATAATTTTTCTCATAAAAGAAATGGAAATTAAATCCAGTGTATTATGTTTCCCATGCCCCCTACGCCAGCGATTGCGTGTGGACGCCGTGGAAAGCATAAGCCCAAAGGGTGTACACCCTTTGCTATTCCGCAGTTTACTGCGGAATAAAGTGTATTGAATGGATACAAGAGGAGGCAAGGCAGATGACGAAGTCAAATTCCATCCTGCATCGTGCGGCGGCACTGCTGGCCGCCCTGTGCCTGCTGGCAAGCATGGCTCTGCCGGTATATGCAGCGGAGACGGAGACTGAATTTTCTGTTTCAAGTTCGGAAACGATTCCGGGCGATGACAATACGGGAAATGGTGCTGATGGAACCGGGTCGGATATTTCTGTGTCGAATTTGGAAACGATTCAAAAAGACGGTGACACGACAAACGAGGGCAGCAAAACAGAGCCTGAAATTTCTGTGCCGAACTTGGAAACGATTACAAACAGCGCCGACACAACAGACAAAGCCGCAGACGCGCCCCCTGCCGAGGGCGTGACCGGTTCAGAGAATACCGCCTCGGCAGACAATGCCACTGCGGGTAAGACCGCCGATGCGGACAACACCGACGAGGATTCCACCGGGAGCGAGGACGAAGCAACCTTCTTGAACGAAGGCGATTCGGCTGATGATAGGACGATTACGGCAGGGAATGCCAAAGAAAGTGATATTGCACTGTGTGCGGGCGATGCCACGGTGCAAGAAGGTACAAAGTACACATTCTACTTTGCACCGCCGGATAGCTGGAAGGATAGTCTATCAGAATCATCGACACTTACATGCTCCTTTAAGCGTGGCAATAACAATAGCGATCCGGATGGGCCGAAATATGGTGTGAGAGAAACAACGGCAATACGCACTGCCGATTCAACGAAAGATGGCCGCCCAATTTATCAGGTAGATGTCTACCATAACAATGATGATAAAGATTCGTTATGTCCCTATGGTGGCTTTGTCTGGGTTAAATTTGCACTGGATAATGACCATTGGGTTCAGATGAATGGAGAGCGGAAGAACAATGAGTGCTGGATGTTTGTTAAAGATATCGCCGACAAATGCCTTGACGGAAATAAACTGAATGCAAACGCAGCGAGCGACTACGATCTTAGCAAATGGGTTCCCTACGCCGACATTATCCCCAAGCATGTCCGCTATTGCGGCCAAGAGATGGTGCTGCTGAATAATTCCAGTGAAACACTGGATAGTGTCACCGCCACATTCTGGGAAAAGGATGATAATGGCGATTTTAAACAGGTCGGGAATTCGCAGCCTACCGGAGTTCTGCAAACGAACGGCCAAGCGGTCATCAAAATTCCCACAGACGCCTGCGCCTATGTAAGTTTCCAAAAGTCAGATAATACTTACATCGGCAAACATTACTTCAATTTCTATAATGATGAAGCTGAAACAAAAGAAATAGCAGTATTCCCATACGACCCTGTCACGCGCTATTGCCTGATATATAAAGGCGATGATGATGTAAGGTGGAGCGCACCGGGCAGCAAAACCGTCTACTTCGATGCAACCTTCTCGGACATGTCGTACAAAGGTGACGCTGCAACCACCTACGGTATGCCGGACGCCAACGGCAACCTGTGGTGCTACATTACCAGTGATGATAGCAGCAAACCAGCGATAACCTCGCAAATGGCTCGTGACGGCACCAGCGAGATTTGGTATGCCGATGTGCCGCAAGGCTATACACAAATCCGCTTTGCGTCTTGGGAGGTAGGCGGTACAAATACTGCTAACAACGGCACTGACACGGTCTTGTTGACGATTCCTGATTTAAGCAAGCCGTGCTTCTACGCCGACACCAGCGATGATGTAATCTACCAAGGCGGCAACCGCGGCGGCTATTGGGACGAGTTGGGCGCTGTCCGTGATGTAGAAAAAGGCAAAAAAGGAGAAAACGGAGAGACAAAGAGTATTGTAGATCTGGAAAGCAAGACTTTTAAGCCCCAGTCCAACACAAAGTATATCAGCACCACACTGTATGACTATTACACGGACTATGAACTGAACGGCAACAACCGCAATACATACAGTTCTAATGAGGTAAACACGCAACGCAGCTATGTTACATTTGAGCAGTTTGACCGTGCGCTGAGTAATTACTACAAACAATACGCTGATATAAACAAAAACCCAATCAATTATCCGCTTTATACAGGACATTTCCAACCTAATAATTGGGGCAGTGCGTTCAGTGGAATTGCCTCAAACCTGAATTTGTATGGTTGGAGTACAACAGAGGATGACACCTACTGGCGCTTTATAGCGGTAAATAACTCGGCATATGCGTTAGATGATAACCATAGTGGGGAACACTACAAAGACACATTCCAGGGCTTGGTTGGAAACCAAATGAAGGATGGTATGCCGGTCATGGCCGGTACTGACCTTGCAGAGCCGCACTTCAACGAAGCGTTTTTAACCGGCACAAACGCTGAAAAAGCCGTGCTGGGCAAGGTGTACAAGGATGTTTCCTTCCCATTTACCCAAAAACCTGTCTTTACGCAAAATGAGGGTGATTCCGAAAGTAAAGCCCAATACTGGTACTTTGACAGTAATGAGCGGTCGCTGTATCTGAAGCAAGATAATGCCAACAGCAAGTACTATCTGGAAGCAACGAAGACTGGCACAAGTGAAAACCCGATTTATACGGATCTCAACTCACAGAACCGTGGTTCGGATAACAGCACAGAAGATAATAAAAATAATAACCAGTCCCGTGGATATGGTTTCTTCCCATTTAATCAAAAGATAATGGAGGAGAATCGCAATGTAAACAAATACAACTACGGCTTTGGTGCGAAGCTGCAATTTGACTTTACATTGACGGATGACGGTAAGGTTGTTGTTGGCACGGATGAAAACGGTAAAGACATCAAAGTCCCCATCAAGTTCTTCTTCTCCGGTGACGATGATGTGTGGGTCTACATTGACGGTCAGCTGGTGCTGGATGTCGGCGGCGCGCACGGTAAAGCGTCCGGCCTGCTGGAATTTGGGAGTAATGGAACAGACAACATCGTAACCCCCTATGTCAGCTCCAACAAAGCAGGCGGTGCGACTTACACAACACCCGCAAACAACAAAACCGTATACTTCAACGGCAGCCCAGTCACATTCACCAAGCAGGGCAAAATTCTTGATAAGGACGATCAGACCAAAGAATTCACCCTCGACAAAGGCACCACCCACACCCTGACCATGTTCTACATGGAGCGCGGCATGTGGGAGTCCAACATGGCGGTGGCGTTCAACTTCCCCGACCACAACGAGCTGCAGGTTGAAAAGAAGGTCGATCTGAGTGATGTTGATAAGGATTTCCAAGCTTGCTTTAACGACCAGAAAATCTTTGATTTTACCATCCAGAATCTGGCCACCCACTATGGCGAAAAGAAGGCCGCTGAACCCGGCACCGGCAATGTCAAAGAAGCAATAGTGGATTTGACTGCAAGTGGAACGAACATCTATCCCGCAACTAAGAACAGCACGGATTACATCTTTGCGTTAGCGCCTGACCCCGCGCAAACCAATACCAGTCAGGTTCTGCACTGGTTTGCGCGCTATAATGACCTGAACAGTGATTACCGCAATATGCGGTATGGTATCTTGAAGCTGAATAATCCTATTGACCTCACGCAGTACGGCTACCTTACATTCCAAATCTATGTCGAGGGAACTACAAACCTTTCCCTCAGCAACCTGTACTTGGAGCTGCTGGATGAAAACGGCAAGCAAATGGGCAGCCTTGGCAAAGCAGGTCTGAACGGCGCCACATTCGGCTCGGTTACGCTGGTACCCAATAAATGGAACACGGTAAAGCTGAGTTTGAATAAGATGAATGCAGTGGATGATTTTGACAACAAAGTTACAACCATCCGCGTGGGCGATAACTATGAACGCGACATCTATTTCAAAGACATTACCTTTGTTCCCAAAACGGTACCGGATATAAAGACCGGCTTCACTACCGAGCAGGATAAAATCCCGGATTACGGCTCCGCTACAACCGGCGTGCTGGAAAACGCCAAATACGCAAAGTACACCTCTAACTTTGATGGCGTGCAGGTGGTGGACGATCAGGGACGGTTTGTACTGGAAAACGGCGAAACAATTACATTCAACGACCAGTTCCGCCGCGGCAGTTACATTTCGCTCAAGGAGATACTGGATCCAGACCTGTATGAAACCAAATGGACAGTGTACGAGAACGGGCTGCCGGTTACCTCGATGAAGGGTGACAATGTAAGTACTGTGAAGGTTGAAAACCAGAATAAATCGCTGGAAAAGCAAACCGCAACAGTAGAACAGCCCAATGATGGCCGAACGGAAAATAGGGGGACAGAGGCCGAGCAAAAGGATAATAAGTATGACGGAAATAAGCCGAGCAATGCCAACACCATTGTTTTCCGCTCTTACAGCAACCCGGACGAGAGCGGCGATTCGCTGACAAGGTTGAAGGTGCAGTACATCAACAAGGTAAAAACCGGCGGGCTGATAATCAAAAAGGCGGCCGCAGAAGGCGAAACCCTGAATGGCACCTATACATTCAAGGTGACCTTCAGTGATGTCGGCGGGCAGGGCTTGGAACCGGGAGATCCCATCGTAAAGTACTATCCGATCGATATGAGCGATCCGAAAGCAGACCACACCGTACCCATCACCGGAATCCCCGTTGGCACCCGTTATACCATTGAGGAAGAGAAGACACCAGCAGATGGCTCCCATCTGCAAGGCGTAACGCTTACAGGCAACGAGAACAACGCCCATGTAGTCAACAACACCACGGTGGAAGGCGTGATTGTGGAGAACGATGCAGGAAGCACAGCCCCGAAAATGACCGCAACCTTTACCAACACCAAGCGCACGCTGATTGACATTGCGTTCACTAAGCTGTGGAAAGATGCGGCTGGCAAGGCCCTTGACTCAGCAAAGCAGCCGAAAAAGATTTACATCCAGCTCCAGCGCCGTCTGGAAAACAGCACAGAGGAAAATCCTTGGGAAGCTGTTAAATACCCAGCCACAGGCAGCGCGAACTATGTTATCGTTACCCCTACTCCTGACGGCTGGAAGTATCCCTTTAAGGGGCTGGATCAGCACCCGGCCGAAAACAGCGGTACCAATTATGTGTACCGCATTGTGGAAGGTACGGTGGATACGAACGGCAACTTTACTGCGAAAGGTAGCAGCATCACGATTGGCGGTAACACATATACCATTTCGGCGGCGGCCACACTAACCGGCACGACCGCCAGTGTAACGGGTGGAACCATAACCGGCGGCAGCGGCGAGATTGTGCTGACCAATACGCTGCAGGACCCGAAGTTTACGCTGAAAATCGTTAAGAAGGGCACTACAACAGGCGAAGACGGCAAGGAAACGCAGACCCCGCTGGGCGGCGTGGAGTTTAAGCTGGAAAGACTGACGGAATCGTCCGGCAGTGGAGAGCCGCAGGTTGATACGACCTACGACTTCGGCAGCGAAAACATAGGCTCCATTACCGGCATAACCGGGGATGACGGTCAGATTACGGATAACCCGTTCAAGAATCTGAAACCCGGAAGCTATCAGTTGACCGAGGTCAAGACAGCGGAAGGGTACAACCTGCTATCCAAACCGATCCGAATCGAATTTACCACAAACGGTGATTGTTCTATTGACGGGGTTGTGGATAACACGCATGTTACACAAGACGGTAACACCTATACCATGACTCTTACCGTCCTGAACCGCAAAAGCTTTGAGTTGCCGCATACGGGCGCGGATGCACCCAGCCTGTGGCTTTTGATAGGCTTGCCCGCGCTGGTGGCTGTGCTGCTGGTGCTGGTGTTCCGCTACAATAAGAAAGGGGGCGGGCGTCAATAACGAAGTCCCCCCTACACAAACAAACATAAAGAGAGAGAGGTACGAAGCAAGATGAAACTGAAACGCTTACTCGCCGCAGCCCTCAGCGCCGTCATGGCCCTAAGCGTCTGCGCCCTGCCCGCAATGGCGGAAGGGACAACAACGCCGAATCCGGTTTGGTCACAAGATCACGGCTCTATTACAATTAATAAGTATGAATACAACTCGACAAATAGCACTGATCCGAGAGATGATGGTGAAGGCGGTACACCAATTCCAACTGGGGCGAAGAAGCTGGATGGTGTTGAATTTACTATTTATAAGGTACAGGATGTGGATTGGTTAAAGCAGTATTACCAGTATACTGGGACTGATGCTGCCAATGCGCCTGTGGCACAGCCCGCAATTACCGATTATGTTGAGTCTGGGAAAATAAAAGCTAGCTATGAGAGTACGAAGGTTGGAAGCCAGAAAACCGGTGTAAGCCCGAACGCAGAGGGACAAGTAAAATTTGATAATTTGCCTCTCGGTCTATATGTTGTAATAGAAACAGGGAAACCGGATTCTGTTACAAAAGCGACCGATCCGTTTTTGGTTTCCGTTCCCATGACATCGGTTGATGAGCAGAATTGGTTGTATGATATTATTGTCAACCCGAAAAATAAAACAGAATACGCAGACATTACTTTACAGAAAAAAGGTATGACCGGCAACACTGAAGATTCTACCGATATGGGAGGATATAAATTTAAACTTGAAAAATATGTAGAAGGCTCGAGCGGTGCGGCAGGAACTTGGACGCCGATTACCAAAGCACCAAAAAATGGCGTTGATAATGCAGGCACTGCTCTGGATCTGACAACCAGCGCTGTGGACGGAACCATTGTTGCTTCTGATTTGAGTGCAGGTGTATATCGCTTTACAGAGGAAACAAGCACCGGCAAATACGGATATATTGTTGACGGAACAACGCACTATATTTTCAAGGTTAATGGCGCGAACATCGAAGAAATTACTGATGAAGCGGAAAAAACTAAATATTCTGAGGCAGGATATACCAACATTTTTGATGCCAAGGATGCAACCGGAAATAAGGTTAATGTCTACAACTACCGCCCTGATGTTGAGAAGAAGGTAACCGATCGAGAAGGTAACCCTGGTAAAGAAGCAGACTATAATATCGGCGATTCTGTACCGTATGTTGTGACGGTTAAAGTTCCGAAAAATATTGTAAGCTTGAAGAAGTTTTCGATTGATGATACCCCGACCAACTTGAAAGATGATAGCTCTAGTGTCAAGGTCTATAAGGGCGATTCTGAGGTTACGGGTTTCTATAATGTTACCCAGAATGGCGACGGCTTTACTATTTCCTTTACTCCGAGCATGATGTCTGATTACGCAGGCGAAACACTTACCATTAAGTATAATGCAAAGCTGCTGAACAGTGCAAGCGTAAATGCGGCCGGTAACTCCAACGCCGTTAAATTGCATTATTCGAATCAGATTCTTCCGACAACAATTCCGGGTGAAGGATCGACACCCACTGAAAACACCATTGAAGATACTACTTATGTCTATACTTTCAGAATCGACATTGTAAAAACAGCAGAAGATAAAACCACTCGCTTGGGCGGCGTGGTGTTTGACCTTTATAAGCAAGTAGAAACATCGAAATTGACGGCGGAAGAAGCAGGTAAGAGCATCACAAAAGAAGCAGCAAAAAAGCTTGGTCTGCCAGTTGATACCAATAGTACTTGGACTAAAATCACTACATTAACTACGAGTACTGACGAGGATCCCGCGAAAAAAGGCACAGCCGAATATAAAGGACTGGCATACGGTACTTATTATTTGGTAGAAACCAAAACGGTAGATCAATATAATTTGCTGAGTGCTCCGGTTAAAGTGGAACTGAATGTTTCTGCAACTACTACATGGACCGAAAAGAGTGCATACGATGCAGAGGGTAATTTGGTTAAACATGATGTAAGCAAGAAAACAACGGAATTTGTTAATAGCAAGGATGCAAGTACCGGATATGTTGTTACCAACATCATCAACCGCAAGGGCTTCCAGTTGCCTGTCACCGGCGGCTTCGGCACGCTGCTGTTCAGCGGTATTGGTGTGCTGCTGGTGCTGGCTGGCGTGAGCGTGCTGTTCAGCCTGAAAAAGAAGAACAACCGTGCGTAAGCCGCACAATCCTAAAACCAAAAGCAAAATAGAGGAGTAATCCATAGGGGAAGGGCCGGAAACGGTACTTCCCCTATGGGTGGTTGTGGACATTGCCGATACCCGCAAGGGGAGAGGCGGCTAAGAATAGGGCAGGGATTTTCGGCAGTGCCCTGCGGGGCGCCGGGGTCGCCGCCCCTGCGGCTGAAGGGGCGTCTGCCGCGAGGAATTTGCGCGCTTACGCGAAAAAGCTACCCCCAAAACCATTACAGAAAGGCTCTTTCCTATGGATACCACTGTCAAATTAAAGCTTGGCTTTGCGGCGCTGATGATCGCTTCGGGCATCGGCGTGGCCATGTACCCCGTCATCAGCAATGCGGTGGCGCAGCGTCACGCAAGCTCGGTCATTGAAAGCTACAACGATACCGTGCAGTCGATGGACACCGAGAAAATTGACGCCGCCAAGGAGGCCGCGCGCCGCTACAATGAACAGCTTAGCAACGCCATTGACCGCGATGCTGCGGGCGAGGCCGCCGACACCGGCACAAGCTATGTGGACATGTTGGATGTGGGCGAGAGTCTGGGCTACATTACGATCCCGAAGATTGATGTCAATCTGCCGATTTATGAGGGCACCAGTGATGATGTGCTGCTCAAGGGTGTTGGGCATCTGGAGGGGTCCAGCTATCCGCTGGGCGGCGCAGGCACACACAGCGTGCTGACCGGCCACCGCGGTCTGGCCGAGGCGGTGCTTTTTACCGATCTGGACAAGCTGGGCGAGGGCGACCACTTTTATCTGCACATTATGGACGAGGTGCTGGCTTATCAGGTCGATCAGGTCAAGGTCGTGGAGCCGGAGCGCACCGAGGATCTGGAAATTATCCCCGGCGGGGACTACTGCACGCTGGTAACCTGCACACCCTACGCCATCAACACCCACCGTATGCTTGTGCGCGGCACCCGCGTGCCGTATAATGGAGAGGACGAGGAGACCGCCGCGCCGCAGACCGTGCAGTATC
>OGJJ01002875.1_pt1 | contig 10340 bp, 7 predicted proteins | sample 1572081 | NCBI WGS metagenome assembly OGJJ01 (sample SAMEA2582122, study PRJEB24529) | metagenome | biome: Human gut stool | place: China | collected 2011
TCTGCTACGGCAGCCAGCTGATGATGCACCTGCTGGGCGGTCATGTCTGCCGCGCTCCCGAGCGTGAGTACGGCAAGACCGAGGTGTTTGTGAACACCGAGAGCAAGCTGTTCACCGATGTACAGCCCTCTACCATCTGCTGGATGAGCCACAACGACTACATCAAGCAGGCGGCTCCCGGCTTCCAAATCACTGCCCACACTGCAAACTGCCCTGTGGCAGCCGTTGAAAATGCCGAAAAGGGTCTGTACGCCGTACAGTTCCACCCGGAGGTGCTGCACACCGCCGAGGGCAAGAAGATGCTGCGCAATTTCGTGTATAACGTCTGCGGCTGCTCCGGCGATTGGAAGATGGATTCCTTTGTGGAGAACAACGTCAAGGCTCTGCGTGAGCGCATCGGCGATGGCAAGGTGCTGTGCGCCCTGTCCGGCGGCGTGGATTCCTCCGTGCTGGCCGCTATGCTGGCAAAGGCCATCGGCAAGCAGCTGACCTGCGTGTTCGTGGATCACGGTCTGCTGCGCAAGAACGAAAAGGAAGAGGTCTGCTCTGTCTTTGGCCCGGGCAATGCCAACGGCTTTGATATCAACTTCATCTGTGTGGATGCCCGCGACCGCTATTTCAGCAAGCTGGCCGGTGTTACCGAGCCCGAGCGCAAGCGTAAGATCATCGGCGAGGAGTTCATCCGCGTCTTTGAGGAGCAGGCAAAGCAGATCGGCAAGGTAGATTTCCTGGCACAGGGCACCATCTACCCTGACGTTGTGGAGAGCGGCCTGGGCGGCGAATCCACCGTCATCAAGAGCCACCACAATGTCGGCGGCCTGCCCGATACCGTGGACTTCAAGGAGCTGGTGGAGCCCCTGCGCAACCTGTTTAAGGATGAGGTGCGTCAGGTTGGCCGCGAACTGGGCCTGCCTGAGTATCTGGTCAGCCGTCAGCCGTTCCCCGGCCCCGGTCTGGGCATCCGCATCATCGGCGAAGTGACCCCCGAAAAGGTCGCCATCGTGCAGGATGCCGATGCCATCTGGCGTGAGGAAGTCGATAAGCTCCCCATGGCCCAGCGCCCCAGCCAGTACTTTGCCGCGCTGACCAACATGCGCAGTGTCGGCGTCATGGGCGACGAGCGCACCTACGACTACGCCATCGCTCTGCGCGCCGTCACCACGACGGATTTCATGACCGCCGAGGTCACGATCCTGCCGACGGAGACCATCACCACCGCCGCCAACCGCATCGTGAACGAGGTCAAGAACATCAACCGCGTCATGTTTGACTACACCACAAAACCGCCGGCAACGATTGAGTTTGAGTAACCCCTAACCCTGCCATCCCGCCTTGGCCTGACGCCCGGCGGGATTTTTTGTTGCGCGGGGGGCGCGGGTGGTGTACAATGGTCTATAATACGGTGAAGCGGCATTCGCGGAAAGGACACTCCCATGAAAGAAATCCCCATTACATCCTTTGACAACCTCCAAATCGGTCAGGCGGAAAATGCGGCGGCGGGCACGGGCTGCACGGTGGTGCTGCTGGGCAAGGACGGTGCCCCGGCGGGGCTGGATGTGCGCGGCGGCGGGCCGGCCTCGCGAGAAAGCGAGCTGCTTAAGCCGCTGGCGGCGGCGCAGGTCATCCACGCCATTGTGCTGGCGGGCGGCAGCGCCTTCGGACTGGATGCCGCAGGCGGCGTCATGCGGTATCTCGAGGAACGCGGCATCGGCTTTGACGTAGGTGTGACGAAAGTGCCCCTCGTCTGCCAGTCCGACCTGTTCGATTTGACCGTGGCCGACGCCCGCACCCGGCCCGATGCAGCCATGGCCTACGCGGCCTGCGTCAACGCCGAGACCGGCAACTACCGCGATGGCAACCACGGCGCGGGCACCGGTGCGACTGTCGGCAAGCTGCTGGGCATGGAGCACTGCATGAAATCCGGCATCGGCAGCTACGCCGTGCAGGTGGGCGACCTGAAGGTCGGCGCGCTCGTCGTGGTCAACGCGGTGGGCGACATCTACGATTTTGAGACGGGCCGCAAGGCCGCCGGGCTGCGGGCTGACGACGGCAAAACGTTTTTGGATTCCGAGCGGGTGCTGATGCAGCAGCTCGACGCGCCGCAGGAGAAATTCGTCGTCAACACGACACTTGGCATCCTTTTCACCAATGCAAAGCTCGACAAGGCGCGGCTGTGCAAGGCCGCGGGCATGGCGCACGACGGCTACGCCCGCGCCATCCGCCCGGTGCACACCTCGATGGACGGCGACAGCATCTACGCGGTCTCGCTGGGCGACGTGCCCGCTGACCTCGACGCCGTCGGCGTGATCGGCGCGCGGGTCATGGCCAAAGCCATCGTCCGGGCCGTGGAGGCCGCGGACAGCGCGTACGGCTTCCCGGCGGCGCGTGACCTGTAAAGGCCGCCCTGCCCCGACACCGTAGGGGCGGATTCCGTATCTGCCCGGGTACCGTGCCGCAGCCGCAGGTCGGCGTCAAAACAGCATTGCGCCTGCCCCAAAATCGCGGTATAATAGTGCCAGAATCACAACAGGGGAGAACCACCACACGCTATGCCAAAATTGGACGAACAAATCAAAACGCTGGCGGGCTACTTTGCGGCGGACTGTGAGCCGGACGGCAAGCTGACGCTGCAATTGGAGGTCGAGCACTTCCTCACCCGGTCCGACGGCCAGCCCCCGACCTTTGCCGATGTGCAGGCTGCGCTGCGCGATTTGCAGCAGCAGACAGACGCGCCGATCATCACCGACGGCGAATATTTCGGCTACAGCGGCCCGGCACTGACGGCAACGCTGGGGCCCGCGTGCCAGCTGCGCATCAGCCTGGCCCCGCTGCGCGACGTGCAGGACATCATGGATCTGTACAACCGCTTCTATTTGCAGCTGGGGCTGGCGCTGGCTGCCCACGGGCTGCGCGCCTGGACGGCGGGCTGCCACCCGACCTGCCATGCCGAGGACCTGCCTCTGGTGCCCCGCACCCGGGACGAGGCCATGGACGCCTACCTGCGGGAAAAGGGGGCCTGCAGCGTGCAGATGATGCGCGCCACGGCGGCGACGCAGGTGTCCATTGACTATCAGGATGAGACCGATTTTGTCCGCAAAATGCGTGCGGCCAGTCTGCTGACGCCGTTCTTTGCACTGCTCAGCGACAACGCTCCGGTCTATCAGGCCAGCCGCAACAGCAGCTATTGCATCCGCACGCGGCTCTGGCAGGATGTGGACCGTGACCGCTGCGGCGTCACGCCGCATCTGATGGACGCGGATTTCGGTTACGCCCGCTATGCGGAGAATGTGCTGACCAAGCCCCAAATCACTGCGCTGCGGCTGGGCCGCGTCAGGGCTGCGGGCGGAAAGATTGCGCCGGAGCTTTACGCCGGGCACGTCAGTCGTCAGGAAACCGCGCAGATTTTGTCCAATTTCTTTTACGATGTACGTCTCAAATCCCGCATTGAGCTGCGCGCCGCGGACAGCATGCCGCCGCGGTACATCGCCGCGTATGTGCAGCTGGTCAAGTCGGTGTTCGGCAGCCCGGCAGCGCTGCAAAATGTGCTGCGCCACTACGCGGGCGCGACGACGCTGGACATCACGTCGGCTAAGCTGGCCGTCTGCAAGGACGGCTACAACGCGCTGGTCTATGGCCGCCCCGTCAGCGGCGAGCTGGCCTGGCTGCTGATGCAGGCCCGCAGCCGCACGCCCTCGCAGGAGGAACGCGCACTGCTCGACCCGTTCATGCAGCTGCTGACGACCCGCAAAACCATCCGCGAGACGGAAAATTACAACGAATAAACGTGCTTTCTGCGGGCATACTGACCCTGAAAGGGGGCATGTGCCATGCGGGAAACATCCTACCACGCGGTCATTGCCGAGATGACCGTCCGCGCACTGTGGGAGCTGCAAAACCTGCTGGACTGCATCCCCGACGCGCTGTGGGACCGCTGCTACGGCGGAGCACCGCTGTGGCAGCACGTCTACCACACCCTGCACGAGCTGGACCAGTGGTTCATCAACCCGCGGGACACCGACTTTGTCGAGCCGCCCATCCACACGCCGCACTTGCAGGAACTGCACATTTACCCGGCAGTGCGTCTTGACAGACCGGCGATAGATGACTATTTTTATACAATCAAGGCCAAGCTGTCCATCTATCTGACCTCGCTCCACGACGAGGATCTGCTGCAGCGGCCCGACAACTGCGAGTGGACGCGGTTTACTCTGATTTTGTCGCAGTATCGGCATTTATACCGCCACATGGGCATGGTGATGGGTTTTATTGAGGCCGAGACCGGCCTCTGCCCGCGCACGCTGGAGGTGGGGGAGGACCCACCCGCCGCGCCCTACGACCCTTATCAATGAGAGGAACTTTTCAATGAAGTATCGCTGTTTTGCGGCGCTTGCGCTGGCGTTGCTGCTGCCCGGCTGCGCCGCCGCGCCCGACCTGACGCCGGTCTGGCAGCGCGACCTGCCCGCCAGCGGCGTACATATAGAGCTTGCCAACGCGGCGCTGCTCTCCGACGCGGACGTCTACTACGCCGCAACGCGGGAGGAACTGTACGTGCACAATGTGTCGGTTTTGCCCGCCGTCAAGGCCGACGGTCAGCCCGTTGTAACGTTTTACGGCGCTGCAGCGCAGGATATTGACCTTGTGTATCTGGAGGACATCGGCGACGTGTACGTCGATTATGACCGCGTCAAGCCGCAGATCAAGCTGGATTACATCCTGACAGAAGGGGACGGGTACGTCTCCTACGAGTTGGACACTGCGTACAATTTTGAGTTCACGGTGACGACGCAGACCGGCGAGGATAAGATTCTGGTCGTCAGCGAGAGAAGCGACGTGAAATGAAAATGCCCCGCCCGGTTGGCCGAGCGGGGATTTTTTGTGCGTTAAAGGCCTTCCCTTTTGGGGGAGGTGGCCGAGGCCCCGCCCGGGGTCGGATGAGGGGAAAGTCCGCGCGATTTCCCACATACGGGCAGTCACGGGAACTCAGCCCTCATCAGTCGCCTGCGGCGACAGTTCCCCCCCGATGGGGAAGCCTTTGCGGTCGTTGCCGCCCACAGCCTCACTTCATCTCCGGCAAATCCACCGTCGTCGTCGGGAAGGCAAACTCGCAGCCTTCCTCCTGCATCAAATCCAAAATTTGCAGATTCAGCGTGTTTTTTACCTGCATGAAATCCCGCAGATTGACTTTGGTGATGTACACCCGGCACGCCAGATCAATGCTGTAGTCGTTGAATTTATCCAGCGCAATCGTCACGCCGTCGGGCTGCACGTCGGGCTGAGCTTGCAGCATGGCGGTCAGATCGGCGGTCAGATGCTCGATTTTTTCGCGCGGGGTGTCGTAGGTCAGACCAATCGTAAACTTCCACAGGCGGCTCTGGCGGCGGTCATAGTTTTGGATGTACTCCGCCGTGATTTTAGAATTTTCTATCGTGATAGCGACATTGTCTGGGCTACGGATGCAGGTGGAGCGGAAGGAAATGTCCTCAACGGTGCCCTCGCAGTCGCCCAGCACGATGTAATCCCCGATGCCGAAAGGCCGCTCCAACACCAGCGTGATGCCCGCAATCAGGCTGTTCAGTGTGGACTGCGCGGCCAGCGAGACCGCCAGTCCGGCGACACCCGCGCCGGTCAGCAGGCCGGAGACCGGCACGCCGAGGCGGTCCAGCATGGCGATACCCGCAAACAGGCCGACCAGCGCATGAAAGATGTTCTCAAAAAAGTGTCCCATCGTCTGATTTGTTTCTAAATCCAGATGGTTCTGGGCACTGCGCAGCAAAAGCCGGGTGACCGGGGCCGCACGCCAGCAGCCGAGCGAGATGTAGAAGATGACCAGCAGGTCGGCAGCCAGATTCAGGTATTGCAAAAAAACGGCGTCGCGCACCAGCTCAAACGGCAGCGACTTGACGGCAGCTGCGCCCAGCAGTACCCGAAAAAGGCCCGCCACCGGCGTAAGGAAGCTGTCCAGCAGAATGCAAAGCAACGATGCCATGTGACTTTTTGCGCGGTCCAGAAAACGCCGGGCGGCGAGCTTGTACACCTCGGGTGCACCGGCAGCCGCCAGCGCCAGCAGCGCCGCGGGCAGAAACGAGAGAAAATCGTGGGTGAATTCTTCCATGGTGGGTACCTCAGTTTATGGTTGTGGTAATTCCTTGGCTCCCTCTGAGAGGGGGCTCCGCCCGCAGGCGGTGGGGGAGAGAACCTGACGCGGCCCGAAATATTTCGGATAGCCGCAAGGTTCTCTCCCTCCGGCCCTGCGGGGCCACCTCCCTCACAGAGGGAGGCAAGAAGGTGGTGGGCAAGAATTTCCTTAATTATACCACACCCCCTTGCATTTTGTAAAATCTATGCTATAATACTTCCCGGAAAGTCTGTTTCAGGGCGGGGTGTGATTCCCCACCGGCGGTGAGCGGCATGGCCCGCAAGCCCGCGACCAGCTGCAAATGCGGCTGCTGACCCGGTGTGATTCCGGGGCCGACGGTTAAAGTCCGGATGAAAGAAACGGAAAGCTGTTTGCTTTGCTTTTTTGCGCCCTGTCGTATATTTTGCGGCAGGGCGTTTTGTTTCCGCAAGGGCAGGGCAGAGCCTCCCGGGTTCGTGAGCTGACTTTCACAAATTTTTACGGGAGGCATCTTCTCATGCAAAACAAGACTACCAACATCCGCAAGCTCACCGGCACCGCCATGCTCGGCGCTGTCGCCGCCGTACTTATGTACATGGAGTTTCCGATCCCCATCATGCCGTCCTTCGTCAAGCTGGACGTGTCCGAGCTGCCCGCGCTGCTGGCCGCCTACGCCTACGGGCCGGTGTCCGGCATCGCCGTGTGCCTGATCAAAAACCTTATCAAGCTGCCCAGCACCAGCACTGCTGCGGTGGGTGAACTGTTCAATTTCGTCATGGGTGCGTTGTTTGTGGGCGTCGCCGGCTTTGTGTACAAGCGCAGCAAGACCCGCCGCAGCGCACTCATCGGCGCAGGGCTGGGCGCACTGGCCATGGCCGTTGTGTCCGTGCCGTACAACTACTTCATCGTCTACCCGGCCTATGTGGTTTTGTATCATCTGCCGCTCGAGGCCATCATCGGTATGTACCAGGCCATCAACCCCAGCGTGGACGGCCTGCTGACCTGCCTGATCACCTTCAACTTCCCGTTTACTTTGTTTAAAGGTCTGCTGGACGCGGCGCTCTGCTTCCTGATTTACAAGCCGCTGTCCGGTGTGCTGCACGGGAGAAAGTAAGAAAGGCTTCCCCCGCGCAGGGGAAAGCTGTCACCGAAGGTGACTGATGAGGGCCGGGTTGACGCAACCACTCGTCTATGGGAGGCAAGGAGCGCTTTGCCCTCATCCGGCCTCGGGCGGGGCCTCGGCCACCTTCCCCCGATGGGGAAGGCTCTCCTCCAAAACCACACACGCTGCCGCATCTGCCCCACTTTTGTGCAAACCGTCTGAACTGCACAACGAAATATCGTTGACTTTGCCAAAAACCTGTGGTACACTAACTTCACAACAACAGAATAGCAACTTATCAAGAGCGGCTGAGGGAACAGGCCCGATGAAGCCCGGCAACCTGCGTGAGAACGCAAGGTGCCAAGTCCTGCGGGAAACCGAAAGATAAGCGTTTTGCGCGCAGTCTTTTCGGCTGTGCGCTTTTTTGTTTCCGGGGGTTGCGTTTCTGCCTAAATTTACAGGAGGCTTATACAATGTCCAAAGTTCTTTTCACATCCGAGTCCGTCACGGAGGGGCATCCCGACAAAATCTGTGACCAGATCTCCGACGCAATCCTCGATGCCATTCTGGCTCAGGACCCCGGTGCCCGCGTTGCCTGCGAGACGACCTGTTCCACGGGCCTTGTCCATATCATGGGCGAGATCACGACCGACTGCTATGTTGACATCCCCGGCACTGCCCGCGAGGTCATCCGCTCGATCGGCTATGACCGCGCTAAGTATGGCTTTGACTGCGAGACCTGCGGCGTTATCACCAACATTGACGGCCAGAGCCCCGACATTGCGCTGGGCACCAACGATGAGGTTGCCGGTGCCGGTGATCAGGGCATGATGTTCGGCTATGCCTGCGATGAAACGCCCGAGCTGATGCCGCTGCCCATCAGTCTGGCCCACAAGCTGGCCAAGCGCCTGACCGAGGTCCGTAAGAACGGAACCCTCAGCTACCTGCGCCCGGACGGCAAGAGTCAGGTTACGGTCGAATATCAGGACGGCAAGCCCGTGCGTGTGGACGCCGTGGTCATCTCCAGCCAGCACAGCCCCGAGGTCAGCCAGGAGCAGCTGCATGCGGACATTCGCCGTGAGGTTATTGAGAAGGTCATCCCGGCAGAGCTGCTGGACGAGAACACCAAGTACTACATCAACCCCACCGGCCGCTTTGTCGTTGGCGGCCCGCAGGGTGACTCCGGCCTGACCGGCCGTAAGATCATCGTGGATACCTACGGCGGCTATGCCAGCAAGGTCGACCGCTCTGCCGCCTATGCTGCCCGCTGGGTTGCCAAGAATGTGGTTGCCGCCGGTCTTGCCACCAAGTGCGAGGTCGAGCTGGCCTATGCCATCGGTGTGGCTAAGCCGGTCTCCATCATGGTCGATACCTTCGGCACCGGCAAGGTGGCCGATGAGAAGATTGAGCAGGCTGTTGAGAAGGTCTTTGACCTGACCCCTGCCGCTATCATCCGCGAGCTTGACCTGCGCAAGCCCATCTACCGCCAGCTGGCCGCCTACGGCCATATGGGCCGTGAGGATCTGGGCGTCAAGTGGGAGAACACCGACCGCGCCGAGGCCCTGAAGGCCGCCATCGCCGAATAATTGCTGCTTATGCCGCGCCCCGCACCGCCACCGGTGCGGGGCACTTTTTTGTGCGCAGCGCAAAGGCGGTTTCTCAAAAAAATGTATCTGCAATCCTGCCAAACATTTTACATCCGTGCCGCCGATTTTTGGTTTGCCAAATGCCCCTGTATGGGGTATAATATCTTTATCTGTGAAAGTGCGGCGATTTTGCGGGAAAGGAGGGCAAGGATGGAGCAGAACGAACAGCAGCTGATGAAGCTGGAGGGCACGGTCGAGCATGTGATCTACGAAAATGCCGATACCGGCTATGCGGTTTTTGAGGTCGATGCAAACGGGACTGATGTTGTGGTGGCCGGCAATGTGGGCGGCGTGGACAACGGCATGTCCGTGACGGTTTACGGCCACATGGTCAACCACCCCAGCTATGGCGAGCAGTTCCGTGCCGAGACCATCGAGGCCCGCCTGCCCGAGGATACAAGCGCCATTTTAAGCTATCTTTCCAGCGGTGTATTGCCGTATATCGGACCCTCCACCGCAAAAAAAATCGTCTCCCGCTTTGGAGAGGACACCCTGACGGTCATCGCCGAGACGCCGCAGCGCCTCTGTGAGCTCAAGGGCATTACCGAGCAGAAGGCCGCCGTTATCTCCAATGAATTCCGCCGTATGTACGGTGTGCGGGAGGTCGTGGCATGGTTTGCGCGCTACGGGCTGACCGCGCAGCAGGCGGTCACTGCCTACCGCGCCTTTGGCCCGCATACCGTGGAGGCGCTGACCCAGAACCCCTACCTGCTCTGCGGGGAGCCGCTGCAGCTCAAATTCGGTCAGGTGGACGGGATTGCTGCCGCCCTGCAGTTTGAAACAGGCTGCCGCCTGCGGGTCACAGCAGGGCTTTTGTATGCGCTGCGCCACAATGCAGGCAACGGTCACACCTGCCTGCCGCGCGGCAAGCTGCTGGAAACGACCTCTAAATTTCTGCGGGTGGCTCCGTCAGAGATCGAAGCCGGGCTTGAGGAGCTGCTCTCAACCGAGGAGCTGCGCACCCGCACCTTTGACGGTACGGAGTATATCTATCTGCCTGATCTCTACGCTGCGGAGGAGGATATTGCCGCCCGCCTCGGGCAGCTTTCGACCTTCCCGACCGAGGCACCCAAGACGCTGGACACCGACATACGCGCGCTGGAGATCGCACAGGGCTTCGCCTATGCACCGCTGCAGCAGCAGGCAATCCGGCTGGCGCTGTCCAGCCGGGTGATGGTCCTGACCGGCGGCCCCGGCACCGGTAAAACAACAACGGTCAATGCGATACTGGCCCTGTATGAGGCTATGTATGACCGTGTTGCGCTCTGTGCGCCCACGGGCCGCGCCGCCAAGCGCCTGAGTGAGTTGACCCACCATGCGGCCTCAACGATCCACCGCCTGCTCGAGGTCGACTACAGCACCGGCAATGTGCGGTTTATCCATAACGAGAAGAACCTTTTAAAATATGATGTCATCATCCTCGATGAGATGAGCATGGTGGATGTCAAGCTGTTTCAGGCCCTCATTGCGGCGCTGC
>OGJJ01002876.1_pt1 | contig 10338 bp, 10 predicted proteins | sample 1572081 | NCBI WGS metagenome assembly OGJJ01 (sample SAMEA2582122, study PRJEB24529) | metagenome | biome: Human gut stool | place: China | collected 2011
CACACGTCACAATTGCTCTTTAGTTGGAACGTTGGCTCTGGGCGAGTATCTGAATAATTTTAGTTGGGACGTTGGCTCAAAGCGAGTATCTGAATACTTATTGTATCAAGAGCGTCTCAAATCCGGCTCTCTTAAGTCTTCTCTGTGCCGCCACTGCTTCGTCCAGCATATCATATTCTCCGGAAATCACCCGATAATATTGTTTCCATTGATCTATATATGCCGGAAATCCACGGTCTTCCAGTGTTTCCTGCTGCCTCGCTGCATTGTTCCGGTTCCGGAACAGTCCGACCTGAATACGGTACTTCGTCTGTTCCACCGGCGTTTCCGGTTCTTTCAGAACTCCGGCATTTTCCAATGTATCCAGGACTCCTGTTGCAATTGCCTGTGCAATATCCTGAAAATTAGAATAAAATAATTCATTATCCGTATCTGAATTGATAAATCCAGCCTCTACAAGTACAGCTGGCATCCGTGTCCGCTTCAACACTACAAGATTCGGTCTTGCTTTCACCCCCAGATCTACAAACCCCACCGTCTCCAATTGTTCATTGATTTCCTGAGCCATCTGATATTTAAGTCCAGACAAATCATAGATCAGACTTTCCACTCCCATTACTTCATTATCTGTCGGATAAGAGTTTCGATGGATCGACAGGAAAAAATCCACTCCTGCCTGATTTGCCTCTACCGCCCGCTCATATGGGGACAAATACACATCTGTTGTCCTGGTGTAAAGTACCTCAATTCCATTTTCCTGAAGAATCTCTCCCACTGCAAGCGTCAGCCTTAATGTATCATCTTTTTCACGGCGCCCCTGATAAACTGCTCCAGGATCACTTCCCCCGTGACCACTATCTAACATCATAGAATATGGCATATTTATTCCTCAAAATCTTTTTATATTATAGTATGACTCAAAAATCAGATAGGTGATTTTTCTAAAATGCGGAAATGTACAGATTTCCAAAAAAATTTTCTGCACAGATAAACTTTCACTGGCAATTTCCTTCGAATACTTTTATAGCGCTAAAAAAGGTCCACCGGACCTTTTTGTCGCATGCTTGGCAACAAAAAACTGCTGCTTCGTCAGATTATCCTTCACAAAGCAACAGTTTTGTTTACTGATTATTTTTACTGATTATTTTTTGCTTATTTATTCTCAATTGCTGTAATCATATCTACTCTGGTCTGGTGTCTTCCACCTTCGAATTCTGCGCTTAACCATTCATCGATGATCATCTTTGCAAGCTCAATTCCGATTACACGGGCACCGAATGCCAGAATATTGGTATTGTTATGCTGTCTGGAAAGTTTTGCAGAATATGGCTCTGAGCAAACAACTGCACGAACACCTTTTACTTTATTAGCTGCAATAGATATACCAATTCCTGTTCCACAGATTAAAACACCGGCATCTACCTCTCCACTTGCAACTGCATGTCCTACTTTTGCTCCATAGATTGGATAGTCGCAGCTTTCGGAAGAATCTGTTCCATAATTTACCACTTTATAACCTTTTTCCTCAAGGTATGCCTTGATCTCATTCTTAAGATCTACTGCTGCGTGGTCATTACCAATTCCGATTACTTTTACTTCTGACATAATTAATCCTCCATTATTACACTTATGTACTCTCGGAAATAAATCTAATATACCCGCGAAGCATACCAGTAGCGTATCCTCCGCGGGCTTATCAGTTATTTACAATATCAATGATGTCAGGGTCAAAAGGTCAAAACTCCGTTCGTGCTTGCACGATAAGGTGTTTGACTTTGGGACCCGCGAAACATGAGAAAGTAGCGATTTACATAGTAAATCGGCGAATTTCGAATGTTTCAGAATTATGGGAGTAGCGTTAGCTACAGAGTAATTCGTGACATCAAGTTAGGGGCAAAATACCTTTTGACCCTAACTTCATTAATATAATACTATTTTTTGTTGTTGTGGTCTACTGTTTTATGTACGATTTCTTTCATCTGTGGCCATGTTTCCATATATCTTTCCATATAGAACTGATATTCTTTATGTGCTTCCATATTAGGAATGTACTCTTTATCCACACGAATCATACTGTCTGCTGCTTCCCAGAAGTTAGGATAGATTCCAACACCAACAGCTGCGATGATACAGTCACCAAGACATCCTGCACTCTGGCTCTCTACTGTTGTATACATTGGTACTCCGATAATATCGGCATGCATCTGCATCCAGAAGTCAGACTGTGCTAAACCACCACATGCGTAAATTTCTTTTACATCATATCCAGCCTTTTTCATGCTGACGATACAATGGTTTGCACCATAAGCAACACCTTCATATACCGCTCTTGCAAGATGAGCCGGTGTTGTACCGATAGATAATCCCCAGAACATTCCTCTTGCTTTTGAGTCTGCATAAGGAGCTCTGTTACCCTGGAAGTAGTCCATCATAACGAGACCGTCACATCCGATCGGAACAGCAGATGCTTTTTCTGTGATGAGGTCATAGATATTCATGTTACGGTTTACAGCTTCCTGCATCCATGCTGCCGGAAGAAGGTTATTCTTGAACCATGTCAGAATAGAACCTGCTGCTGTCTGTCCACCTTCTAACAGGCTAGTTCCGTCATACATACAGTTTGGATATGTTCCATTTACACCGTCTACGTGGAATTCTTCTTCGGAAAGACCTAACAGACAGGTAGATGTTCCACCAATTAATGTCATACCGTTTGGTCTTACACCACCAACACCAAACATACATGCATTACAGTCTGCTGTACCTTCTACTACAACTGTCTTTTTGCTAAGACCAAAGATTTCTGCAGCTTCTGCACTGATATTACCAACTACTTCTCCTACCTTTAATACTGGTTCTGGGAACTTATCAACAACATCATCAAGTCCTACTGCATTATAGAAGTCTACTGGATATCCGCCATTTTTATCATCATAATTCCAACGGAATGCTGCAACAGACATACTTACTGTTTTTCTTCCTGTAAGCTTCCAGTTCAGCCAGTCTTCAAATTCCATGATCGTCTTAGTTTTTGCCCAGTTTTCAGGCTCGTTCTTCTTAACCCACATACACTTTGGAACCATAGTGTCTGCTCTAAATCCTGGTTTATAGAACTTCGTTGCATCATATTCTTCGCGAATAGTATCGATGAAGGATGCTTCTTCTGTCGCACGAACATCCATCCAGAGAATCGGTGGACGTACAGAAGTATCATTCTCATCTAAGTACACTAATGTGTTTGTTGTAGCATCACAGGTAATCGCTGCGATATTATCTGCTGCGATACCAGCCTTCTTGATACACTCAGGAATTGCTTTCTTTAATGCCTCAAACCATTCGTAGTCGCTCTGCTCTGCCCATCCATTTTTAGGATAAGTTGTTCCATACTCTGCAACAGCGTATGCACGATTCTGTCCTCTAAAATCAAATAACGCTACTCGTACACTACCGGTTCCTGCATCAATACCCATTAAATATTCTGCCATTTTGTAACTCCTTTCATCATTAACGCATACTTTCTATGCTATATTGTTTTACCCAATACCCACTTTTATTTCATATATTCCCAATCAAACGCATGTAAGATCTGATAGATTATTCTTCATTTTCAAAGTCAATGATTCTCTGTACTTTTGCAACAGATCTGCAGTTAGGATCCCATTCTACAGAAAGATATTCTTTAACAAGCTGTTTTGCAAGTTCGATTCCGATAACCTGTGAACCCATAGTAATAATGTTTGCATGATTAGAAAGCTGTGCTCTCTGAGCCTGGTATACATCATGGATACATGCAGCATAAGCTCCTTTTACTTTATTGGCTGCAATAGAAACACCAATACCTGTTCCACAAACGATGATACCTCTGTCATATTCTTTAGCAGCTACAGCTTTTGCTACTTCAATGGCTGTATTCGCATAAATCGGATCATCACTTCCTAAGTCTGCTACTTCATGTCCAAGACTCTTTACATATTCCATTAAGTCTAATTTAAACTGTGTTGCGTTAGGATCACATCCAAATACTACTTTCATTTTTTAATCTCCTTCTTTATTTGAGTGGTAAAAAATCCCTTTTGATTTATACTTTAAAACTACAGATATTTTCTCATTTCATTTAAGGAATCATAGATACAAGTTGGCTCTACGTCAGATTCAGCTACAGTCTGCATATCTGCTTCCCCGGTTAAAACAAGAAATCCTTTCGCTCCGTTATTTACGCCTGTTGCCACATCTGTATATAAGCGATCGCCAACAAAAGCCATCTCTTCTGCCTTATAACCTGTAATCTCTGCAACCATATCTACTGTTTCTTTCCATGGCTTTCCAAGGAAACGAGGCTTCACTCCTGTAGAATCTGTAATAAGACTGCACATTGCTCCACAATCAGGCATAAATCCATACTCTGTCGGGCAGTTCGTATCCATATGTGTTGCAATAAACGGAACACCATTTCTTACGTAGTGACAGATTCGATCTAATTTATGATAAGTTAATGTTGTATCAAAACTCTGTACTGCAACATCTGGATCTTCTTCTACAAGATTAATTCCTTTTTCCTTCCAGTTCTCTTCCAGAACAGGAGTACCATTGAGATAAACTCTTGCTCCCGGATAATTCACCTTCAAAAATTCTGCACAGACATCTCCAGCTGTTACAACTTTGCTTTCCTCTACATCCAGTCCCAGTTTATGAAGCTTTTCAACATAAACTGCAGGGACACGAGAAGCATTGTTCGTAAAGAAAATGAAATCTCTGTCTTCTGATGCATCTACCTCACGAATGAAATCTAATGCACCTTCAATCAGCTGATCACCTAAATATACTGTTCCATCCATATCAAGGACAAATAGTTTCACACCTTTTAATGCGTCTTCCTTTTTCTGCATAAAATATACCTCTTACCTGTTTATGTATTCCTGATCATATCTATCATCGTCGTCAGAAATTCTGAGAATTCCTCAAGAATAGCCCGGCATTCTTTAGCCGTAAATCTCTTCTGTAATCTTATCTGCGATTTCTTCTAAACGTCCATTATCTTTTGCAAACTGCATGATAGAGTAACGAGGACGTACTGTATATCCTTTCAGTAAACTGTTATGGAACAGTTCTTTGCTGATACCAATATCCTTTGGACTTGTTGGTGCTCCACCTTTTGCTAAAAGTGCTTCAATCTCCTCATGAGGCGGACAAAGTGCTCCGGTTCCTTCTGGAAGGATATCTGCTAATTCTTCAAAGAAACGAGCAATGATCGGCGTTGCTACACCAACCTGAATTCCATGATGATTTGGATTTAATCCACGTGCAATGTAATCCATTTCCCAGAAATGAGATAACATATGCTCTGCACCTGATGCTGGACGGGAAATATTAACTAATGCCATCGCAACACCTGTTAAAGTTAATGCTTCTAATAATGCTCCAAGTGACTCAGGATCTCTTTCCTTTAATCCTTCTGCTTTTGCAAAACACTTATCTAATGCTCTGTTAACTAATGTAACACAAGTATCGCAACGATAATCGTTATTGGCCTTAACTGATAAATCCCAATCTGCGATTGCAGTAATCTTACCAACAACATCACCGTAACCTGCCTGAATCAGGTCCTGCGGAGCAGTCTTTAAAATATCGGTATCTCCAACGAGTCCGTATGTAAGATGAGCTACCGGAGAATACTTATATCCCTGTGAAAAGATTGGTGCGCCATCTGCAACATATCCATCCATAGATGGAGCTGTTGCAACAATGATATAAGGAAGTCCGGAACGGGAAGTTACGAACTTAACGGAGTCATTAATAACACCAGATCCAACTGCTACCATAAGGCTTGTATCTAAATCCTGTTCCTGTACAATTCTTCCTAAGGTTTTCTCATCTGGAATCAAAATATCATCGCCTGTATCAAATAACAGTTCTTTTACATTAAATCCATTCTCTTTTAGAAGTTCTACAGCTCTTTTACCTGCTACTTTGTAAGTATGATTATCAAATACTACAAGAATCTTACCATCTTTAAATGGTTCTGCCATCTTTGGTAAATCTTCGATTGCTCCTTTACGGATAGACATATCGTGTACGCTAAAATTGTGGTGCTTTCCACAAGAACAGTCAAACTCAGTTTGTGGCATCTCATTAATTGACAGGTTTAGAATTTCATCCATGATATTTACCCCCTTAATCAAAACTATGAACTGGATATATTCTGATGCTGCATCTACTGCATCGGCAGTATTTATTACTGCTGCATCATGATTTATTATTCAGATATCAATGCCTCTGCACATTCAATATCTGTAATCAACGTATTAATATAATGTCCGTTAATCGCTCCTCTGACTGCCCGAAGCTTCTCAACACCTCCGGCAATACCAATAGAACGTGGAACAGAACGAAGCATACTGATATCCATTCCAATAACATTATTATCATCTTTATACGGAGCAGTATCTCCGTAAATATCATAAAACTGCATACATAGCTCTCCGGCTACCTTACGGTCAATAAGAGATTCTATCTCATTCTCCTTAAAATATCCCGTTGCCATGATCGCTGACTTCTCATTCGGATATCCGATACCAACTACTGCAATATCTAATTTCTGTGTCAGATAAATCGCCGGTAATAAACTATCTTCTTTCAAAAGCTCATCTCGGATATTCCTGCTGGAAACGCGGGCCGGTGCATGCAGCGGTACAAACTTACCATCATATATACGAGACAGTGATTCCGCCAGACTGTTCGCATGAAGCTCCATACGAACTCTTCCAACTCCACCGACCAACGGAACAAATGTAACTTTCTGTGCGGCAGGATGTACAACGTGGGACACGACTTCAAATAAAGTGGAACCCATAGAAACACCTACTATATTCCCATCTTTAATCGTATATTCCAAATATCTGGCGGCCGCTTCTCCAAGCGACTCCTTCATCCCATCCTCTGAGGAATTCTCTCCTACAATGATTACTTCCCGAAGACCAAATTCTTTCTCAAGTCTTCTCTCAAGCTCCCAATGCTCTACTGCATTCACATTGGAAATGCTAATCTTTACAATTCCCTGCTCCTTAGCAAGCGCCAACACTCTAGATACCGTAGGTCTGGATAAATTCAGGTCCTTGGCAATCTGCTGCTGGCTGATACCCTGATTATAATACAAATCGCATACCCGAACCATCAGGCGTGGATCATCAATTACCTTCCTCATATTTCCCCCCCCTCCCGTAACTATCTATATTATAAAATTTTCCCTCTAGATTGTCAACAAAAACATGACGTATATTTTTACATTCTTTCAATATAACCAAATATTCCGCCCTATTTTTGGGCATTTTTTTATTTTTATTTTTACTTTTGTAAATATAATAATAGCAGACACATAAATACAATAAAAAAAGCTATCCACAGTTACAGTTGTAACACTGTTACTGCGATAGCTTCTTGCTTACTTTATTTCTCATCTCTTCTATATAAATAATAACTTCCACCAAAAAATCCTATGATCATTCCAGTATATCCTACAATACAAAATAATATAACTCCATGTCCAATCACACTTCCCGTTGCCAGGGAAAATCCTGCTACGCCAACAATAAGCGCAAGCAATGCCCAGAACACTGTATTTAAAAACAGGAAAATATTTTCTATTTTTCCCCCTGCTGCTCTATGAACAACCTCTGATATTTTATATATTTCTTTCACTTTCATCACCCATCTGTCCTTTCCTTTATGTGCATAACTCTAACACAAAGATGTAAAATCAAAAGAGATCGTCTTGTAAAATATATGTAAGTTTTCATTGTTCAAGCAAAAGAAACAAATGACGAAAGGAACTAAATCCAGAATTATTTCTTAAGAATGTTTTAGATTCTCTTTGGTTATTACTTAAGATTTCTTTGTTATGTTGTATTTATAACTATGAATCAATAGTCGCTAACAGCACTAAGGAGATACTACATATGAAAAATATATTACAATACTTCGAGAAAACCTGTGAGCGTTTTCCTGATCATATAGCCGTTGCAGACGACCATGCTTCGGTTACTTTCCATGATCTGAAAAGAAAGAGCCAGCAGACAGGTACCATGCTTGCTTCTGCTTTGAAAAAGCACCGCATTCCTGTTGCTATTTATATGGATAAGAGTCCTGCTCTGGCAGAGGCCATGCTCGGTGTTCTTTACAGTGGTAATTTTTATGTCGTACTTGACACACAGATGCCTGCAGAACGTGTACACCGTATTTTTGAAACATTACAACCGGCTGCGATTCTTACAGACAGCTCACACATTGATAAAGTGAAGGCATTTCACACTGGCTATTCTGATATACCTTCTTCTTTTGAAGAAAGTCAGAGTGAACTATTCACAAAGACAATTAAGACATTTTTAATAGAAGATAGTGCTTCTGCAAGAATAGATAACAAGCTTCTTGACAGAGTACGTGACCAGATGACGGAACGTGATCCGGCATATATTCTCTATACTTCCGGTTCTACCGGTCAGCCAAAGGGTACTGTGATCAGCCATCGTGCATTGATTTCTTATGGAAGCTGGTTTATCCATGCATTTGATATTGATCAAGCAACTATTTTTGGAAGCCAGACCCCATTGTACTTTAGTATGTCTGTCTCTGACTTTTATGCATCACTTCGTACCGGGGCAACTTATCAGATTATTCCAAAGAAGTATTTTTCATTCCCAATGCAGCTTGTGGAATATCTGAATACTTATAAAGTAAATACCATCTACTGGGTTCCTTCCGCGCTTAATATTGTGGCGAACTGGGATACATTTTCTTATATTAAACCGGAATATCTTAAGAAAGTATTGTTTGCCGGAGAAGTTATGCCTGTAAAGCAGTTAAATTACTGGCGTCAGGCACTTCCTGATATTTTTTACGCAAATCTTTTCGGTCCGACAGAGACAACTGATATTTGCAGTTACTATGTTGTTAATCACACTTTTTCCGATGAGGAAACACTTCCTATCGGCGTTGCCTGTGACAATTGTGACCTGATCATCGTAGATGAGAACGGGAAAGAAGCTGCAAGCGGGGAACTTCTTGTCAGCGGTCCGTTTCTTGCAGACGGTTATTATCATAATCCATCAAAAACTTCTGAAGCTTTCGTACAAAATCCGTTGAATGATGCTTATCCAGAAGTTGTATATCGCACAGGAGATCTTGTATATCGAGGGGAAGATGGACTTTTAAGATATCAGGGACGAAAAGATTTCCAGATCAAACATATGGGATACCGCATTGAACCCGGTGAAATCGAAGCTTCTATTGGGGCTTTACCGGAAATTCATGCCTGCGTATGTATTTACTTAGAAACAACTGATCAAATCCTTGTTTTTTATCAGGGAAAGACAAAACCAGATGCACTTTCCGTTACAGCAGCCTCTAAACTGCCTGCGTATATGCGACCAAATAAGTTCATCCGAATCAAACAGATGCCTTACAATGCAAACGGAAAGATTGACAGAAAACGATTAAAAGAAAACTATCAAGAATGTTAAGACATTCTTAAATAATACACAAAGGAGATTAACTATGGACACTATTCTTGAAATTTTAGAAACTATTAAACCTGGCGCTAACTTTGCGGCATCAACAGATTTTATTGAAGAACACCTTTTAGAATCTATGGAAATTCTTCAGCTTGTCTCTGAGCTTAATGATGAATTTGATATCAACATTACACTTCCTTATATTAAGCCGGAGAACTTTAAGTCTGTAGAAAGTATCTACCATATGGTTCAGGAAATTTTAGAAGATGAGTAGGTGAGAATATGCAGTATAATTCATGGCTCTATCTTTTTCCGTTTCTTAGCGGAAGTCTAATCCTTTATTATTTACTTCCTATAAAGCGCCGATGGATCGGACTCCTCTTTTCGAGCCTGCTGTTCTATATTCTTACAATGAAAAGTCTGGTTGTCGTTGTCCTGTTTACAACGGCAACCATTTATCTTGGTGCAAGAGTTATCGAGCAGTTCAACGAAACATTTAAATTAAAAAAGAAAGAATTAGACCGCGCCGCAAGAAAAGAACTAAAGAATAAAACCACAACAAAAATCCGATATGTCATTGCGTTCTTATGCTTTATAAACTTCGGCATTTTATTTGTTACAAAGTATTTTAATTTTTTTGGCGAAAATATCAATGCACTTTTTAATGCTTTACATATCCCCGCCCAGATTCCGTTTTTAAATATCTTTCTTCCTCTCGGAATCTCTTTTTACACACTGTCTGCCATCAGCTACGTGACAGATGTTGCCCGCGGCGTATGTAAGGTCGAAAGGAACTACCTGCGCCTGCAGATCGGAAGAGCGTCGTGTAGGGAAA
>OGJJ01002888.1_pt1 | contig 10288 bp, 6 predicted proteins | sample 1572081 | NCBI WGS metagenome assembly OGJJ01 (sample SAMEA2582122, study PRJEB24529) | metagenome | biome: Human gut stool | place: China | collected 2011
AGTTCCACACACGGAGCATCCGGATCACTGCTGCCCTGACCTTTACATTCCACATGTCCGCCTGCATTGCTGTGTTCAAAGTATCATGTGCATTTTGCTTGCCACCAGATATACTGCGATAAAAATAAGAATAACTGCCCAGAAAATATTTCTCTTTTTCATTTTTTTAACCTCTTTTCTTCCAATTTGTCCGTCAGGACTTTAAAATAACTGCGTGATACAAATGCCTTTTTCACAGAATCCATAAATTCTACCTCACTCGCACCTGTAATATTTTTGCGGACAGAACGAATCTTTTCCGTATTCATAATGCAGGATTTTGACACCCGCAAAAAGCTGCCCGGAAGCATTTTTTCCAGTTCATATAACCGCAAATGTGTTTCATAAATCTGCGTGGCCGTGTGAACCGCCACAACAGCATCTGCTGTCTCAAAAAATAAAATTTCATTGAGTGGAAGATAATATTCCAGGTCTCCACGGACAACCGCCAGCCGCATGCCTGCATGAACAGCCTCCGCAATCCTCCTCTGCATTGCCACCACATCGTCACTCAGTTCCCGACAACGCACAATGATCTCCTCATCCTGCAGATTTTCGTCAATTTCCATTTTTATTTTCATACCTGACTCCTTTTTACAAAAATTATCATAGCGAAAAAACGAAAAACTGTAAACCGATTTGCACTGACAGGTAAAAAAAAGCCCACAAGAGGTAAAAAAGGAGCCATCTGTTTCAGATGACTCCCAAAAATCATATGGCTATGCACCAGCCATAAGTCTCTATTTTACTGTACGGACAGATAAGAATATCCCATCAGACTTGTATCCACGTCATGTGCCACCTCACGGCCCTCACGAATTGCCCAGACAACCAGTGACTGTCCTCTGTGCATATCTCCCGCAACAAATACGTTCTTTACATTTGTTGCATATGTTCCAGGCTCTGTAGCTACATTTGTTCTCTGGTTCAGCTCTACACCGAATGCCTTTGCAATGTATTCCTCTGTTCCAAGGAATCCTGCAGCGATCAGTACAAGTTCTGCCGGAATCTTCTTCTCGGAACCTGCAACTTCCACCATATTTCTGCGTCCGGTCTTCTCATCCACCTTGCTCTCAAGTCTGACGATTGTCAGACCATTCAGCTTACCGTTCTTATCCTTATGGAATTCCTTTACGGTTGTCTGATAGATTCGTGGATCTGTACCGAAACATGCAATCGCTTCTTCCTGGCCATAGTCGGTCTTTAACACCTTCGGCCACTCCGGCCATGGGTTATTTGCTGCCCGCTCTGCCGGTGGACATGGCATCATCTCCAGCTGGGTTACAGACTTTGCACCCTGACGGATAGCCGTTCCCACACAGTCATTTCCGGTATCACCGCCACCGATGATCACAACATTTTTTCCCTTTGCGGAAATAAATTTGTTGTCCTTAAAATTGGAATCCAAAAGGCTCTTTGTGTTGCGTGACAGATAATCGACTGCAAAATAGATTCCTTCTGCATCACGACCTGCTGCCTTGATATCACGCGCATGCTTTGCTCCACAGCAGAGGATGACTCTGTCATACTCTTTTAACAGCTCTGCACTCTTGACATCCACACCGACATTACAGCCTGTGATAAACTTCACGCCCTCTTCTTTCATAACATTGATCTTACGGTCAATGATCTGCTTTTCGAGCTTCATATTCGGAATACCATACATCAGAAGTCCGCCGACACGGTCATCTCTCTCATATACCGTAACCTCATGTCCTCTCTGGTTCAGCTGATCTGCTGCTGCCAGTCCGGAAGGACCGGAACCGATGATGGCAACTTTCTTTCCGGTACGAACCTTTGGAATATGTGGTCCGGCATAACCTTCTTTGTATGCCGTCTCAATGATTCCATGCTCATTGTCTCGGACAGATACCGGATCTCCCCAGTGTCCACAGGTACATGCCTTCTCACACAGAGCCGGACATACACGGGAGGTAAACTCCGGGAAATTATTTGTCTTGTGCAGACGGTTATATGCCTGCTGATAGTTTCCGGTATAAAGCAGATCGTTCCACTCCGGTACCAGATTGTGCAGCGGGCAGCCGGAAGTCATTCCGGCAACTGTCATACCCGACTGACAGAACGGGACACCGCAATCCATACAGCGCGCTGCCTGCTCTCTTTGTTTTTCTTTGGAAAGGAAGATGTGGAATTCATCAAAATTTTTGATTCGTTCCTTTGGTTCCACCGAACGCGCCTCACATCTGTCGTATTCCATAAATCCTGTTGGCTTTCCCATTGTTTCTTCCCTCCTTATGCTCTCGTGCTGGCATAAAATGCCTCAATCTGTGCCTGCTCTGCATTCAGACCTTTTTCTTCCATCTGAACGATTGCCATCTGCATACGGTTATAATCATATGGGATGACTTTCTTAAACTTCGGCAGATACTCACTGAAGTGATCGAGAATTTCCTTACCTTTTTCCGAATTGGTCAGGGTAACATGTTCTTTGATCATTTCTTTGAGCTCTAATACGTCATATTTATTGGTGACTTCCTCACTGAATACCATAGACTTGTTGGTACGCATGTACAGATCGTTATCCTCATCTAATACATAAGCGATACCACCGCTCATACCTGCGGCAAAGTTCTTTCCGGTTTTACCAAGGATAACAACACGACCGCCCGTCATATACTCACATCCATGATCGCCGACACCCTCAACAACAGCAGTAGCTCCGGAATTTCTGACACAGAAACGTTCTCCTGCCACACCATTGATGAATGCCTTACCGCTTGTCGCACCGTACAGTGCTACGTTACCGATAATGATGTTCTCATCCTTTTTGAAGTTTACTCCTGCCGGTGGATAAACGATCAGCTTTCCGCCGGAAAGTCCCTTTCCGAAATAATCGTTGGAATCTCCCACCAGTTCGAGTGTCAGTCCCTTTGGAATAAAGGCACCAAAACTCTGTCCGCCGGCTCCGCTGCATTTAATAATGAAAGTATCCTCATCCAGTGTATCGTCGTACTTCTTTGTAATCTCTGATCCGAAGATTGTTCCAAGCGAACGGTTTACGTTTGTTACTTCGGTATCGATCATACGCTTCTGCTTCTTATCAAGTGCCGGCTTTAACTGTTTTAAGAACTCCGTGATATCTTTGGTCTTATCCAGTTCGAAATCATATACCTGCTTCGGATCAAAAATAACCTTCTGCTTTGTTCCTGCAAACGGATTATTTAAGATATTGCTCAGGTCAAGCTTTGCTTCACGCTCGGACAGATCTCCGCGAACCTTTAAGAAATCGCTTCGTCCGACGAGTTCATCCACTGTGCGGACACCAAGTTTTGCCATGTACTCCCGAAGTTCTTCTGCGATAAAGCGCATGAAGTTCTCAACATACTCCGGTTTTCCTGCGAAACGCTTACGAAGCTCCGGATTCTGGGTTGCAATACCTGCCGGACAGGTATCCAGATTACATACACGCATCATGACACAGCCCATGGTTACCAGCGGAGCGGTTGCAAAACCAAACTCTTCCGCGCCAAGACATGCAGCAATGGCCACGTCTTTACCACTCATCAGCTTTCCGTCTGTCTCAATTCTTACTTTATTACGCAGTCCGTTCATAATCAGTGTCTGATGTGTCTCTGCCAGACCAAGTTCCCACGGAAGACCTGCGTTGTGGATGGAACTACTTGGCGCAGCACCTGTACCACCGTCATATCCGGAGATCAGGACAACCTGTGCACCGGCTTTTGCAACACCGGCTGCTACGGTACCGACACCTGCCTCGGAAACCAGTTTTACGGAAATTCTTGCATCGCGGTTTGCATTCTTTAAGTCAAAGATCAGCTGTTCAAGATCCTCGATGGAATAAATATCGTGGTGTGGTGGCGGGGAGATCAAAGATACACCCGGTGTGGAAAGTCTTGTCTTGGCAATCCATGGATATACTTTCTTACCCGGAAGATGTCCACCTTCACCAGGCTTTGCTCCCTGTGCCATTTTGATCTGGATCTCCTGCGCACTGGTCAGATAACGGCTGGGAACACCGAAACGTCCGGATGCAACCTGTTTGATTGCGGAACAACGGTTCTTTCCGTCCGGTCCGACGGTCAGACGATCCTTGTCCTCACCACCTTCACCGGTGTTTGACTTACCGTGTAAGTGATTCATGGCAATGGCAAGTGTCTCATGTGCTTCCTTCGAAATAGAACCGTAAGACATCGCTCCGGTCTTAAAACGTGTCACAATAGAATCTACGCTTTCCACTTCCTCAAGCTTCACACCCTTCTTCGGGTACTCAAAATCCATCAGTCCACGCAGGTTCGTATGCTTTTCTTCTTCATCTACCAGACTCGTATACTGCTTGAACATCTCATAGTCCCCACGTTTGGTAGACTGCTGCAGCAGATGGATGGTAGCCGGATTGTACAGATGCGCATCGGCTCCGCTTCTCATCTTGTGGCGCCCCTTGCTGTCAAGGGTTACATCGGTTTCAAGTCCCAGCGGATCATAGGCTGCGGAATGAAGCGTATTGACATCATTCTCGATATCCTTGATGGAAATTCCGCCGATGCGGCTGACCGTATTGGTGAAATACTTGTCAATGACATCTTTATCAATACCAAGTGCCTCAAAAATCTTGGAACCCTGATACGACTGGATCGTAGAAATACCCATCTTGGCTGCAATCTTTACAATACCGGTGATAATTGCATGGTTATAATCATCAACTGCGGCATAATAATCTTTGTCTAACATGTGCTCGTCGATCAGCTGTTTTACGGTATCCAGTGCCAGGTATGGGTTAATTGCACTCGCACCAAAACCAAGCAGTGTTGCAAAATGATGTACCTCACGCGGCTCTCCGGATTCGAGAATCAGGGAAAGGGAAGTACGTTTCTTTGTCTTTACCAGATACTGCTGCAATGCAGATACGGCAAGCAGGGAAGGAATTGCCACATGGTTATCATCCACGCCTCTGTCGGAAAGGATCAGGATATTGGCTCCGTCTCTGTACGCACGGTCTGCCTCAATAAAGAGACGGTCTACGGCTTTCTCAAGACTGGTATTCTTATAATAAATAATCGGAATGGTTTCTACCTTAAATCCGTCTACTTTCATATTGCGGATTTTCATCAGGTCTGTGTTGGTCAGAATCGGATTGTTGATCCGAAGTACTTTACAGTTCTCCGGTTTTTCCTCTAAGAGGTTTCCGGCAGATCCGATATACACCGTCGTAGAAGTAACAACCTCCTCACGGATGGAATCGATTGGCGGGTTGGTTACCTGTGCAAACAGCTGCTTGAAATAGTTAAACAGCGGCTCACGGTTTCCGGACAGCGCCGCAAGCGGTGTATCTGTACCCATCGCAGCGGTACCTTCAATGCCGTTCTTTGCCATCGGCAGGATGGAATCCTTTAAGGACTCATACGTGTAACCGAATGCTCTCTGCATTCTCTGACGTTCTTCCTGTGTGTATTCCGGCACACGCTCATTCGGGATTTTTAAATCCTTTAACATGACGATATTGCTGTCAAGCCACTCACCATACGGACGCTTATCCGCATATCTTTCTTTTAACTCATCGTCATCAATCACACGACCCTGCACAGTATCTACAAGAAGCATTTTACCAGGACGCAGACGGTCTTTGGTCACGATATGGGTCGGATCAATATCGAGAACTCCGACCTCGGAAGAAAGAATCAGATAATCATCGTCTGTAATGTAATAACGGGATGGACGCAGACCGTTACGGTCAAGAACCGCTCCCATCATATCTCCATCGGAAAACAGGATGGATGCAGGTCCGTCCCAAGGCTCCATCATGGTTGCATAATACTGATAGAAATCTTTCTTTTTCTGTGTCATCACAGCATTGTTTGCCCATGGCTCCGGAATCATGATCATGACTGCCAGTGGCAGATCCATGCCACTCATCACCAGAAACTCCAACGTATTGTCCAGCATTGCGGAGTCAGATCCTTCGGTGTTGACGACCGGAAGTACCTTCTGGAATTCCCCGCGCAGCTTGCCGGACGCCATCGTCTCTTCCCGGGCAAGCATCTTGTCTGCATTACCACGGATGGTGTTGATCTCACCGTTATGTACAATAAAACGGTTTGGATGTGCTCTCTCCCAGCTTGGATTTGTGTTGGTAGAAAAACGGGAATGTACGGTTGCAATTGCAGACTCATAATCCTTATCCTGCAAATCGGAGAAGAACTGACGCAGCTGCTCTACAAGGAACATTCCTTTATATACGATCGTTCTGCTCGAAAGAGAAGCAACGTAGCTGTCATCGTTGGACTGCTCGAATACACGGCGTGCCACATACAGCTTGCGGTCAAAATCAAGTCCCTTCTCCACATCTTCCGGTCTTTTGATGAACGCCTGCATGATGCATGGCATACATCCTCTGGCCTTGTCGGAAAGCTTGTCCGGATGAATCGGTACCTGTCTCCATCCGAGGAATTCCATTCCTTCCTTCTCGACAATTACCTCAAACATCTTCTTTGCCTGATTGGTCTTTAACTCATCCTGTGGGAAGAAAAACATTCCAACGCCGTAATCTCTCTCTTCTCCCAGCTTAATTCCAAGCGGCTCTGTCGCTTTCTTAAAGAACTTATGGGAAATCTGAAGAAGAATACCAACACCATCTCCAGTCTTTCCGTCGGCATCTTTTCCGGCTCTATGCTTTAAGTTCTCAACAATTTTCAAGGCATTTTCCACGGTCTGGTGGGTCTTGATACCTTTGATGTTTACCACAGCACCAATTCCGCAGTTGTCATGTTCGAAACTCGGATCATATAATCCTTTGGCGGTTGCTGTGCTCTCATTCCATTGCTCTTTCATAGAACTATCCTTTCGTTGTAAATCATTCATGAGTTGCTTTTTCTTAACTGATTCTCATTTTACTCCTATAACCGTCGCTTGTAAATCACTTTTTTCGTTCTATTGTCTGACAATTTGTCTATTATTTATTCAGCGCAGTATTGTCAGATAATATCTTGTTTTTTCTTTTATATTAACCGTTTTTCAAACAATAAAGCGGTCATATTCATGAAATATTTTTTCATAAATATGACCGCATTTTCTGTTTTTATTAAGTTGTTTTTATTTTACAAACAATTTATATCTGAAATTCATTCACCGTCTGCTTCAATGTTCCGATGCTGTCCAAAACCTTTTCCCATAACTTTTCCTCCTTGGTATTTTTATATTTTAACACTACTATACTTTAACGCGATAAACAAGTAAAAAGAAAAAAGGCATCTGATTTTTTCCAAATCAGACACCTTGAAAACACCCTATCCCTGCTGGTCAATCGCCTGTCCTGTCCGGTAATAGGTAAAATCAGCAGTAACCAGAACTTTTTGATTTTCATCCATGAGTTTCACGGTATATACGCCGATCCGTCCTCCCTGTCTTTGTACTTCTGCCTCACCGTACACATAGCCGGTATCTTTCACAGCCTCCAGATAATTCATTTTCCCGTCAATCGTTGTAACATAATTGCCATAGGTGGATGCCGCCAAACCAGCAAGCGTATCAGCAAGCGCATACGCACATCCGCCATGCATTCCACCGTAAATATTCGTAAAATGCTCATCCATGCGCATTCTTCCGTAAGCATAGCCTTCCCGCACTTCCAGCAGTTCCATTCCCAGAAGCTGTGCAAACGGATTTTTCTCCAAAAGCTGGTTCAGCTTCTGTGGTGTCAGTTTCTGTGGCTGCTGTGACTGTTGTACTGCCTTCTGTTCTGTTGTTTTCGTGGCAGAAATATGTTTGTGTTTCTTACTCATGTTTTCTTCCTTTATTAACGTTTTTTATCTGTCCTGCCTCTATCTGCTTTTCAGATATTTCTATATCTCTGTACATAGCAATCTGTCTCATGGTTGACTCATAAATCTCCATGCTCATAATTACCATATCTCCATAGCCATTTTTCGTAACATAAATTGGCTCCTCTGTCTTATGACACATATCAGATATCTCAGACGTATTCTTCAAATCTTTAATTGGAATTATTTGCGGCATAATACGCACCTCCTTTTATGCCATAATTATACCATAATTATACCCTTTTTCAACCTATTTATTCATAATCAAAAACTCAAAAACTCATAATCAAAGAAACGGTCTTTTGACTTATGCCAAAGACCGTTACTTTTACAATATTATTCTTCATTCATCTTAGCCAGCTTGGCTGCCTGGTCGGCTGCGATGCAGGCATCGATGATCTCTTCGATATCTCCGTTCATGATCTTGTCTAACTTATACAAGGTCAGACCGATACGATGGTCGGTGACACGACCCTGCGGGAAGTTGTAGGTACGGATCTTCTCAGAACGGTCTCCGGTACCGATCTGGCTGCGGCGCATCTCTGCTTCCGCGTCGTGTCTCTGCTGCTGCTCGATGTCATACAGCTTGGACTTTAACAGTGCGAATGCCTTCGCCTTGTTCTGAATCTGAGACTTCTCAGTCTGGCTGTATACCACGATTCCGGAAGGATAGTGGGTCAGACGTACTGCGGAGTCGGTGGTGTTGACACACTGACCACCGTTACCGGATGCTCTCATGACATCGATACGGATATCCTTGTCCTCGATGACGATATCAATGTCATCATCCACCTCCGGCATAACCGCCACACTGATGGTGGAGGTATGGATACGTCCGCCGCTCTCGGTCTCCGGCACACGCTGTACACGATGTACGCCACTCTCATACTTCATCTTGGAGTAAGCACCCTGTCCGCTGATGGTAAACTGTACTTCCTTCATACCGCCGATACCAATCTCATCCACGTTGATCAGCTCTACCTTCCAACGCTGCTTCTCGGCATAATGCACATACATACGATAGATCTCCGCTGCAAACAGTGCAGCCTCATCGCCACCGGCACCGGCACGGATCTCCACGATCACATTCTTGTCATCATTAGGGTCCTTGGGCAGTAACAGGATCTTCAGCTCCTGCTCCAGCTCTTCCACGCGCTTCTTGCTGTCGTTTAACGTCTCCTTGATCATCTCGCGCATTTCTTCGTCTTTTTCCTCTTCCAGCATGGAAAGAGAATCTTCGATATCCTGTTTGCACTTTTTGTACTCTGTATACGCATCCACGATGGGAGTCAGATCACTCTGCTCCTTCATCAGCTTGCGGAAACGTTCCTGGTTATTCGTGACCGTGGGTTCATGCAGTTCGCCCATGATCTCTTCAAAACGAATCAATAAATCTTCTAACTTGTCAAACATAACTAATTCCTCTCAATATAAGTTGTAACAGTTCAGCCATGAACATATTGGAGAGCAAAAATCATGCTTGCATGATTTTGTGAACGAATATGTTCATGAACTAAGCGCCAGGTTTATGAGCAAAGGTAGTCACGAAGTGACGGAAAGCGTGTCAGCGCGACTTTGCGAATGGTGCGGGCTGAACTGTTACATACGTTCCAAAAACTACCCGGTCCAGACCGGCATAATCCTGCACCACTTGTACCTCGCAGTACCCTTCGGTGCGCATCAGCTCCGATACAGCCTGTCCCTGGTCATATCCGATCTCTAAAAAGAGCATTCCACTGCTCACCAGATGTTTTCCTGCTTCTTCGATGATACGGCGGTAAAAATGTAAACCATCCTCCGTACCGTCCAGTGCCATCCTGGGTTCATGATCCCGTACCTCCGGCATCAGCTTCTCCACTTCCGCACTGGCGATATAAGGCGGATTCGACACGATGATCTCGAATTTTCCCTCCACCTTTTCAAACAGATCGCTCTGTAAAAAATGCGCATGCTCCGCTTTTTCCGGGGTAAGCACCTTCAAGACATTCCGTCCTGCCACTTTCAGTGCCTCAGCTGACAGATCCACACCCAGTCCTTCACAATCATTGCTGTAATGCAGCAGGCTTAACAGAATGCATCCGGATCCCGTACACATATCCAGTATCCGCATCCCGTCATGGAGCTCCTTCAGTACCTCCTCCACCAGGATCTCGGTATCCTGCCTCGGAATCAGCACATGCTCATTGACGTTAAAGGTCAGCCCCATGAAATCCTGTTCCCCGGTCAGCTGTTGCAGAGGAATATGCTCCGCGCGCTGACGGATCCAGTTCAGATACTTTTCTTCCGCTTCCGGTGCCACCGGCTGTTCGCCGTGCACCAGCAGATCGTTGCGGTCCGTACCGCACACAGCCTCCAGCAAAAGTCTGGCATCCAGTGCAGCTTCCTCGATTCCCGCTGCCTGTAAGGTGCGGCAGCCCTGTTCGTAACATTCCCGATAGGTCATCTTAATCCTC
>OGJJ01002895.1_pt1 | contig 10271 bp, 5 predicted proteins | sample 1572081 | NCBI WGS metagenome assembly OGJJ01 (sample SAMEA2582122, study PRJEB24529) | metagenome | biome: Human gut stool | place: China | collected 2011
CTGCAGATGTGAAGAACCAACCTAGCTTGACTGCCAAGACTGAGTTCAATTTTGATCCTGGTATGTCAGTCAACTACGATAGATCTTTGCTTGCTGACAACCACCGTTGGATTTCTTATACTTCGTACAGTGGTACTCGTCGTTATGTCGACCTAGGTGTTGTCGCAGAGTCTCTGGCTAAACCAACAGGAAATATCGCTATTGAAAGCCATGATAATGGTGACTTTAGCGTGGTTATCAGTAATGTATCAGATCAAAACGGTGTCCTCGGAGTATCTGTTCCAATCTGGTCTGAAAAGAATGGCCAAGATGATATTATCTGGTATAATGCGACTCGTCTTAGCAATGGTAACTACAAGGTTAATGTCAGTCTAAGTGACCACAAGAATGAACGTGGCCTCTACAATGTTCATCTTTACTATGTTGAAACTAATGGTAAATTAGTTGGTGTGGGCGGCACAACATACATAGTTCCTTCCAAGGTTGAAGAAACTCATACAACTACTAGTCATAGCCTTCCTGACTCAGGAACTTATGCCTTCAAAGAACGCTCTAGCATTAAGGCGGAACCTCGTGTAGCAAGCCCAGAGTTGGCCTACTACGATGCTGGTATGTCAGTCAACTACGACAAGCTTGTCAGTGGTGATGGTTATCAATGGCTTTCTTACCTCAGCTACAATGGTAACCGCCGTTATGTAGCCGTGGCTAAACTTGCTCAGCGAGAAAGCAGACCAAGCGGTACTATCACTATTGAAAATCTCTCTAATCTTGGTTTCGACGTTCATATCACCAATGTTTCTGGTGGTGACAAGGCTATCCAAGGCGTGAGTGTTCCAGTATGGACAGCTCAAAATGGCCAAGACGACCTTGTATGGCACCAAGCCGACAGACAAAGTGATGGTAGCTACAAGGTTCGTATCAATGTTAGTGACCATAAGGCTGAGGCAGGCGAATATATTGTCCATCTCTACTATGTTCAAGACGGTAAGATGGTAGGTATCGGAGGCACTAGCACAACTGTTCCAATTCAAAATGCAAGTCGTCACAACCTTCCAGCTTCAGGTTCCTATACTTTTACCGCTCGTACTGGTATTAAGACTCAACCTTTGGTAGCCAACCCAGATGTTAGCTACTACGATACTGGTATGTCAGTCAACTATGACAAGGTTGTCAATAATGATGGCTATACCTGGCTTTCTTATCTCAGCTATTCAGGACATCGTTTCTATGTGGCTGTTGCACCAACGAGTGTGACTAAGCCTGTAGAACTACCAGTCCAACCAAGCACACCATCATCTGGTACCTATACTTTCAAGGAACGCTCTAGCATTAAAGCAGAACCACGTGTGGCAAGTCCAGAGTTGGCCTACTATGATGCTGGTATGTCTGTTAACTATGACAAATTGGTGACTGCAGATGGTCATACATGGCTCTCTTATGTCAGCTATGGGGGCAATCGCCGTTACATTGCTATTGATGGTAAGGTAACAGCAGTTGCTCAACCAGCAAGCCCAAGCCTAGCGGCAACTGGCACCTATACCTTTACAAAACCTAGCTCTATTAAGGCTCAACCAAGTGTTGCTAGCCCAGAGTTAGCCTACTATGATAAAGGCATGTCCGTTCGCTATGACAAGGTCCTAACAGCTGATGGTCACACCTGGTTGTCTTATGTAACTTATAGTGGTGCGAGACGCTATGTGGACATTTCTTAAGATTCGTAACATCACTCTCTTTTGAGGGTGGTGTTTGCACTTTAGCAATTGAATCAATATACTATTGAATATATTTTGAAAATATTTGCCGTAAATTAGAGAAAGTTGTAGAATCAAGATGAAAGTATAGGATTCGTTCTATAAGTAGCTAATTCATCTATGACTTCAATGAAAAATTTAGTTGTTTTTGTGTTATAATAATCGAGTAAATTATCAGAAAAGGAACATCACTCATGAAAATTACAAGTAAAATTATTGGTTTAGTATTAGCTCTTATCGTAGTTATCCTTGCTGTCTTTTTGGTGACTAAATTCAACAGCCATGAATCAGCTCGTGTTAGCACAAGTAGCAGTCCAGTCAAAACGGTTAAGAAGTCATCTTCAAGCTCAAGTAAATCTACTAAGAGCGATAAGAAAAATTCAAACCCGCATGTAAAAAATGAAGACACAGAAGATGCAACCATTGCGGTTAGTGGGTCTTCTGTTGCCAAAGACTCTGCAACTAAAGACACTGATGAAACAGTCTTATCTTCAGGAGGAGTTTCTGAGACTACAAAAGAAAAAACAGGAGAAGAAACACAGGCTTCTTCATCGATTAATGGGAAGCAACTAAGTTCAGGTGACTTTAGTTCAATCGCTGGTACTTGGACCAACTCTCGAGGAGAATTTGTCACAATTTCACCAGATGGTACAGTACAAAATGGGCGTGGTTATACTTATCATCTCTATTCTGGACGTTTAAATAATGGAAATTTTTCAGGAACAATTGCTTCTGATGGTGATAGCGCAGCTTTTTGGGCTATTCCTGGAACTGGTAATGGTGATTTAGACCATCTTGTTATTGGTCAAAGTGATGATGCAGAAAATTATCCATTTTATCGTAATTGACATGAAAAAAGATTGCTATTTATTTAGTAATCTTTTTACTTTTGCTTTTATTGGAAAAACAACGAAAATGTAAGTATATGTTGGTCATTTTTTCGATTATGACGAAAATCGGATCGTTTATGATTTAAGTGGGAACAAGTCAAAAAATTTGGTATACTAGTGGACAAGTGAGAAATATTTAGTAACATTTTGTAAAATACTTGTAACATTTGTCGCTTAGTGTTACAATCAATCTGTAACATCAATTCGATAAAGAGGATAATTGATATGAAACGAGAAAAATTTTTACACGAACAACAACGTTTTTCCATTCGTAAATATTCATTTGGGGCTGCGTCAGTTCTTTTAGGAGCTAGTTTGGTCTTTGCGGGCCAAGCTTTGGCTGATGAGCATCATGAAGTTTCAACACCTTCAGATGCCACTTTGCGTGCTACCTCAGATAGTGATGCTGTGACAGCAGCTGATATTTTCAGTGGTGTAGCGACCGATGGGGCAGCGTCAAGTGAGAAAGCTAGTCAAGTCTCAACAACTAGTGAAACTGCTACTAGCGAGGCTACAAGTGAAGTAAGTGCTAGTACCTCACAAGCAGCAGATAAAATTTCTGAATCAACAACTGCTAGCTTAGAAGCAGCAAGTGGTACAAATACTTCATCTGAAACAGCCACTAACTTTGATGTATTTGCCTTAATGAGAGCAGCTGTCAATACTAGTTTGGTGAGCCAACCGGATACAACTACAGCAAGCGATCTTCCAAGCCAAGGAACTTATGTCTACAAGGAACGTACAGAGATCAAGAATCAACCCAAGGTGTCTGCCAAGGCTGAATTTTATGTAAATCCAGGGGATAGCGTCTTTTACGATCAAGTTGTGACAGCTGATGGCTACCAATGGATTAGCTACAAATCATACTCTGGTGTGCGTCGTTATGCGCCAGTGAAACCAGTGGCAGCTGGTAGTGGTAACGGTAATAGTGGTAACGGTAATAGTGGTAATGGGGATGGTAAACCTTCTAATGGCGCTCAAGCTACAACAGGTGCTCTGGATATCCCAGCGACAGGAACTTTCTACTTTACACGTAACACAGATATTAAGAAAGAACCAAAAGCAGACCTCAAACCCACTTTTGTTTTCGGTAAGGGTGACCATGTCATCTATGATAAAGTTTTGACAGCTGATAATCACCAATGGATTTCTTACCTTGGTTATGACTATGTTCGCTACTATGCAGATATTGCGACTTTGACACCTGCCAAAGCTGAAACACCAAGTGTTAAACCAACAGAGACTAATCAAGCAAAACCAGAAACTACTGGTGCTGAAAAGCTTCCAGCAAGTGGTACTTATAATGTGACACGTAGCTTGAATGTTAAAAATGAACCTAAGGCTTCTGCAGAAACACTTTATACCTTGGAAAAAGGCTACAAAGTGAACTATGACAAGGTCTTGACTGCGGATAACCACCAATGGATTTCTTACATTAGTTATAGTGGTACACGTCGTTATGTGGATATTGCGACCTTGAAAACTACTGAGTCTAAGCCACAAGAAAACCGTGTTTCTGGTAACCTTACTATCAACAATCAAACGTCTAATGGTTTTGATGTAGTCGTAACCAATGTTTTAGGTGGTGGCAAGACAGTTCAAGAAGTGCGTGTTCCAATCTGGTCAGATACGAATGGCCAAGATGACCTTACATGGTACCATGCCGACAAACAATCAGATGGAAGCTACAAGGTTCATGTCGATACAGCTAGCCATAAAGGCGATGCTGGTACCTATTCTGTGCATCTTTACTATATGTTAAATGGTAAGAGAACTTATATTACAGAAACTAAAGCCACAGTCCCTGAATCTCAAGTAACAGGGAAATTGACTATCAACAATCAAACGTCTAATGGCTTTGATGTAATCGTAACCAATGTTTCAGGTGGTGGCAAGATAGTTCAAGAAGTGCGTGTTCCAATTTGGTCAGATAAGAATGGTCAAGACGATCTTACATGGTACCATGCCGACGAACAATCAGATGGAAGCTACAAGGTTCATGTAGACACAGCTAGCCATAAGGGCGATGCTGGTACTTATTCTGTACATCTTTACTATATGTTGAATGGTAAGAGAACCTATATCACAGAAACTAAAGCTATAGTCCCTGAATCTCAAGTAACAGGGAAATTGACTATCAATAATCAAACTTCTAATGGTTTTGATGTTGTCGTTACCAATGTTTCAGGTGGTGGCAAGACAGTCCAAGAAGTTCGTGTTCCAATTTGGTCAGATAAAAATGGTCAAGATGACCTTACATGGTATCATGTTGATAAACAGTCAGATGGAAGCTACAAGGTTCATGTAGATAAAGCCAGCCACAAGGGCGATGCTGGTACCTATTCTGTGCATCTTTACTATGTGTTAAATGGTAAGAGAACTTATATTACAGAAACCAAAGCTACAGTCCCTCAAGTCACTGAATCTCAAGTGACTGGAAAATTGACAAATAACGGTTCTTACTACAGTGTTCGTGGTAAATACGATGATATTATCATTGTCAATAAGAAACATGGCCTTTCTAAGGACTATAACCCAGGTGAAAATCCTACAGCTAAGGCAGCCTTTGTTCGTCTTCGTGATGATATGATTAACCAAGGTTTGAATGTTGGACGTTCATACAGTGGTTTCCGTTCTTATGGCTATCAAAAGACTCTTTACGATAACTATGTTAGCCGTGATGGTCAGGCAGCTGCGGACCGTTACTCAGCTCGTCCTGGATATAGCGAACACCAAACTGGATTAGTCTTTGATTTGACCGATAAATCTGGTAATTTGCTTGAAGATTCACGAGCTAGTCAATGGCTTAAAGACAATGCACATAACTATGGCTTTATTGTGCGTTTCCAAGCAGGTAAAGAAGCTTCAACTGGCTATATGCCAGAAGCATGGCACATCCGCTATGTGGGTAAAGAAGCTAAAGACATCCACGATTCAGGATTGAGCTTGGAAGAGTATTTTGGAATTAAAGGTGGCGATTATGCTACTAGCAGCAAACCTTCTGAAAGTAAACCAGCCACTACAGGTGCTATCAACCTTCCAGCGACAGGAACTTATACTTTCACAGGTCGTGCGTCCATTAAATCAGAAGCTAAGGTTTCAAGCCCAGAATTGGCTTACTATGATAAAGGTATGAGCGTTAACTACGACAAAGTTTTGACAGCCGACGGTCGTCAATGGCTCTCATACGTGACAGCAAGCGGTGCCCGTCGTTATGTTGATATTGCAGCAGCCAAGGCAGAACCAAGTCAACCAGCTGCGAAACCAAGTCTCCCAGAGTCAGGCCGTTATACCTTCACAGGTCGTGCGTCAATCAAGGCAGAAGCCAAGCTTTCAAGTCCAGAGTTGGCCTACTATGACAAAGGTATGAGTGTTAACTATGACAAAGTTTTGACAGCCGATGGTCACACATGGCTCTCATACATGACAGTGAGCGGCGCTCGTCGTTACGTTGATATTGCTTAATGAAGTAATGAATCAGGTTGGACAATGTGTCCAGCCTTTTTTGATAGGCTTTCTTTATCATGAGATTGAATTTTTCAATTTTTGTGACGTCTTTTGGAGTGCTATAATGGTTAATATAGAATCGAGGTTACTATGAAAATCGCATTGGTACAGATGGATGTTGCTCACGGGCAGCCTGTGGAAAATAAAAAGTATGTGAAAGAAATGTTGGAAAGGGCGCTTGATGACAATCCTGATGTCATTGTACTTCCTGAAATGTGGAATACAGGCTATGCTTTAAATGAACTGGATGGACTTGCAGACAAGGAAGGTTTGGACTCTCAAGAACTCTTGTCTCATTTTGCGAGGAAACATGCTGTGGCTATTATCGGAGGGTCCGTTGCTATTGAGAAGGACGGAAAATTCTACAACACGACCTATGTCTACAATAAGTCTGGGGACTTAATCAATACCTATAGCAAGGTCCATCTCTTTGGCCTTATGGCAGAGGACCAGTACATGTCTGCTGGGTCGGATGAGTCTGTTTTTGAGATTAATGGTGTGACAGCTGCTAGTGTCATTTGTTATGATATTCGTTTTCCTGAATGGGTGCGAACACAGATGGTACAAGGAGCCAAGGTACTTTTTGTGGTAGCGCAGTGGCCAGAACCTCGTGTGCAGCAATGGGAGATTTTGTTAAAGGCGCGTGCGGTTGAAAATCAAGCTTTTGTAGTTGCTGTTAATCGTGTTGGAACAGGACCAGACGATGTTTTTTCGGGACATTCCATGGTTATAGATCCTCTGGGAAATGTAGTCTTGCAGGCTAAGGAACATGAGGAAGGCGTTTTTACGGCTGATATTAATCTTGAAGAGGTGGACCGAGTGCGAGGTCAAATTCCCGTTTTTGAGGACCGTCGCACGGACTTGTATCATTAAGGAGCGTTTATGTTATTTGAAGAATCGGACTTATTGAAGGCATTGCCAGAACAGTTTTTTGCAGGTTTGGTTGCTAAAGTTAATGCTAAGGTAGCGGAAGGAGCAGATGTGATCAATCTCGGTCAAGGCAATCCCGACCAACCGACCTATGACCATATTGTTGAGGCGCTGTGCCTTTCAGCGAAAAATCCTGCTAGCCATAAGTATTCCCAGTTTCGAGGCAATCGTCCTTTTAAGGAAGCAGCTGCTAGTTTTTACAGGAAACATTATGAGGTTGATTTGGATTCGGAGCGTGAGATTTGTGTCATGGGTGGGGCTAAGATCGGTCTTGTGGAATTGCCCCTAGCTTTGATGAATCCTGGTGACCTCCTGCTCTTACCTGATCCAGGTTATCCAGATTATTTATCAGGAGTGAGCCTAGGACGTGTAGCCTATGAGACCTTTCTTTTGACGGCTAAAAATGATTTCTTACCAGATCTAGATGCCATTCCTGAGGAGACAGCTCGCCGGGCTAAGTTTATCTATATCAATTATCCGAATAATCCTACGGGGGCTGTGGCGACTAAGGCTTTTTATGAAAAGTTAGTTGCTTGGGCTAAGACCTACGAAGTAGGAGTGGTGAGTGATTTAGCCTATGGAGCTTTGGGTTATAGGGGATATGAGAATCCTAGCTTTTTATCAACGCCTGGTGCTAAAGATGTGGGGATTGAGTTCTATACTTTCTCGAAAACTTTTAATATGGCTGGTTGGCGTTTAGCCTTTGCAGCTGGAAATGCTCGGATGATTGAAGCCTTGAATCTGATTCAAGACCATCTTTTTGTGGGAATTTTTCCCGCTTTGCAGGAGGCTGGGATTGCAGCCCTCTTAGATCCTAAATCTGAGGAGGCAGTGGCCCAACTAAATGCGGTTTATGATAGCCGTCGAGATGCTTTTACGCAATCAGCTGCTAAGATTGGCTGGCAGGCCTTTCCATCTAAAGGTTCCTTCTATGCTTGGATGCCTGTACCTGAGGGCTATACCAGTGAGAGTTTTGCAGATCTTTTGCTTGAGAAGGCCCATGTTGCTGTTGCACCAGGTAAAGGATTTGGTCCTGCGGGTGATGCTTATGTTCGTATTGGGCTTTTGGTAGAGCCAGAGCGTCTGGTCGAAGCGGTTGATCGTATTGCCAACTTGCATTTATTTAATAACTAGATAGTGATCATGAAAACAAGTAGTTGAAAAAGACTGCTTGTTTTTTATATTAATTACATTTTTCTTGACAAATGAATAAAAATGCAATAAACTGATTACATATTTATTCGAAAGGAGTACATAAATGAAAGTTTCAATCGTTGGTATCACTGGTTATAGTGGTTTAGAGTTAGTTAAAATTTTGAATAATCATAAAAAAGTGGAACTTGTTTCTATTCACGCAACCAAGGAAGTGGGCCGACGATTGTCTGATGTGTATCCCTATTTGACAGGTGTTTGTGATTTAGAAATTGAAGCTTACAATGCGGAAAAGATTATGCAAAAGGCGGATTTGGTTTTCTTTGCTACACCTTCAGGAGTCGCTAGTTCGCTAGCAGAGGAATTTGTTCTGGCTGATTTTCCTATTATTGATTTGTCTGGCGATCATCGCTTGCCAGCAGGTGTTTATCAAGAATGGTATAAAAAATCACTTGCTAAGCAGAGTGTTTTGAATAAATTTACATACGCATTATCAGAATATACAGATGTGAAGGATAAGAAATTTATTGCCAATCCTGGATGTTATGCAACAGCGACGGAGTTGGCCTTGCTTCCTTTGGTCGCTACTGGTCTGATTGAGACGGATAGTGTCATTGTGGATGCCAAGTCTGGTTTAACTGGTGCGGGTAAGGCTTTGAGTGAGTCTAGTCATTTTGTCAATGTTCACGATAATTACGTGACTTATAAACTCAATCATCATCAGCATATTCCTGAAATTGTTCAAACCTTGCAGACCTTTAATCCGGAAATGCCTGAGATTCAGTTTTCAACGTCGCTGTTACCAGTTAATCGCGGAATCATGGCTACGGTTTATTGTAAGTTGAAGAAGGACGTAGATATCTCTGATGTCGCTTCAGCCTTTGCAAAAGCATACGATGATAAACCTTTTGTGCGTGTTCAAGACAGCTTGCCAGAACTGCACAACGTTATCGGATCGAATTTTACAGATATTGGATTTGCCTATAATGAAAAAACCAATGTTCTGACAGTCATTTCAGTCATTGATAATCTGCTTAAAGGAGCTGCTGGACAGGCAGTGCAAAATCTCAACCTCATGCAGGGGTGGGATGAGACGGAAGGTTTGCTTATGACACCGTCATACTTGTAGATGTAAGCATAGAGTTAGGAGAAAAAATATGAAAGTCATCGATGGAACGATTGCTAGTCCACTGGGATTCTCAGCAGATGGGCTACATGCAGGATTTAAAAAGAGAAAAATGGATTTTGGTTGGATTGTCTCTGAAAAACCAGCCAGTGTTGCAGGTGTTTACACAACCAATAAGGTTATTGCAGCTCCTCTAATTGTGACCAAGACCTCAGTTAAAAAGGCTGGAAAAATGAAGGCTATCGTTGTTAACTCAGGTGTAGCCAATTCTTGTACAGGGACTCAAGGTTTGGAGGATGCTTACACTATGCAGGAGTGGACTGCTGAAAAGCTAGGTGTTGAACCAGATTTGGTTGGTGTAGCTTCTACAGGGATTATCGGAGAGTTGCTCCCATTGGATACCTTGAAAAATGGTCTTTCCAAGTTGGTGGTTAATGGTAATGCTGATGATTTTGCCAAAGCGATTTTGACGACGGATACAGCGACTAAGACTATTGCTGTGACGGAGACCTTTGGACGTGATGTGGTTACTATGTCTGGTGTCGCTAAGGGTTCAGGCATGATTCACCCTAATATGGCGACCATGCTTGGATTTATTACTTGTGATGCCAATATTTCTAGTGATACCCTTCAATTGGCCTTGAGTCAAAATGTGGAAAAGACCTTTAATCAGATTACAGTTGATGGGGATACTTCGACCAATGATATGGTTCTTGTCATGTCAAATGGTTGCACGCTCAATGAAGAGATTCTGCCAGATACACTAGAATTTGATAAATTTTCAAAAATGTTGAATTTCGTGATGCAAGAGTTAGCTAAGAAAATTGCCAAGGATGGTGAAGGTGCCAATAAACTCATCCAAGTTGATGTGGTCAATGCCCCTAATGCCCTTGATGCACGTATGATGGCCAAATC
>OGJJ01002898.1_pt1 | contig 10267 bp, 9 predicted proteins | sample 1572081 | NCBI WGS metagenome assembly OGJJ01 (sample SAMEA2582122, study PRJEB24529) | metagenome | biome: Human gut stool | place: China | collected 2011
AGTTTGCCTGCTATCCTCTGGTAGAGAATTTAGGAATTTCCTTTTTCTTTGCGGACGCCTATTCATCCTGGCAGAGAGGAAGCAATGAAAACGCCAATGGCTTACTAAGAGAATATTTTCCAAAGAAAACAGATTTAGCCGCTATCTCTGATGAGGCTTTGAACAAGGCCTTATATGATATCAATCACCGACCACGAAAATGTTTAGCTTACAGAACGGCTTGTGAAGCTCTAGTGGATGAGTTAGAGTAAATGTTGCACTTATTCTTGCAATTTATCATAAAAAAATCCCATCAGAATATTTCTGGTGGGATTTTTGGTGGGGAACCAATCAATTTTGATTGATTTTTAACCTTTTATAACAACTGAAAATGCTGTTAAATCAACCATTTCACTTCAAATCATGTTTATAAATCATTCCCACTCAACCGTTGCTGGTGGTTTGCTGGTGATATCGTAGACAATACGGTTGACGTGATCTACTTCATTGACGATACGAACAGAGATTTTTTGTAGTACTTCCCAAGGGACTTTAGCAAAATCTGCGGTCATTCCGTCAATAGAAGTAATAGCACGAATTGCAATAGTGTAGTCATAAGTTCGACCATCTCCCATGACACCTACCGAACGAACACCAGTATTCACAGTGAAGTATTGCCAAATATCACGATCGAGTCCAGCTTTCACAATTTCTTCGCGGAGAATGGCGTCGGATTCACGTACAGTGGTGAGTTTTTCTTCTGTAATTTCCCCCATGACACGTATAGCAAGTCCTGGACCCGGGAATGGCTGACGCCAAACAATTTCATCTGGCATACCAAGTTCTGTACCAAGCGCGCGAACTTCATCTTTGTAGAGGGTGTTCAGAGGTTCAATCAGCTTGAACTGCATGTCTTCAGGAAGTCCACCAACGTTATGGTGTGATTTGATTGTTTGGGCAGTATCTGTACCAGACTCAATGACATCTGTGTAAAGTGTTCCTTGTGCGAGGAATTTTACATCTTTCAGCTTACTTGCTTCATCATCAAAGACGTAGACAAATTCATTGCCGATGATTTTACGCTTTTGCTCTGGATCAGAAACACCAGCTAATTTATCAAGGAAACGTTTGGCAGCGTCTGCTTTGATGATATTCAGACCGAATTTTCCTCCAAGGGAATCCATGACTTGATCTGCTTCGCCCTTACGGAGCAATCCATGATCTACAAAGATGCAGATAAGCTGGTCTCCGATAGCTTTTTGAAGGAGAACGCCAACAACGGATGAATCAACACCGCCTGAAAGCCCGAGAAGAACACGTTTATCGCCAACCGTTTCTCGAATTCGCTTGATTTGCATTTCAATAAAGTTATCCATTGACCAGTCGCCTTTGGCGCCACAAATATTCAAAGCAAAATTGCGTAGAATATCATACCCATAAACAGAGTGGCGTACTTCAGGGTGAAATTGAATGCCATAAATCTGCTTTTCAGGTTGCTCAATAGCTGCAAATGGACAGTCGGCAGAAGTACCAGTACGTACAAATCCTTGAGGAATTTCGGTGACAGCATCTCCGTGGCTCATAAGAACGATTTGTTTTTCAGGAGTTCCTGCAAACAGTTTAGAGACAGTATGAGTGAGCTCGGATTGACCGTACTCACGGTTTCCGGCATTTCCAGCAGGTACAACTTTCCCACCTAATTTGTGAGTCAAAAGCTGCATTCCATAGCAAATTCCCAAAATTGGAATACCCAATTCTAAAATTTCAGGATCAATGTCAAATGCTCCTGCTTCATATACAGACTTTGGTCCACCTGACAAAATGATTCCGACTGGATTTATCTCACGAACCTCAGCAGCTGTGATTTTATTGCTTTTCAGCTCAGAAAAAACACCAATCTCGCGGATTCTGCGTGAAATAAGCTGATTGTATTGGCTCCCATAATCCAGTACAATAATTCTTTCGACATCTTGCAATTCAGTTGTAGTTGTCATTTCTTCCCTTTCTTAAAAGACTTTTCTTTGTTTATTCTAACACAAAATAAAGACTTTTTCCAATAACATTAAGTAGCGATTGACTTTTATTTCAATTGATAATACAATGAAGAGAGGAAACTATTCTTGAAAGGGGTTACTATGCTTCCAGCCTATATTAAAATTCACGATCAAATAAAAAAAGAAATTGACGAGGAAATTTGGAAAATCGGGCAACGTCTGCCAAGTGAGCGCGATTTAGCTGAACAATTTGAGGTTAGCCGCATGACACTTCGTCAGGCCATCACTCTTTTAGTCGAAGAAGGAGTGCTAGAGCGCCGTATGGGTAGCGGTACATTTGTAGCCAGTACACGGGTTCAGGAAAAGATGCGCGGCACAACCAGCTTTACAGAAATCATCAAATCCCAAGGCAAGACACCTTCAAGCCAACTGATTTCTTACCGTCGAACACTGCCAAGTAAAGAAGAGGTCGAAAAATTAGAAATCGAAAAGACTGAAAACGTCATTCGTATGGAGCGGGTACGGTATGCAGATAATATTCCCGTAGTTTATGAAGTCGCTTCCATTCCAGAGAAATTCATCAAAAATTTTAATAAAGAAGAAATTACGAAGCATTTTTTTCAAACCTTACAAGAACATGGCTATAAAATCGGAAAATCTCAACAGACCATTTATGCTCGTCTTGCCAAAGAAAAGATTGCACATTATCTAGAAATCCCTAGAGGACATGCCATTCTTGGTTTGACACAGATTTCTTACTTTGACAACGGCACCGCTTTTGAATATGTTAAAAGTCAGTATGTAGGGGAACGGTTTGAATTTTATTTAGAAAATAACTGATTTTATTTACATAATTTAATATACGTAAATACTCTTAGTGATTTAAGAGTGTTTTTTAGTGAGTAAAGCTCTTCACTAGTAGAGTTTATCTGTATTTTTTGATATAATATTTCTTATGGAAATTGAAAAAACCAATCGAATGAATGCTCTTTTTGAGTTTTATGCAGCGCTTTTAACAGATAAACAAATGAATTATATCGAGCTTTACTATGCGGATGATTACAGTTTGGCTGAGATTGCTGAGGAATTTCAAGTTAGTCGTCAGGCTGTTTATGACAATATCAAACGAACAGAAAAGATTCTCGAAGACTACGAAATGAAACTGCACATGTATTCAGATTATATCGTCAGAAGTCAGATTTTCGATCAAATAACGGAAAAATATGCTAATGATGCCTATTTACAAGAGCAAATCGCAATTTTATCTAGTATTGACAATCGAGAATAGTGAATTGTCAGCTCAAAAAACGCAAAAATCAATAACCAATAACATAGAAATTAACTAGGAGAAATAAAATTTATGGCATTTGAAAGTTTAACTGAACGTTTACAGAACGTTTTTAAAAATCTGCGTCGCAAGGGCAAAATTTCAGAGAGTGATGTTCAAGAAGCGACCAAAGAGATTCGTTTGGCACTCTTGGAAGCCGATGTAGCTTTGCCAGTTGTTAAAGACTTTATCAAGAAAGTTCGTGAGCGCGCTGTCGGACACGAAGTCATTGATACACTAAATCCTGCTCAACAAATCATCAAGATTGTTGATGAAGAATTGACCGCTGTATTAGGCTCTGATACGGCAGAAATTATCAAATCTCCAAAAATCCCGACTATTATCATGATGGTCGGTCTTCAAGGTGCTGGTAAGACTACGTTTGCCGGAAAGTTGGCCAATAAACTCAAGAAGGAAGAAGGCGCTCGTCCTTTGATGATAGCTGCTGATATTTATCGTCCGGCAGCCATTGACCAGCTTAAAACTCTTGGTCAGCAAATCGATGTACCAGTCTTTTCACTAGGCACAGAAGTACCAGCAGTCGAGATTGTTCGTCAAGGTCTGGAGCAAGCCAAGGCTAATCACAATGACTATGTCTTGATTGATACGGCAGGTCGTTTACAAATTGATGAAAAGCTCATGAATGAGCTGCGCGATGTCAAAGCACTGGCTCAACCAAATGAAATCCTCTTGGTCGTAGATGCTATGATTGGTCAAGAAGCCGCCAATGTAGCTCGCGAATTCAACGCTCAGTTGGAAGTGACTGGTGTTATTCTGACTAAGATTGATGGCGATACACGTGGTGGTGCAGCCTTATCTGTCCGGCAAATTACTGGTAAACCAATTAAGTTCACTGGTACTGGTGAAAAAATTATCGATATTGAAACCTTCCACCCAGACCGAATGTCTAGCCGTATTTTGGGCATGGGAGATATGTTGACCTTGATTGAAAAAGCTTCTCAGGAGTATGATGAGCAAAAATCGCTTGAGATGGCTGAAAAAATGCGAGAAAACACCTTTGATTTCAACGATTTCATTGACCAGCTAGATCAAGTACAAAATATGGGGCCAATGGAAGATTTGTTAAAGATGATTCCTGGCATGGCTAACAATCCTGCTATGAAGAATTTTAAGGTAGATGAAAATGAAATCGCCCGCAAACGTGCCATTGTGTCATCTATGACACCTGCCGAACGGGAAAATCCCGACCTTCTTAATCCAAGTCGTCGCCGTCGGATTGCTGCAGGTTCTGGTAATAGCTTTGTCGAAGTGAATAAGTTTATTAAGGATTTTAACCAAGCCAAATCTGTCATGCAAGGTGTCATGTCTGGCGATATGAATAAAATGATGAAGCAAATGGGTCTCAATCCTAACAATTTACCGAAAAATATGCCAAATATGAACGGTATGGATATGTCAGCCCTTCAAAATATGGACATGTCTGCTCTAGGAGGTGCTGGAAATCCTGACATGAGCCAGATGTTTGGTGGCGGACTTAAAGGAAAAATTGGTGAATTTGCAACCAAACAAGCCATGAAACGCATGGCAAATAAAATGAAAAAGGCCAAGAAAAAACGGAAATAAACATATTTTGTAGTAAATGATGATTGGAATAAAGCAGTTCAATTTGGTGGGCTGTTTTATTTTTTTGAAAAAACTGAGGACAATTACAACGCGCAGGTATCTGTCGTGCGTCGTGCTATGATAAATCAACCGGAACTTTTATTTGCTGATGAACCTACAGGTGCTTTAAACTCAAAAATCAGCCAGAAAGTGATGGAAAGCTTTAAAGAAATCAACAAAAAAGGTGTGACTATTGTTTTAGTCACTCACGATAGAGCAGCTTACGCCAACCGAATTGTCTTTATGCAAAATACTTACTGAACTAGAAAATATAAAAAAACAAAACCAAGATATTCAAAATGATAACAATGATAGTGATAATATAACAAGATCAGTTGTATAAAATTCAGTGATTCCAACCAATCTTATTTTGTATTGTGTATTATCTATTACAAAGTAAAGAAACGAATCTTTCAATAGACCCTTACACATATCTTTCCGAAAAACTATAATTTTCTTGAAAAAAATACAGGAGTGTGCTATACTTCTATTAATATAGAAATGATGGAGAATATCTTAATGAAACGTGAAATACTGTTAGAAAGAATTGAAAAACTAAAAGCTATCATGCCTTGGTACGTTTTGGAATACTATCAGTCTAAATTGACTGTTCCATACAGTTTTACAACCTTATATGAATATCTCAAAGAATATGATCGCTTTTTTCATTGGATTTTAGACTCTGGAATTGCTGATGTGTCACAGATTGCAGAAATTCCTCTGTCAGTATTGGAAAATATGGCTAAAAAAGACATGGAAGCGTTTATTCTTTACTTACGGGAGCGTCCATTGCTTAATGCTAATACTACGAAAAACGGAGTATCGCAAACCACCATTAATCGCACTCTTTCTGCTCTCTCTAGCCTTTATAAATATTTAACTGAAGAGGTGGAAAACGAGAATGGGGAACCTTACTTCTATCGCAATGTGATGAAAAAAGTAGCGACAAAAAAACAAAAAGAAACCTTGGCGGCCAGAGCTGAAAACATCAAACAAAAACTATTTTTGGGTGAAGAAACTGAGCAATTTTTGAATTATATAGATGAAGAATATCCTAAAAAGTTATCAAATCGTGCTCTCTCCTCTTTTGACAAAAATAAAGAGAGAGATTTAGCCATCATAGCACTGCTTCTTGCGTCTGGCGTTCGTCTATCCGAGGCAGTAAATCTTGATTTGAAAGATCTGAACCCCAAAATGATGGTCATCGAAGTTACTCGTAAGGGCGGAAAAAGAGATTCTGTCAATGTTGCAGCCTTTGCCAAAACTTATTTAGAAAGGTATCTGGAGGTTCGCTCCAAACGCTATAAAGCTGAAAATTCAGACACTGCCCTCTTTTTGACAGAATATAGAGGTGTTCCAAATCGGATCGATGCTTCTAGCGTAGAAAAGATGGTTGCTAAGTATTCTGAACATTTCAAAGTTCGAGTGACACCTCACAAACTCCGCCATACACTGGCTACTCGACTTTATGATGCTACTAAATCTCAAGTTTTGGTCAGTCATCAGCTAGGACATGCCAGTACCCAAGTTACAGACCTCTACACCCATATTGTTAATGACGAACAAAAAAATGCATTGGATAACTTATAATTATTACATATTTAAACTTATGTAAAAATCTTCTCCTTGAAAATAAACCAAAAATAACTGACTCTCTTACATTTATTAATTAGAGTCAGTTGTTTTTTTATCCCACAATCGCTTCTGCAATTTCTTCTTGGCTAATTCCAGCGAAATAGCGAGCAATTTCCAGGTTTTCAAGAGCTTTTAAAACGTCCTCGCGCTCATACTTGACGCCTTTCAAAGCTTCTTCTACTGCTACTACGTCCTCGATACCAAAGAAGTCGCCGTAAATTTTAATATTTTCAATCTTCGACTCAACAACATTGGCAAAGATTTCGACCTTACCACTAGTAAACTTGGTACCACGATGAACATTGTACTCTGGCGATTTGCCATAATTCCAATCCCAAGTAGCAAATTTAGTTGCCTTGATATGGTTGATTTCATCTAGTTCGTCATCGGAGAAGACATATTCTGTCATTTCTGGATATTCTTTCTTCATGTAGTTTAGCAGGAGATCACGAAATTGCTCGACGGTAATCTTTTCAGGCAATTCATCAACGATATTGGTTACACGAGCGCGAACAGATTTGACTCCTTTGGACTCAAACTTATCTTTGGAAACTTTTAAGGCATTCACCAAGACAGATAACTCTACGTCAAACAGCAAGCAACCGTGATGCATGATTCGACCATTGATATAAGCCTGAGCATTGCCACAGAATTTTTTTCCGTCAATTTCCAAATCGTTGCGCCCTGTAAATTCTGCTTTTACACCTAATTCTTCCAAAGTATTGATGACCGGAATAGAGAAGCTCTTAAAATCAAAGGCTTTGTTCTCAGATTCTTTGGAAATGATGGTGTAGTTGAGATTGTTATAGTCATGATAGACAGCTCCGCCTCCACTGATACGACGAACAACCTCAATGCCATGCTCTCGGACATAGTCACGATTGATTTCTTCAATGGTATTCTGATGACGTCCGACAATGATAGACGGTTTATTGATCCAAAGCAAGAAAATCATATCTTCATCAAGGAGATGCTTGAAGGCATACTCCTCAAGAGCAATGTTGAAAGCTGTATCGTTACTATTATTGATAATGTATTTCATAGTGCCTCTTATCTTTTCTTAGGAGCATGAATTGCCATGCCGAGTACGTCTGCAAATGCTTCGTACATAACTTCTGAAAATGTCGGGTGACCGTGAATGGTTTTGAGCATTTCTTCTACCGTGATTTCCATTTCAATGATAGTAGAAGCTTCATTGATTAACTCAGCTGCTGCAGGGCCGATAATGTGAACACCGAGAACTTCTCCGTATTTCTTATCAGCAATCACTTTGACAAATCCTTGAGCAGCATCAGATGCAATTGCTCGTCCGTTTGCTGCGAAGTTGAATTTGCCGATAGCTACATCGTATTTTTCGCGAGCTTGTTCTTCTGTCAGACCGACTGCCGCAACTTCTGGCAAAGTGTAAATAGCTGCTGGAGTTAGATTTAATTTAGCAACTACGTGATTGCCTTTGAGAGCATTCTCTGCAGCTACTTCTCCCATACGAAAAGCTGCATGCGCCAACATCTTGGTACCGTTAATGTCTCCGGGTGCGTAAATTCCTGAAACAGAAGTTTCCATATATTCATTGACCTTGATACGACCGCGGTCTAGTTCAAAGTCAACCTCGCCAATTCCCTCCAAATCAGGCACGCGTCCGATAGAAAGCAAAGCTTTATCAGCTATGATATCTCCCTTTCCTGCAACTTTGATGCAGAGCTTGCCATTTTCTTCGATAATTTCTTCCAACTTGGTCTCTGTCAAAATGGTCATGCCCTTGCGTTCAAGAATGAGCCGTAGGTTCTTAGAGACTTCTGCATCCATAGCTGGAACAATCCGATTCATCATTTCGACAACCGTCACCTTACTGCCAAAGGTCATGAAAGCCTGTCCTAGCTCAATACCAACAACGCCACCACCAATGATTACTAAACTTTCTGGAACTTCCTTCATATCTAGAATATCATCGCTAGTCATAACAAGTGGTGATTCTATGCCTGGAACGTTAATCTTGCTGACTTTTGAGCCACCAGCTAAGATAATTTTCTTGGTTTCAAGAAGTTCAGAACCGTTCACTAAGACATTCTTATCTTTGGTAATGGTACCAATTCCTTTGTGAACATCAACATCATAGCTGCGAAGCAGACCTGCAACACCTCCGACAAGTGTGTTGACAACCTTGTTTTTGGTTTCCAGAACTTTATCCATATTGACGGTAAAGCTTGGATTTTCAATGATAATTCCGCGGTTTGCTGCATGGTCTAGGCTTTCAATAATTTCTGCATTGTGAAGATAGGTCTTAGTCGGGATACAGCCACGGTTGAGGCAGGTTCCACCTAGTTCAGATTTTTCAACAAGAGCAATCTTACCTCCTAATTGAGCTGCTTTAATCGCTGCTACATAGCCAGCTGGTCCGCCACCAATAACCACAATATCATAAGCGTCATCACTCTTATTATCGTCGTTAGAAGTTGTGGTTGCAGTTGGTGTTGAACTAGCATCTGAAGCAGCCATAGCAGTCGGAATATTTTCTCCTTCTTCGCCCAGATAACCGATAACTTCCGTTACAGGAACAACCTCGCCATCCCCTTTCAAGATAGCAATCAGATAGCCGTCTTCTTCTGCTTCTAATTCCATACTGACTTTATCTGTCATGATTTCCAGAAGGATTTCTCCTTCTTTTACAAATTCGCCAACTTTTTTATTCCATTGAACAATCTGTCCTTCTGTCATATCAACGCCGGCTTTTGGCATAATTACTTCTAAGGCCATATTTTTATTTTCCTCTCATTTAAACTTTCTCTTATACCAACATTGAAATCGGGTCTTCAATTAGTGCTTTCAGGTCTTTCATGAATTTAGCACCTGCCATGCCGTCCACGACTCGGTGGTCAATGGTTAATCCAAGACTCATGATTGGTCGAATCACAATTTCTCCGTTTACTACGACTGGTTTTTCAATGGTTGAGCTAACTCCCAAAATCGCAGAATTGGGCTGATTGATAATTGGTCCGAAAGATTGAACACCAAACATTCCTAGATTGCTAATCGTAAAAGTTGAGTTTTGCAATTCGCTTGGCGCTAATTTCCCGTCTAAAGTCCGACCAATCACATCCTTGAAGGCAACGACTAACTCAGACAGACTCATTTTTTCGGCATTGTAAACCACCGGTGTCATAAGCCCGTTGTCCATACCAACAGCCATAGCCAGATTGACATAATTGTGCATGATAATGTTTTGCCCATCTTCTGTCAGAGACGAATTGAGATAAGGGTGCTTCATCAAAGTTTTGACAACAGCCATAGAAAGTAAATCCGTGACCGTGATTTTCTTTCCTGTCGCTTCCATAATTGGCTCTAAAACCTTTTTGCGTAGTGCCAACAGTTCTGTCATATCTACATCATAGTTGAGAGTAAAAGTTGGCGCTGTCAGATAAGAATCCACCATTCGTTTTGCAATGACTTTCCGCATTGGCGTCATTGGAAGGCGTTCAATTTCTCCATAAGGAGTGATGTTGTCAGGTATCTCTTCCGCTTTCTCAATCTGAGCAGGTGACTTGATGCTGTCTGAGTCAACATTTTCAGGAAGCAAAGTCAGAACGTCCTTCTTCATAATCTTGCCGCGAACACCTGTCCCTTGGATTTCCTGCCAAGCGATATTATTTTCTTCTACAATACGTTTTGCAAGGGGCGTAATTTTCACAATATTGAATTCTCGATAACTTTC
>OGJJ01002899.1_pt1 | contig 10257 bp, 10 predicted proteins | sample 1572081 | NCBI WGS metagenome assembly OGJJ01 (sample SAMEA2582122, study PRJEB24529) | metagenome | biome: Human gut stool | place: China | collected 2011
GGGGGCAGTCAGCTGCCCGAAGATGCTTTTTATGGACCCGCCGGACGAGATCTGGTTTGCGGGCGGTGCGCTGGACCCCAAGACCGGCAAGGTGAAGCATTTGGGCGGCCATGAAAAGGACGGCCCGCGCTTTGCGGAGAAAAAGCAGGTCAGCTTTATCACCTTCTGCTGTGTGCTGCTGCCGCGCGCGGTCATTGAGCAGGTCGGCTATCTCGATGAAACGCTGTTTATGTACTGCGAGGATGTCGATTACTGCCTGCGGCTGACCCGCGCGGGCGTGCCGCTGTGGTTTTTGCCCGATGCGGTCATCCACCACAAGGCCGGCGGCAGCGCCGGCGGGATGCTGTCGGTGTATTACATCACGCGCAACACACTGTATTTGACCTGCAAGGGCAGAAGCACCGCCTATGCAAGGCTGAAAACGATTTTGCCGCTCCTCACCGGCGCGGCCCGCTACGCGCTGACCAAGGCACTTGGACGCAAAAAGGGGCGCAGCTACGGCGCGTTCAGAGGCGCCGTGGATTTCTGGAACGGGAAGATGGGGCGGATGGAAGGATAAGCAGCGGCAAACCTGATGGGGTGTTGGGGACGCCGCCCCCTACGGGTGATCGTTGTAGGGGTCGGCGTCCTCGACGACCCGTACCACGCTGCCTTTAGTACATTTGTGAAGCCGAAAGGAGGCCCACTGTGCCGCAACTCACCATCGTCATCCTGCAATACCGCCCGGACGCCGGGGCGCTGCGGCGCACACTGGCGGCACTGGCCATGCAGGACACCCGCGATTTCGCCGTGGTGCTGGGGGATGACGGTTCACCGCAGGATTATTTTGCCGAGAGCCGCGCATATCTTGCAGCCCACGGCATCACCGATGTGCAGACCGTCAAGCTGATGCCGAACGGCGGCACTGTGAAAAACATGCAAAACGCCCTGCGCGCGGTCACCACCCGGTGGGTGCTGACCCTTTCGCCGGGAGATTTCCTCTATGACAGTGAAACACTGCGCTGGTGGCTCGGCCGCCTGCAGGCAGATGCGCCGCGCGTGGCCTTCGGCCGGCAGGCCTACTTTGCGCCGGGCAGCGACCCGCACCCGATCCCGGGCGAAACCCCCTTTGACCGCACCCCCTACGACCCGGCGCACTACGATGCAAGGACCGTCCGCCGCAATCTGCTGCTCTACGATGACGGCATCAGCGGCGCGGGCCTTGTGTATGAGCGGGCGCTGCTGCAGGCCGCCATGGATACCATGGCCGGGCGCGTCCGTCTGGCGGAGGATTTTTCGCTGCGGATGTTCGCCGTGCAGGGGATACAGATCACCCGCTATGACCGCCTGACCGTCTGGTACGAGTACGGCGGCGGTGTTTCGACCGATGCCCGCGCCCGTGAGCGGATGCTGGGCGAATGGCGCGCCATGCTTGCGCTGCTGCGGGAGAAATTCCCCCGCGACCTGACGGTGCGGCTGGCCTATGAATACTACTTCAACGACCGCCGGAAATCCCGGCTGGTCCGGGGGTTGGTCGGGCGGCTCATCGTGCCGCAGAGCGCCCCCTTCAAAAAAGCGCAGCGTGCATGGACCCCGCCCACAAACGGCGACATAACCGTCCTGCGCGCCATCTGCGCATTTGCGGAAAAGTGAGAAAGGCGTCCACTATGATTATCCAGACAATCCATATGAAAAGCGTCACAGCGGAAGGACAGGGAACGCTCTCGGTCTTTGAGGGCAGCCGCGATGTGCCGTTTGACATCAAGCGCATCTACTATATCCACGGTGCGCCGCAGGGCACCCAGCGCGGCGGCCATGCCCACAAGGCGCTGCGGCAGGTGCTGTGGTGCCCCTACGGCAGCATCCTGATCCGGTTGGACGATGGTCGCGAAAAGAGCGAGGTCCTGCTCAATGACCCCGCCAAGGGGCTGATCGTCGAGCATAATATGTGGCGGGAAATGATCTGGCAGCAGGAAAACTCCGTGCTTTGTGTTGCCGCAGACTCCTACTACGAGGCTGAGGATTATATCCGGGATTATGATGAGTTTATCCGGTGGGTGGAAGAAGAATGATGCAGCTTCGTTGTTTACAGCCGCAGGATGCCCCCCTCATGCTGGAATGGATGCATGATCCGGACGCGGTGCGGTATATGCGTGCTGATTTTTCAGGCATGACGCTTGCAGATTGTGAGCGCTTTATTGCTGCGGCACAGCAGGATACCCCCAGTCTCCACCGCGCGGTGGCAGACGGGGCAGGTGTTTATCAGGGAACGGTAAGCCTGAAAAACTGCGATGCAGACCGGGGAGAGGCTGAGTTTGCCATTGCGGTGCGGCGCTGTGCCATGGGTCATGGTGTGGCCGCATGGGGAATGCAGGCAATTTTGCAGCTCGGCTTTTCGCAGCTGGGACTGCGCCGTATCTACTGGTGCGTTGCCCCGCAGAATGTGCGTGCCTGCCGTTTTTATGCAAAGCAGGGATATACCCCCCTTAAGCCAGAGCCGGACGAAAACGGCCTGCTCTGGTTTGAGGTGTTGAACGGATAAGGAGTTTGTCATGCAGCAGCCAAAGGTCAGTGTACTGATCTCGTTCTACAATTTGGCACCGTATGTGGATCAGACAATGGAAAGCGTCCTTGCCCAGAAAACGGATTTTCAGGTCGAGATCCTCTGCGCGGACGATGGCTCCGAGGACGGGACCGTAGAGGTCCTGCGCGGCTGGGAAAAAAGATACCCCGACCGTGTGCGGGTATTCGTTATGGACCGCATACCGGGCAAAAAATATGAGGGCAATGAGCGCATCCAGCGGATGAACGCGATTCGCGGGCGGCTTTTTTATGAGGCAAAGGGGCAGTACGTCTGCTATCTGGACGGTGATGACTTTTATACCGATGACCGCAAGCTGCAGAAGCAGGCGGATATTCTGGATGCAGACACTGCGCACAAATATGTGGCCTGCGGCCACAACGGCTGCTATTACTGGGAAAGCACCGGCAGGACACAGCCCATCGAAAAGCCTGTCCGGGAGTGTGCGCTGACGGCCAGAGAGTATTGGAGCTTTTTCTATATCCACACCAATGCCATGATGTTCCGCAATGTCGGGCTGCAGGGGATAGATCCCTACACCAGCGGTGTGCAGATCATTGACAATATGCTGACCTATATGTTCCTGCCTTACTATCTGCCGGACTGCATGTTCAACTACCGCCAGATCGAGGGCAGCACCTACCACCGCCGCAGCGTCTATCAGAACTATATCTTAAATGCGCTGATGCTTTACCAGCAAAAGACCATACTGCGCGGGCTTTTCGGCGCGGGACTGGTGCGGACTGTGTACGAGTACACCCAGCTGTTTGAAAACCGCCGCGATCCCAAGCTGACGGAGGAGGCCAAGACCTATCTGCCGAACATTGACCGCTACTGTGCAGGTCGGCTCAGACGCATTGTGAACTATAACAATGAAAATGCGCTGTCTCGCCTTTGGTGTGAGATCGAGAATCCGTTCTGGTTCTTTGTGACGAAAGTCTGCCGCCATTATATCTGGAAGCCGCATGTTCGCGCATTGCTGGAGGAAGCCCGCGCAAAAACCGAAAAAGGGGAGTGCTGAAGCATGGAAGATATGAAGGAACTGACCGCGGAGGAGCAGGTCGGCATCCTGCGCCATGAGCTGGAGGCTGTCTACGGCTCGTCGTCGTACAAAATCGGCCGTGCCGTGACGCGGCTACCCCGCAATGCAAAGCGCGGCCTGAAATATCTTTTGCACAACGGCCCGATTATCAGCGCAAAATATATCTATACCTACGCAAAGTATCATAAGATTGCCAACAAAAACTATGCCTACTGGGCCTGCCTGCAGGAAAAGGACTATCCGGAGGCACTGAAAAAGTGGTTTCTGGAAACGAATTACACCCATACGCCGCTGAATCTGGAGCACCCGAAAACCTTCAGTGAGAAGACCCAGTGGCTCAAACTTTACGGCGGATTTGAGGATGTGTATCCTCTGGTGGACAAGTACACTGTCCGTGAGTGGGTCAAGGAAAAAATCGGCGAGGAATATCTGATCCCGCTGTTGGGCGTCTGGGATCACTTTGATGACATTGACTTTGACAAGCTGCCCGATAAGTTTATGCTCAAAACAAACCACGGTGCTGGTTGGAACATTGCCGTTATGGATAAGTCCAAGCTTGATAAAGAAGATGCCAAACGCAAGCTCGAGGGCTGGATGAGGTTGAATTACTGCTATCTGATGGGCGGTTTGGATGTGCAGTATGTTCATATAAAACCGCGCATTATCGCAGAAAAATTCATCGAAAATGATGGTGGCGATTTGTACGATTATAAATTCTTCTGCTTCAATGGTGAGCCAAAAATCATCCTGCACATTGAGGAACGCTACACAGACAAGGAGGAACGGATGTTCTTCCTGGATACAGACTGGAATCAGCTGCCTTTCAATATCAATGTGCCCTTGGAGCTGGATGTTCCGCTGCCCCGCCCGAAAAATCTGGACAAAATGCTGGAAATCGCCCGCACATTGAGCCGGGGCTACACGGCGGTGCGTGTGGACTTGTATTCCCTCAATGATGGCAGCATCAAGTTCGGTGAGATGACTTTCACCACCGAGAGTGGCATCTCCCGCTGGCACCCCGAGAGCGCCAACGAATATATGGGCAGTCTGATTCATCTGCCCGGCGTCGACGATGAAGGAGACAAGTAAATGCCGACTGTCAGCATTGTAGTGCCTGTCTACAAGGCGGAAAAAACGCTGGACGCCTGTGTGGAGAGCATACTCGCCCAGACTTTTTCCGACTTTGAGTTGCTGCTCATTGACGATGCCAGCCCTGACCGCTGCCCGCAGATCTGCGATGGGTGGGCAAAAAAAGACCCCCGCATCCATGCGCTGCACCCGGCCAAGACCGGCCCGGGTCCGTCCGGCGCACGCAATGCGGGGCTGGATGCCGCAGCGGCGCCTTGGATCACGATGGTGGACAGCGATGACACGGTTGCGCCGGATCTGCTGGAAACACTTCTGGCAGGTGCAGAGCGCACCGGCGCGGAGCTGGTGCTTTGCAACTGTTGCCCCGTGACAGAGGATGGCGCACGGCACCCGCTGCCGGAGAACGAGCGTTTTACAGAGGAAACGCTGCTCGGGGTGGAAGCCTTCTGGGACGCCTTCGGCACGCCATGGATCAACCAGTTCACCGGCACGGCGCACAGGCTGTACGCCGCCCGGTTGTTTGCGCATGCCCGCTACCCGCTGGGCATGCTGCATGAGGATTACTACCTGCTGCCTGACCTTATCGCGGGCTGCACAAGGATTGCCTGCCTGCCCTACACGGGCTACTATGTCCTGCGCCATGCGGGCAGCATCACGGACGGTGCCAGACACGAGGTGCGTCTGGCGATGACCCGGGGGGATATCCACCGGGCGGAGTATTTTCTGGCGAACGGCTGGTACGACCGCGCCGAAGGGGCGTTGACTGATGCGGCGCTCTTCCTGCACAGCAATAAGCGCGCCTACGACTTGACAAAGCCCGGCCACCGGGCGGAGTTTGCCGAAACCAGACGGGAGCTGTGCCGTGTCTATGACGCGCTGGCGGCGCAAAAGGGTGCAGCATCGCTGAAGCTGCGCGCTGCCGCCCTGCACATCGGCCTGCCGGTGTTTGCGGGCTATCTGAAAGCACGGCGGTAAACGCCGACCAACAAAAAGGAGCTTCCCATGCCGACTGTCAGCGTCATTATCCCGGTCTATAAGGTGGAGCGCTATCTGGATGCCTGCGTTGAAAGCGTCATCGGCCAGACCTACACGGATCTTGAGATACTGCTGGTCGATGATGGAAGCCCCGACCGCTGCCCGGCGATGTGCGATGCATGGGCAGAAAAGGACCCCCGCATCAGGGTCATACACCGCAAAAACGGCGGCCTTTCCGCTGCGCGCAACACCGGAATCAAGGCGGCAAGCGGCGCATTTCTGATTTTTGCGGACAGTGATGACCGGATGGAGCCGGATGCCGTCCGCCGCGCGGTGGAGGCCCAGCGGCAATATGACGCTGACCTCGTGCTGTACAATCTGACCTATGTGGACGAGGAAAACCGTCCGCTCCCGCAGCCGGATTTCAGCGGCTTCCGGGATGAGGTCCTGTGCGAGGACGAGGTCTGGGCGCGCTATTTTGCGCTGGCCGAAACACGGATCTACTATGTGGTCGCATGGAATAAGCTGTACCGCCGCAGCCTTTTCCGCACGCTGCGCTATGCGCCCGGCAAGCGGTATGAGGATCAGTTTCTGCTGCCGTATCTGCTCGGGCAGTGCGGGACTATCGTCTGCCTTGCCTATCCGGGCTACCGTTATGTGCAGCGCAAGGGCAGTATCATGGCCGCGGGATCAAGCCGTAACTATCTGGATCGGCCTGAATTTCTGCTGGAATGGACAGCTTGCTTTGCCCGGCGGGGGGACTGCCTGCGGGCAGAGGGCCTGCTGAACGATGCCATCGACAATCTGGCGGAAAAGCAGCGCTTTGATTTGACTACCCCGGCCCAGCAGGCCCGCTACCGCGCAGCCTGCCGCGGCTGTGCGGATGCCTACCGCCTGCTGGCCCGCACTACAGGGCAGCGCAGCATGTGGCTGCGGGCCGCGTTGCTGCGCATGGGTCTGCCGTTGTACAAGGCCTTTCTGCGGCATAAGGGCAAGGCGGCATCGCCTAAAAACTAAAGGAGCTTTCGCGCATGGAAAAATCACAACTGGAAAATTATCATGTTCACTACGGCCCGGCTCAGGGCTGGAGCCAGGTGGACCTGCATGAGCTGTGGCGCTATAAGGACTTGATCTGGCTGTTTGTCAAGCGCGACTTCAATGTCATGTATAAGCAGACCGTGCTGGGCCCGGCGTGGATTCTGATCAACCCGCTGCTGTCCACGGCTATGTACTGCGTTATGTTTGGCGTTATCGCCCAGCTGTCCACGGACGGTGTGCCGCAGATCCTTTTCTATCTGGCCGGCACGGCGCTGTGGGGCTTTTTTGCGGCCTGCATCAACAAGGTGTCAGGGACCTTTACAACGAACTCCAACATCTTCAGCAAGGTGTATTTTCCGCGGCTGGCGATGCCGCTCTCCACGATGCTGTCAGGACTGATCAACTTTCTTGTGCAGTTTGTCCTGTTTTTTGCCCTGCTGCTTGTCTATCTTGCCAAGGGCGAGGTCAGCCCGCAGTGGGCACTGATGCCGCTGGCAGTGCCGCTGGTGCTGCAGGTTGGTCTGCTGGGGCTGGGCTGCGGCGTTATCGTGTCGAGCCTGACCACCCGCTACCGCGATCTGATGGTCGTGGTGACCTTCGGCGTGCAGCTCTGGATGTACGGCTCGCCGGTGGTCTATCCGCTGTCGATGATCGAAAACCCGCTGCTGCGCGGCGTCATGATCGCCAACCCCATGACCGCACCGATGGAGACCTTCCGGTATATCTTCTTCGGCAGCGGGCAGGTGACGGGCGTGATGTGGGCGGCATCGCTGGCATGGACGGCGGTGCTGCTGGTGCTGGGCCTGTCGCTTTTCAGCAAGGTCGAAAAGACCTTTGTCGATACCGTATAAGGGGGGCGCGTGTGATGAGTGAAAATAAACTGATGATCCGCGTCCGGGATGTCAAAAAGCAGTACCGGCTCGGCCAGATCGGCGGCGGTACGCTGCGCGGCGATCTGCAGAGCTGGTGGGCCCGCAAGCGCGGCAAGGAGGACCCCAACACCCTGATCGGCACCGACCAGCGCCTGATCGGCACGACCTTTATGGCGCTTAACGGCGTCAGCTTTACAGTCAACAAGGGCGAGGCCGTGGGCATCATCGGCTCGAACGGTGCGGGCAAATCCACGCTGCTCAAGCTGCTGACCCATGTCACTGCGCCCACGGAGGGCGATATTGACCTGTACGGTCGTGTGGCCTCGATGCTGGAGGTCGGCACCGGCTTCCACCCCGAGATGACCGGCCGTGAGAATGTCTATCTGAACGGCGCGATCCTCGGCATGACCCGGGCCGAGATCGATGCCAAAATGGATGAGATCATCGAATTTTCCGAGGTGCGGGACTTCATTGATACGCCGGTCAAGCGCTATTCCAGCGGTATGTTCGTCAAGCTGGCCTTCAGCGTGGCGGCCCATCTGGACAGCGAGATCATGATCATGGACGAGGTTCTGGCTGTCGGCGATATGAAGTTCCAGAAAAAATGTCTGACGAAGATGCGTCAGGCCGCCCAGCGCGACGGCAAGACCGTGCTGTATGTCAGCCACAACATGGCCACGATCCGCGACCTGTGCGACCGCTGCATTGTTTTGGACAAGGGCAAGGTCGTCTTTGACGGCGGCGTCGATGAGGGCATTGCACTGTATCTGTCAACGCGCTCACAGGCTTCGGAATTTGTGGATTACAGCGCATTCAAGCGAGACAACTGGTTCAAGCGCGACAATCTGCGACTGCAGAGTGTGCAGGTACAGGTGCCCTCTGTGGAAGCAATTGAGCGCAGCCAGCCCGTGAGGATGCGGTTTGTTATCAAGGCGCAGGAGTCTGCCGGGGCGGTGGGGTTGCGCTTTGAGGTGCGGGATGAGGTAGGAACCCCATTGGCTACCTCCTGCTTGTATGGGCTGCAGCTGCAGCCGGGAGATAATACGTTTACCGTATCCTATGATTTGAGTGTGCTTTCCCCCGGCAAGTACAGCAACTATTTTACACTCTTTACAGCGGGTGAGGGCGGCACCCACATAGTCGAGGACTGGGTACCCGGTATTCAGTTCCGTATGGTGGATACCTTCTCGGGAAATCAACTGGAATGGAACGCCAAGGATTGGGGAGCCATCCGTCTGCCGGAGGCTGTACTCTGTCAGGAGGATGCCTAATGAAAAAAATTGCGGCGCTCTATATCTGCACCGGAAAATATGCGCGCCTGTGGCCGGGGTTTCTGGAAAGTGCAGAAAAATATCTGTTGAAAAGCTGCGAGGTACACTACTTCGTTTTTACCGATGCGGAGCATCTGGAAGGTGAAACGGAGAATCCGCGCATCCATCGCATTGAACAGGAGCCAATGCCGTGGCCCTACACAACGCTGCTGCGTTTTGAAATTTTCCTGAAAATTGAGGAGCAGCTCAAGGCATTTGACTATATCTATTTCTTTAATGCCAACTGTGCGTTCATGCAGCCCATTACAGAGGAAATGTTGCTGCCCCGTCCGGAAAAGCACGAGCATATGGTGTTCGTTTTGCACCCGGCGTTCTATTGGCGCTATAACTATGAGTACACTTACGATCGTAACCCTAAGTGCAAGGCTTATATCCCAATGGGCATGGGGCGGGACTATGTCTGCGGGGGTATCAACGGCGGCGAACGCGAAGCCTATCTGAAATTCTGCCATATGCTGCAAATGCGTATACAGCAGGATAAAGATAAGGGCATTATTGCCAAGTGGCATGATGAATCCCATATCAACTGGTATGCCTTTACCCACCCGCATTACCGCCTGCTGGATGCCAGCTACTGCTTCTTCCCTGGCTGGAAAACTGTGAAGCCGTGCTATATCTATGTCCGACCGAAAGAGGACTACTTTGATGTGGATACCTTCAAAAAAGATCCGCCGATGACGCAGCTTTCCCCGATGGTGGAAAAATACAATGCCTTTATGCTGAAGGTTGCCCGCAAGATTCAGCGCCATATCCCGTGGCTGCCCCGCAGAAAAAGAGAATAAAACAACACCAGCCGCACGGCGTTACAAAACCGTGCGGCTGGTGATTTATTTTACCGATAATCAATCGGCAGCGTCGGCAGGCCGTTCAGGGTCCAATCGGCAAGGTTGCCGTCCCGGAACTCGTAGTAGCCTTGGGCGGCGATCATGGCGCCGTTGTCGCCGCAGTATTTCAGCTCCGGCAAAAAGACATGGGCACCCAGCTTCTGCGCGCCGTCATTGACGAGCTGGCGCAGGCGGCCGTTGGCGGCCACGCCGCCCGCTAAAACCACCTGTTGGGCGTTTGTGTCGGCGGCTGCAGCCAGCAGCTTTTTCGCCAAAATCTGGTCGATGCGCTCCTGAAAGCTGGCGGCCATGTCAGCTACATTCACGCCCTGCCCCTTCTGCTCGGCGTTGTGGACCTCATTGATGACGGCGGTCTTGAGGCCGCTGAAGCTGACATTGTACTTGCCCTCCACATGGGGAACGGGCAGCTTGTATGCCTTGGGGTCGCCGCCGCGGGCGGCGGCCGCCACACTGGGGCCGCCGGGGTAGGGCAGACCCAGCGTGCGGGCGACCTTGTCGTAGGCCT
>OGJJ01002915.1_pt1 | contig 10209 bp, 11 predicted proteins | sample 1572081 | NCBI WGS metagenome assembly OGJJ01 (sample SAMEA2582122, study PRJEB24529) | metagenome | biome: Human gut stool | place: China | collected 2011
TAAAAACGAATTGCTTTTAATGTGTATTATTTTATCTCTTGTAACCTTGAATTTAGGCGATAAAATGCTACCTCTAAGCATATTTTGTGCCTCATTAAACAATAATTTTGACTGTTCTCTTTTAGTTCCTGCGCAAAAGGTTTCGGCAATCTCTCTGTTTTTAGTTGCAACTACTGAAATCTCATATAAAAGACTGCCAGCCTGCATTTGAGTTTTTGCATTTTTCCTCGCTACCTCTGTAAAAGCCTTTTTAAATCTTCTTATTCCGTCCATATCTTCCCAGCCGTAAACTTGACACAATATGAATTTTTGCCAAGTTGTAAGATTTATAGGTTGCCCTGCGAGTATTCCTTTTGAGTGCCTTAAATATGTAAACCATTTGACTATCCGCTGGGCTTTCTCTTCATTCCAGCGGTATTTGTAGTTTTCCTTTTCTAAGTCTTTTAAAAACCTCATACAAGCCCATTTGTGCTTTTTACAGCTTACAATCCTGTCATTTATGCAATCATCAGCATATTTTTTTAACTCTTCTAAGATAGTCATATATCCCCAAACTCGCTTATTACTTCTTTTTCTTTGCTTTCTGTCTTAATGCCTTTTAATTTAAGTTTTCCCTCTGCGGTCATTCCTAGTAACGTTGCATACTTCCTCATCTCTTCTGAATACTTTAATTCTAAATTAACATAAGGGTTTGACTGTTTACCTACTACTATCTTTAACCCTACTTTTTGAGATGCTTTTATCCATTTCGCAAAAGCATTACAATAAGCTCCTAAATTGTTATAATCTAAGTTACATATGAGAGTGTTTTTGCTAAATTCATTTACTAGCCTGTCCCACTCCTCGCGAGCTACTTCATCGACTAGCCAATCCGGCTTATTTTTTAAAGCATCTTTATCAAAGATGATGCTCTCCTCTATCTTTTTCTTTTCTTTTTCCACTTTTGTGAGATGCTTAGTTTGCAACTCCAGCGGTTTTCTAGCTCCCATACTACTTTAACACCTCACTATTTATTTATTATTCCAGCCATATACGACAAAATTATTAAAGCTATTGTCATTATAAAAAAATATCCACTTTTCATTTACCACCTCATTTTTTTCTATTGGGAATTTTGCGAAAAGAAAACTAACCGATGCGGTGTCCAGCATCTCCCTAAAAACTTTTTTATACCCCCCTACCCGCTTGGTAGAGTTGCTTATACTGTCTTAACTCCTCTTGTACTTGTTCAATCTTCTCGGTCTTGTATCTTCTATGTACTTCTCTATGAGCTGTGTCGCTCAAAGGTATTAAATTATCTAAGTCATATATCAATCGTTTATTGCTCTCTACTTCAATAATGTGATGTACAAGCGTCGCTGGTACAATACGATTATATTTATAAAGAGTATAAAGACATATATTATCACTCGTCGCTAAACTTCTTTGTCTTGTAAGCTCCCATTTTTTAGAGTTGTATACCTCTTTATTTTTTCTTTTATGCTTGTCATAATATCTGTTACTTTCTTTTTTCAGATGTTCGAAACATCTGTTTGGACATTCCAACGTAATTGAGTGTAGTGTCTTACAACGTGGGCATTGTTTCAATATCATTTTGAAAACTCCTTTAACTCCTCAAGTTCTATCTTTTTCGCCTCAACTTCTATTTTTTTCAACTCATTTTCTAGTTTAATCTTTTTCAATTCGTACTCTTCCCGAATGGTCGGCATCTCCTCGATGTTACGTCTTAATTGCAACATCTTTTCTATTCTCTCCACTCTAACTTTAACCGCTTTTTCAACTTTATCATCTAACAGTTTCGCACCCGGCTTTTTATATGTGTTGTCAATAAGCTCTTGCAACACGTCTGCCTCTTCTCTAGCTTTTTCGCTTATCAACTGCCTTAATTCTCTTTTGCTCTGCTCATCTCTTTCAACAAAAGTTTCATAAGCTGTCTTACTTCTAATGCCTTTGACCCAAGCGTCCCCTTTTACTTCTGCAAGTTTCTTTCTTTTTTTTAAAGTTGATAGAGGTACTTTGTATATGACAGCTAATTTGCTCAAGTCTTCCCCGAGTTCGTATCTCATTCTTATTTCAAACTCTTTTGACTTTGTCAAAGCTATTTTTATCACTCTCCTATTTTTTATTGAAATAAAGATAAAAAAAATATAAAAATAAGTACCACTTTTCACACTTAATAAACCGTAGTGAAAAAAGTCTTTTTTTATTTTTGCTTTTTTCTGCTCTAAACATTTAGTTTTAAAGGCTTAGTTACAATTTTTTCTGACCAACTAAAATGTTTTAGTTGGTAAAAAAAAATCCTCGAAAATCTTTTTTAAAAAAGATACATAGACATCATAGTTTTTAACATCTATATATTTTTTAATAATCTGCTTTTCGTAAGTTGTGTGATGTTTTGATGGTGTATTTTCTTTTGTAATTTCCAATAAAAATTTAAAGTCAAATATCCAGCTGTTTTGCTCAAGGTATTTATAGATGCCTCTTTCTTCTCTTAGATGTTCTGGTATTTCTTTATTATGCAAATTTAATTTTTTCCTCATCTCTCTTTTTACTTTTTCATTTCTTTTGAAATTTTTAAATTCATAAGAGAGATTTTTTTTAATTTTCTCTAGCTCTTTGAGGGGCTTTTCTTTTACTTCAACCTTTAAAGCATCTTGAAATAAATCTTTGATAATATCAACGCTTAAAAATGTTTTTAAACTATTATCAAGTTGTCTTTTTTCTACCACATACTTATAATAATCTCGCCCGAATAGCACCTCAACTCTTGTTACTTCTCTATCTAGTTCTATACCTTGATTGAGTAGCATTTCAAAAGTCTTGTCATAAATTTTGATGACTTTTCCTCGATTTTCTTTTTTAAAATCAGTATTTTTGGTATTTATATAAAGGTTTCTATCTCTGCGGATTTTGTTTGGTATACTTTCAGCATTAAAACTATATAGCCCAAGTGCTTTTTGATAATTTGCACGTCCTATAAGCATAATTACGTCTTGTAACTCCAAAAAAGACATATTTAACGTTGTATTTATTTCTAGTTCTTTTATTTTTGCCTCTTCTAAGTCTAAAATCACACCTTTTGACATCATTTCTTTTACAATTTCATCAAGTGATATTTTCAAATCTCTTATTGACGCGTTGTACAGATTATGACCCTCTTTCATTTTACCTGGGTTAAATTCCAATGTGGCGATATTATACTCTCCGCTTTCATTTTTTATCATTGAATAAGTCAAAGAGTAGTTATTGTCATTATATTCAAATCTTTCTATCGTTTCGCTCTGCTTGATAATCTTTTTCTTTTCCAGCTGTAAAAAGTTTTCGACTTTAAAGTTATTTAAAACTATTCTGTCTATTCCTATTTTTTCAAGCCTCAATGTTTCGACTATCAATTTTATACACCACCTTTTTTTGCAAAATTACCAACCCCTTTCCCGAGCCTGCCCTAGTTATATTTATAGCTCAACCAAAATTTTACAAAAAATAAAGGGAGTTAAGACCTGCATCGCTACAAGCCTCAACTCCCTATTTCGAGTTTTACGGTACATTTAATTGTCATCTTAATTTTACTTTTGTTACTTCCCCACAACTACATTTTATTTTAAATTCAATACCGTTGCTGGATATGCTCAAGCCCTCTCTAAAGTGTAAATAACCGCTATCGTCGGTTGAAAATAGAAAGTTCCTGCACTTATTGCATCTAGTTTTTTTATTACTCATTTTTTGTTTTTTTATCTCTATCTGCATTTTTATATTAGCACACACTTTCTAAAAAAGTCAAATCTTTTTTGTGCTTTCCCCCTTTCCATTTTCTCTGTATAAATAGAATATCATATTTTTTTATTAAAAAAAAGAGGGTTATAAAAAAAGTGTACTATGTATAGTACAAATTTTTTTACACTAAAATAAAAGAGTGGATTTTCTCCACTCTTTTAAGATAGTTGTAATTTTTCCTTTAATGCCTCTTGTAATAATTTTGAAAAATTAATTTTTTTCTCAATTCCCAAATCATTTAACCACTTTGGTAAAGTTAAAGTTTTTTTAATTAATTTATTATTATATTTTTTCTTAAATTCAAGCATATCAGCTTGTATCATTACTATATGCTCCCCTTGATTTAATTTTATATTCTCTAAATCTGATATGGTTGGCATCTCTTCCAAAGTACTTAAATTTAATTCAAGGCAATCTTTAGCCATATATAGAGCCTCTTTAAAGTCAGTACCACAAGTAAATGCTCCATCTAAATCTGGGAAAACAACACTATAACTGCCGTCTTCCTCTTTTGTAAAAATGGCTGGGTATATTTGTTTATCCCTCATTTTACTTACCACCTCTTTTTTAGTGAGGGCTGGGAATTATTCCCAACCTGCCTGCTTAAAGATATTTTTCAATGTTCCTATTGAAAAATCTTTTCGCGGGTGTGGCACAGTTACACGCCTTTTACTGATGGGGTGCCACCATTGAGTGTGTGACCCTGTTTGTCCTTTTAACTCCCAACCCTCTTTTTTTAGTTTTGCGATAATTTCTTTTGACGTCATATTACCTCCATCGCACTATTATTATAACACGTATTTTTATACGTGTCAATAAGTTATAATAAAATAAAAGAGTGGATTTTCTCCACTCTTGAAACAAATTATTGATTAAGTCCATTTCAAGCCCAAACGAGCTTTTTTATTTTTTTATGTCTGATTTTTCCAGCGTTTGCGCGATTTTTCTTTTATTCCCACTCTATTGTTGCAGGTGGTTTAGAAGAAATATCATAAGTTAATCTGTTAATTCCTTTAACTTCATTTAAAATTCTATTAGATACTCTTTCTAAGAAATCAAATGGTAAATGAGACCAAGTAGCAGTCATAAAATCTATTGTATTAGCAGATCTTAAAACAGCTGTATACTCATAAGTTCTCTCGTCTCCCATTACTCCTACTGATTTTACTGGTAATAGCACTACGAAAGCTTGGCTTACTTTATTATATAAATCAGCTTTTCTTAATTCTTCAATAAATATATCATCAGCTTCTCTTAAAATATCAGCTTTTTCTTTGCTAACTTCTCCTAAGATTCTAATTCCAAGTCCAGGTCCTGGGAATGGATGTCTATCAACCATATGATCAGGAATTCCCAACTCTCTTCCAACTTTTCTTACTTCATCTTTGAAAAGTTCTCTTAATGGCTCAAGAAGTTTAAATTTCATATCTTCAGGAAGTCCACCTACATTATGATGTGACTTAATTGTCATAGAAGGTCCTTTTACAGACATAGATTCAATAACATCCGGATAAATAGTTCCTTGAGCTAGAAATTCTACATCAGTAAGTTTTGCTGCTTCTTCATCAAACACTTCAATAAACTCTTTTCCTATTATTTTTCTTTTAGATTCTGGATCAGATGCCCCTGCTAATTTAGAAAGGAATCTCTCTTCTGCATCTACACATTTTATATTCATATGGAAGTTTTCTCCATATACTTCCATTACTTTTTTAGCTTCATCTTTTCTTAAAAGTCCAGTATCAACAAAGATACAAGTTAGTTGATCTCCTATAGCTTTATGAATTAAAGTGGCAGCTACTGATGAGTCAACTCCTCCAGAAAGTCCTAATAATACTTTCTTATCTCCTACTGTCTCTCTAATATTTTTTATAGTTTCTTCTATGTAGTTACCCATAGACCAGTTTTGTTCACAACCAGCTACATTAAATACAAAGTTTCTAAGGATTTGAGTTCCATACTCTGAATGAGTAACTTCAGCATGGAATTGGATACAATAAGTATTGATATCCTTGTTGTAAGTAGCCGCTACACATGAATCTGTATGTCCGATTTGAACAAATCCAGGTGCCATTTTTGTTACATGGTCATTATGACTCATCCAAACTTTAGAGTTATTTGGTACATTTTGGAATAATGGACTGTTTACATCATCAATTATTAACTCAGCTTTACCAAACTCTTGTTTATCAGCTCTAGCTACCTCTCCTCCCATTAAGTGAGTAGTGATTTGCATTCCATAGCAAATACCTAATACTGGAATCCCCTGTTGATATAATTCTTTACTTATTGTTGGAGCTCCTTCTAAATATACAGAAGCAGGTCCTCCTGATAAGATAATTCCCTTAGGCTTTCTAGCAAGTATTTTGTCTAAAGGCTCGAAATAAGGAACAACTTCAGCATAAACACCCATTTCTCTGACTCTTCTAGCAATCAATTGATTGTATTGAGAACCAAAGTCTAGTATAATAATACTATTTTCTTTCATTTTAACCTCCATATTTAAAATAAACGGGCTGATACCCTGTTGAAAACTTTAAAATTTTAATTTTTATATTTATAAATTTTATCATAAATTCAAAAATGTGTCAAAAGAAATATTTTTTTAAAAATTTTGCTACACCATTGTTATCATTAGTGTCAGTTACATAGTTTACTTGTCTTTTCAATTCTATATCAGAGTTTCCCATAGCTACACCATATTTTACTGTAGTCAACATCTCTAAATCATTATTGGCATCTCCAAAAGCTACACACTCTTCTGTTGAGATTCCATATGATTTTAATACTTTTTCTAAAACTAATCCTTTATTTACATTTTTATTTAAGACTTCAAATAAAAAAGATTGAGATTTAGCAGTATAAACATCATTTCCTAAAACATCTTTTATCTCATCACAAAACTCATTAAACTCTTTTGAGTTTTCCATATTTTGTATTGTTATTTTAGTCATAGAATAATCATCAAAACTATCAAAAGATTTTTTCATAGGAGTAAGACCTGTATGATTAGCATAGTGTCTAGTTTCATCATTATCTAACTCTTCAACAAACCATTTATTATTTTGGTATAAATTAACATGAAAACCCTTCTCTTTTGCCATCTTTATAATTTTTTTTGAATATTTCTCTTCTAGTGGCAAATTAAAAATAAGTTCATCATTTTTATAATTTATAACCTTTGCTCCATTATAAGCAATTATAGAACTATCTATTCCCAATTCTTGTGCAAAAGGTTTTGCTGAGATATATGTTCTTCCTGTAACAATAAATATTTTTACTCCTTTATTTTCTAAGTATTTCAAGACCTCTTTATTTATATCAGATATTTTTTTATCAGATGTAAGGAGTGTTCCATCTAAATCAAGGGCTATAGCTTTAATTTTCATAGTTTTTCTCCTTTATCCCTAACTTATTTTTACACTACAATTATACCATAATATATAAAAAAGGAAAAGATACTAATCCTTATTTAGCTCTTTTCCTTCTTTACTTTAAATTAACATTCTATTTCCAAGAATTCATTCTTTCAGCTAGCTTTACTTTTTCTTCTTCTAGCTCTCTCATAAATCCTTCTAATATCTCTTTTGTACTCATAGGTTCATTAACCATTGCTGCTACTTGTCCTGCCATAACACTTCCATTTTCAACATCTCCATCTACAACAGCAAGTCTTAATCTACCTGTTCCTAATTTTTCTATCTCTTCTTTAGGAGTTCCTACTTTTTCCATCTCTAATATTTGTTTAGCAAATTTATTTTCAATAACTCTTACAGGATGTCCAGTATAGTTTCCTGTTGAAACAGTTGATCTATCCTTAGCTTTTAAGATTACTTTTTTATAGTTTTCATGTACTGTACATTCATTAGCTACTAAGAATTTTGTCCCTACTTGGATTCCCTCTGCTCCTAGTGAAAGTGCAGCTAAAAATTGTTTTCCACCAGCTATACCACCAGCTGCTATTACTGGAATGTTTACAGCTTCTACTACTTGAGGCACTAATGACATAGTAGTTAGAGTTCCTATGTGTCCTCCTCCTTCCATTCCTTCAGCTATTACTGCATCTGCTCCTATTTTCTCCATTCTTTTAGCAAGTGCTACTGAAGCAACTACTGGAATTACTTTTATTCCTGCTGCTTTTAATCTCTCCATATAAGGCCCTGGATTTCCTGCACCTGTTGTTACTACTGGTACTCCCTCTTCTATACATACCTCTATTTGCTTTTCAACATCAGCCATCATAAGCATTAAGTTTACACCAAATGGATTAGAAGTAATAGATTTTACTTTTCTTATCTCTTCTCTCAAAATATCTACTGGCATACCTCCACCAGCAATTATTCCTAATCCTCCATCTTTAGATACATGCCCTGCTAAATTTCCATTAGCTATCCAAGCCATAGCTCCTTGAAATATTGGGTATTTTATTCCCAGTAGTTTACAGATTTTGTTATTTTCCATAAATCCTCCTAATTACTCTCTTATTCTTTAAATACTTTTTTAAATCTATTGAATATTTCATGTACAGAAAGAATTTCATTAATTTTCCATGCATCCTTTCCTGCAAAGAAAATTCCACCTTCATAATCTCCATTATGACCCCTTACTAATCTTTCATTTACACAAAATTTATATGTACATTTTTTTAAACATTTTACACAATGTGTTGGTTTATCTGGATTATCGTCTAATATTTTTTGAACAAAAGGACTGATGATGGCATTAGCTGGTAATCCGGCAGAACTCATCATCTCCACTATATCTCCCTCTTTGGCATTCACATACATATTTTTAAAGAAATCGTCTACCTCACACTCTTCTGATGCTACAAATCTACTTCCCATTTGTACACCATCTACTCCAAGTGAAAGCATTCTTTCTGCATCTTCTGGAGTAATTACTCCTCCAGCTCCAAATACAGGTATATCTATATTTTTAGTAATCTCTTCCATTATATCCCAAGAATCTAAATTTGTTCCTAAGTGTCCTCCTGCATTTCCACCCTCTACAACTATTGCATCTGCTCCAAGTTTTTGAGAGATTTTTGCAAGCTTTAATGTAGATACAATTGGAATTACTTTTACTCCTGTTCCTTTTACTACTTCAAATATATCTCTTGAAAATCCAGCTCCAAATATAATTATATCTATTCCAGCTTCTATTGAAGCTGTTACTAAATCCATGAAATTAGTAACAGCAAACATTATATTTACTGCTAAAGCTCCACCTTCATTAGTAATCATATCTCTTGCTTTTTTTATTTCTGCTTTTAATTCATCAGTAGATAAAGTTGTTCCTGCTATTACTCCTACTCCACCTTCATTGGCTACAGCTGCAGCTAATTTTGCCATAGAAACTCTAATAGCCATTCCACCTTGAATTATTGGTACTTTTATCTCTAAATCTCCTATTTTTACCATGTTATAATTTACCTCCTAAATGAAATCTAGATAAATTATAACACGTGTAAGCTTATTAGTAAAGAGTTAAATTACACATGTTTTTTAAATTCTTTTTACTCTCTTATTTTTTCTATTTTTTAAAAACTCTTCAAGATTCTCTATTGAATAATTTATAATTTTTTCAACAGGATAATCTACCTCAGAAATTAATTTTTCAGCTTCTTGGAATTCTCCTATATCATAAGAAATATGTGAATCTGTTCCTAAAGCTACTAAGGCATTATGTTTTTTACAAAACTCTAATATTTTTTTACAATTTTCCCTTGAACCTTTTCTAGAACCTTTTAATGATGAATTATTTATCTCAATAGCTACTCCAGCTTTTACTGCTTCCTTTACTACTAATTCATATTCCAATGGAAATTGTGGATTCCCTAAATGTACCATAATATCTACTTTTTGACTTCTAATCATATTGATTACAGCCTCTGTATTTTTTAAGCTATATCCTGGCTCTCCATAGGCTTCAATAGTATGAAGTCCACATAAAATTATATCCATAATATCATATATTCTTTGATTTATATCAAAATTTCCATTTTCATCTATTATATTTGTTTCTACGCCCTTTAAAACTCTTAAGTCTCCTACAGACTCAGGAATAACTCTCATGTTTACCAAACTCCACCAATGAGGAGAATCTTGTAATGCTGGTCCATGATTTGTTATAGCTATTACTTTCATATTTTTTTCAGTAGCACTTCTTATATTTTCTTCCAAAGTACTATATGCATGAGGATTAACACTAGTATGTATATGTAAATCAATAGGGTATCTCATCTTTCCCTCCCTTCTCAACTTTTAGTTTTTTAAAATACTATTTTTCTAACAATCTATATTATATCATAACTCTTAAAATAGTTCAAAATAATTACAGTTGTTTTTATTTATTTTTTATAAGATAGATATTAATTTGATAACCTGTTTACTTCTTCTCGATCAGTTTGAATCTTATTCTTAGTGTTTGCCTTTC
>OGJJ01002918.1_pt1 | contig 10199 bp, 9 predicted proteins | sample 1572081 | NCBI WGS metagenome assembly OGJJ01 (sample SAMEA2582122, study PRJEB24529) | metagenome | biome: Human gut stool | place: China | collected 2011
CTCCTGGCGGTCTCTGCCTGCCTTTACAGCATCCATCATAATGTTCTCAGTTGCCATAAATGGAAGTTCTGCCATCATGTGCTTCTCAATTACCTTTGGATATACAACCAGTCCGTCTACTACATTTAAATACAGATCCAGGATACCATCAATAGCTAAAAATCCCTCTGGCACGGACAGTCTCTTGTTTGCAGAATCATCCAGAGTACGCTCAAACCACTGGGTAGAAGCAACTAACATTGGATTCATCATGTCGCTCATTACGTAATTGGACAGGGACGCAATACGCTCACTGCGCATTGGATTTCTCTTATATGCCATAGCAGAAGAACCGATCTGGTGTTTTTCAAATGGCTCCTCTACTTCTTTTAAGTGCTGCAGCAGACGGATATCATTGGAAAACTTGTGGGCACTCTGGGCGATTCCTGCCAGAACACTGATCACCCGGCTGTCGATCTTTCTGGAATAGGTCTGTCCAGATACCGGATAGCAGCCGGAAAATCCCATTTTTTCTGCAATCCTCTGGTCTAAACGGCGGCATCTCTCATGGTCTCCATCAAAAAGCTCCAGGAAACTTGCCTGGGTTCCTGTGGTTCCCTTGGAACCTAACAGGCGCATGGAACCGATCAGGTATTCCAGATCGTCCAGATCCAGCTTTAATTCCATCATCCATAAAGTTGCCCTCTTACCAACAGTAGTTGGCTGTGCTGGCTGGAAATGGGTAAATGCCAGTGTTGGCTGGTTCTTGTATTTGTCTGCGAATTTAGCCAGTTCAGCCAGTACGTTTAATACTTTCTTTCTGACTAACTGCAGCGCCTCAGTCATAATGATCAGATCGGTATTATCCCCTACATAACAGGAAGTAGCACCTAAATGGATAATGCCTTTTGCCTTCGGGCACTGTACGCCGTATGCGTACACATGACTCATAACATCGTGACGGACTTCTTTTTCTCTTGCCTTTGCCACATCATAGTTGATGTCATCTGCATGGGCCTTCAGTTCATCGATCTGCTCCTGTGTGATATTTAATCCCAGTTCTTTCTCTGTCTCAGCCAGTGCGATCCAAAGCTTTCTCCATGTTTTGAATTTCATATCCGGTGAAAAAATATACTGCATCTCTTTGCTTGCATAACGCTCAGAAAGAGGACTTACGTATTTATCATTACTCATTGGTTTTTCCTCCTGTGCCTGCTTACCAGGCGTTTTTTACTCATGAACCCCGCGCTGACGCGCTCTGCTGTCTGTTCCACAGACGATTCATTCGTTAACGGTTTGTGAAAAACAAATGTCTGCTTCGCAGCCCCTTGTTTTTCCCTGCACTCGCTATAGTATAGCATAGCTGCGTCATCTAAACAACCATCTACTTATCATAGCTGCCGCGGATATCCTCTTTTGGCGGCTCGATCGGATAGTCACCACTGAAGCAGGCTGTACAGATTGGCTTTTCTCCTGCCATTTCATACAGACGATCCATTTCCAGATAGGATAAGCTGTCTGCGCCTAAAAGATCACGGATTTCTTCTACTGTACGGTTATGTGCGATCAGCTGGTCTTCTGACGGGATATCTGTTCCAAAATAGCATGGATGAAGGAATGGCGGGGCACTGATACGTACATGAACTTCTTTTGCACCTGCGTCTCTTAACATACCTACGATCATAATCACACGTTTTCCTGCCACTGCTTCTTTTAATACATTCAGCTTAATGCGGACTGCTGATTCACGGCTGCTCTGTTTTGGCTTGATAAAGGTTCTTCCTACGTAGGAATTCTTTACAAAGGCAGTTCCGTAAGGAATGCCTGACTCCATAGCATATCCAAGTGCTGCTGCATTTCCGGATTCCGGAACACCCACTACCAGGTCTGCATCCACTGGTGAATCCATTGCCAGGAAACGGCCGGCCTGGATACGGGAATGATATACGCTTACTCCGTCAAATACACTGTCCGGCCTAGCGAAATAAATATATTCAAAAACGCATCTTGCTTCTTTTCCATGATCTGTAAAGCACAGTTCCTTATTAGAAGCAATACCGTCCTTTGTAATGGTAACGATCTCACCTGGCTCTACGTCACGGATAAATTCTGCACCGATGGTCTCTAAAGCACAGGTTTCAGATGCCAGAATATAGGAGTTATCTCTTTTTCCGATGCAAAGAGGCTTAAAACCAAATGGATCTCTGGCTCCGATCAGCTTTCTTGGACTCATTACTACCAGTGAATAAGCTCCCTTGATCTTTTTCATTGCCTCTGCTACAGCCAGCTCTACTGTAGGTGTATGGATACGAGCTCTTGCAATATGATAAGCAATAACCTCAGAGTCAATGGTAGTCTGGAAGATAGCACCGGTATACTCTAATTCATGGCGCAGCTCAAGCGCATTCACCAGGTTTCCATTATGGGCTAATGCCAAAGTTCCTTTTACATAGTTTAATACCAAAGGCTGTGCATTCTCTCTGGTACTGCTTCCTGCTGTTGAATATCTTACATGGCCTACACCAATATTTCCATGGAGAGGTTCGATCACATCTGGTGTAAATACTTCGTTGCAAAGACCCATTCCCTTATACGCGCTTACTTTTCCTTTTGGGCCTTCTGTATCACTGACTGCTATACCGCAGCTTTCCTGTCCCCTGTGCTGGAGAGCAAACAGTCCATAATAAATTGTGGAGGCAACATCATTTCCGTCAAAATCGTAAATGCCGAAAACGCCGCATTCCTCCCGCACTTCATCTCCTCTGATATCAAAGTCCATCTGATTCTGGTTCATTGGTCTTTCCTTTCCGCTTTCGCCTTTTATGTATCCGGATACTGTCAGGAATACATTTTGCATTGACTGCTTTTTCTTGTTTTGATCATTTATAAGTCTAGTCGATAAAAGAAGTCATTTTCAGTAGAAATTATAATACACGATTTTAATGAATACAAGCAAAGTGCTCATTAAAATTGCTAATGAATGAATCCGCCCCGTTCTAATCAGTAATTTTTTGCTGTTTTTCTTCTTCCCGTATCCGGTAAAATAAAAGCTTTCCTTCTTTCAGAAAAAGAACTGCCCCTTCTTTCAGGGCTGGTTTTCCCCATACTGCATCTGCCCTGTCCTTCGAATCATCTGCATTTCTTTCTTTTTCCAGTTTATACAATTCCTGAATAAGATCTTTTTTTATAAATACTTTTTTGCTGATACAGATCTCCTGCCAGCTGCCCTGCTCCCTATAAGAGGACATACACAGCACAGACACCAGAAACAGCACACAGCCCACCTGCCATTTGCAGTTTTTTTTCTTCTTCCAGGCTCTTATTCCCGCCTTTCGCATCTTCTTTAAACATCTTAAGGCTTTTCTTTTTTTCATGGGTTCCTTTCCCACGCACTCCAGTTTTATTATAAAAAATTTTTATCTTTCCTTCAAGAGTAAACGGTGATGCAAAAAGGGCAAAAAAACTGCCAGGAAAAAGATTTTGCGTCCTTCTCCTGACAGTTCTTGCTGAAATACACATGGGAAATACATCTAAAGCCTATCTCATTATCCTATAACTTACCGGTTCTCCAAAGCTCCTGCTGCATCGGAAGCACCGCGGCTTAAATCATCTGTAAGATCATCAATAAGCCCTTTACCGGTAGTCTCCGTTTCTCCATTGGTACCGCCGGTCAATGTGCCGTTCTCTCCTTCTTTCCAGCCGGATGCAGCATCTCCCGTCATACCATTTTCACCGGTTCCTGTTTCAGCAGCCGCTGATGAGGTGGCCCTGTTGTTTGAAGTCTCATTCATATTACCGCTTTTCCTTCCTGCACAGGCAGTAAGGGAAAGAGATAAAAATACCAGCATACATGCAAATAATAACGGTCTGATCTTTTTCATAAAACATTCTCCTTTCATTGTCATGTACTCTTAGTATGTGAAATCAAAGAATGCTTTATAGTGTTAAATTTTTCCATGCAGGATCTATAGCTGTACAACGTCACTCATATCGTACAGCCCCGGTTCTTTTCCGGCTAAAAATTTTGCTGCTTCCAAAGCGCCTTTTGCAAAAATAGCCTTGGAATAGGCTGTATGATTAAAAGTAATGACCTCATCTTTTCCTGCAAAGATCACGTCATGGTCTCCTACGATAGAACCACCGCGGACAGAAGCAATGCCGATCTCTTTTGGATCTCGCTTTTCATGGACACTGCTGCGGTCATATACATAGTGATACTGATCACCTAATGCTTCATTCATGGAATCAGCCAGTGCAAGGGCAGTTCCGCTTGGTGCATCTTTTTTCTGGTTGTGGTGCTTTTCCACGATCTCTATATCAAAACCGGCGCCTGCCAGCACTTTGGCCGCATCCTGGACCAGCTTTAATAAAAGATTGACACCTAAAGACATATTGGCAGAACGCAGTACAGCTGTTTTTTCTGCTGTCTCTTTTACTTTTTTTATCTGTGCTTCAGAAAGCCCGGTGGTGCAAAGCACCAGGCCCAGCTTCTTTTCTGCGCAGAAATCCATAAGGTGGTCTGCTGCCTTTGGGGAAGCAAAATCCACTACTACATCTGCCTCTTCTTTGCACTCTTCTAAGGATGGATATACCGGATATCCATTTTCTTTATCATTTTTAAGATCAATACCTGCAACAATGGTAAGACCGTCCATATCCTTTGCCATTTTGGTGATGACCTGACCCATAACGCCGTTGCAGCCATGCATGATAACTCTGACCATTTTTCTTTCCTTTCTCCTGTTGGAAGTTATGTCCTTTAAGCATTTCTGTCCAAATCTTCTTACAACAGTCCGTATGCCTGTAATTCCTTCTTAAGAACCTCCTGATGCTCAGGTTCCATTTCTGTAAGAGGCATTCTTAAAGGTCCGGTCTCTTTTCCTAACAGGTTCATAGCTGCCTTGACCGGAATCGGGTTTACTTCGCTGAACAAAGCGTGGATCAGCGGGATCGCTTCTAACTGGAGCTTTGCGCTGCGCTTTACATCGCCTGCAAAGTATGCTGCACAGATCTCATGTGCCTGTGCCGGAGCTACGTTAGATAATACAGAGATAACGCCTTTTCCGCCTAAGGATAATAACGGAACGATCTGGTCATCATTACCTGAATACAGATCAATGCCGCCATCTGTTAAGTTCATTAAAGTTGTAATAGCAGAAAAATCACCGTTTGCTTCTTTTACACCAACAATATTATCTACATTTTTCCAGAGATGGGCAATGGTAGCAGGCTGGATATTTACACCGGTCCTTCCGGTAATATTATAAAGAAGCATTGGGATCTTTACAGAATCTGCAACTGCGCTAAAATGAGCGATCAGCCCCTTCTGGGTTGCCTTATTGTAGTATGGGGATACTACTAACAGACCGTCAGCACCATTCTTTTCTGCTTCCTGGGACAGATAAACTGCTGTCTCTGTACAGTTAGAACCCGTACCTGCAATTACCGGGATACGTTTCTTTGTAACATCACATACAAACTTAATAACTTCCAGATGTTCCTCATGGGTCATCGTAGAAGCTTCTCCGGTAGTACCGCAGGCAATAATAGCATCCGTACCTCCAGCGATCTGCTCTTCTACGATCTCCTCTAACTTATCGTAATTAATCTCTCCGTTTGCCTTAAATGGTGTGATCAGTGCTACACCAGCGCCTTCAAAAATTGCCATGTTCTGTTCTCCTTCTCTTATTCTCTAATCTATTAATGTTGGAAACACGCAGTACGCGTCCCCGGATCCAACAGAGTGTTCCTATCGCAATGTATTCCTGAAAAATTTCCGGATCACATAAAAGAAAAGGAAGGGCTGAGGTAAATGTCAGCTCTTCCAACGGTTTCGCATCTTCACGAATCTGCTCTTTCGGTAGCTCTCCATCCACCTGGATGACAGTCACAGAGCTCTTAACCCTGTGCCCAGAAAAGATTCTCTCAGGTTTCCTCTTTTCTTCGGCGCTTTTCCCTTTCACCAGACCTTCTTCTGTGCCTGTCACATCCGGCCAGTTACTCTTGATCAGCGCAACCTCTACTCTGTTTCATGTTTTTAATACTAACATCATCAACTGAATATGTCAACTGTAAATCCTGGTTTACGAGATGATTTTCAGTTATGATCCCTATTCAAAATGCTCATAACGGGTCTGGATCTTAGTGATCTCGTCCACGTATTCATCCAGTTCCTGCGGATATACAGTTCCTGTCATGATCAGCTCTGCCTCAGATTGTCTTGCCTGACAGATCAGGGTCTTTAACTCTTCCAGCGAAATGATACCTTCATCCAGAATGCCCAGGATCTCATCCAGGATCAGGATATTACACTCTCCTGTAACCAGTACCTTTTTTGCAAAATTCAGGCCATTGCGGATATTGATCCTTGCTTCGTCCTTTTCTTCCTCTGAAAGCTGGTCAAAAAAGATAGGCGATTTTTCAAACCGGAATAATTTAAACTCCGGTTCCAGTCGTTTTACGATCTCCATGCCTTCTGTTTCCATGGAGCCCTTTAAAAACTGTACCATGATGACTGTTTTCCCTTTTAAAAGAGCGGTAACACCTCTTCCCAAGGCACTTGCCGTCTTCCCTTTTCCCGGTCCGCAGATCACCTGTATCAGATTTTCTTTCATCATCCTGCACCTCATGTCTGTTCTCTCATGTGAGCAATTTTCCAAAACCACTCTAGCACAATTTATGTAATAATGCAAATATTTCTTACGATTTCCAGTAGATTTTCCTTTATAAATATGAAAATTTACTTAAATTTCATCACACTCCAGCTTGCTGATGGACACTTCATAAGCAATGCGCTTCTCGCACTCCGTTTCCGTGATCTTCTTTGTGTACTCACGGCTTTGGACTCTTCCCCAGATGCGCACCCTTGTTCCCACCTCAAATCCGGAAGCGAAACGGGCATTGCGTCCCCAGCTGATGCATGGGATATAATCTGATTTTCCATAAGGACGGTTCACAGCCAGCAGCAGATCTGCGATCTCTCTTCCAAGAGGTGTTTTCCGATAGATTGGCGCCTTGCAGATATAACCGTCCAAAAAGATCTGGTTTGTCTTGGTATAATCGGTAAATTCTTCCATAAAATGGATCTCCCGTACAAATACAGATAACATCAGACGGTTTTTGGTGCCTTCGTGACGGTTATAGGAACGGAACTGTCCAATGGCTTCCATGGTAAGGCCCCTGTAGTCCTTATGTACATCCACAAGCCGTTCAGAAACCATTAAGGGGATAATATCCGCCTGCTCGCTTAAACGGTTTACAGACAGCTCTACCATGTAGAAGCCTTCTCCAAAGACCTCATGGCTGAACGTAAAGTCTGATACGATCTCTCCGATCACGCTTACCTTGTTGTTTTCGATCATTTTTTCTGTCATAGTACTTCTCCTCTTCTTTTCCATTTTTATTAGGGCTTTGCTCTACATAGATAATTTATGAAAAGATGAAAAGAAATAGACCGGATATGCACAAAAATCCACCTCTGTTTTCCGACATAAAACGACAGGAAAAACAAAGGTGGATTTAATAATGTTTTTGGCGGGTCCCAAGTTAAAAAATCCTCCTGTAGGCAAGCTTACATCGGATTTATGACCTTTTTACCCTGGTATCTTTTCAAATAATTTCCAGATCTCGTCCAGTACAATGACACTGCAGGATACGCCTAATATCTTTCCCCAAAGCCCCATCGACAGCGGAACTGTTTCAAATACAGCACCTCCGATCTGTGTAATGATGATCTGAATGATCAGGACCAGCAAGAATACACCAAGCATCAGTTTATTGTTCATCAGATTTTTATACATAGGTGTATCATCCAGCTCACGGCAGTTAAAAGCATTAAACAGCTGGAATACCACAAACATGGTAAACAATACCGTAGGCTCCTGCTCCGGTGAAGCGCCTAAGAAATTGGTAAAATGCTGAAGCATAAATATGGCAGAGATAAAAATACCATTTACAAAAATACGACTTAGCATAGACTTTGAAATAATATTTTCATCTCTTCTTGTAGGCGGACGATTTAAAATATCGTCACGGATGGGTTCCAGTCCCAGTGTCAGTGCTGGCGGTCCATCCATGATAATGTTGATCCACAACAGTTCAAGAGCTGTAAACGGCGTCTCAAAACCTGCTAAAATGGAACAGACTACAACTACTACAGATGATACGTTTACAGTCAGCTGAAACTGGATAAAGCGCTTAAAGTTTTCATAGATCCCACGCCCCCATTGCACAGCCTTCATGATCGTAGAGAAAGAGTCATCCAGAAGGACAATATCACTGGCTTCTTTCGTAACTTCCGTACCTGCAATACCCATGGCAATGCCTACGTCTGCATTTTTGATGGCAGGGGCATCATTTATACCATCACCAGTTACCGCCACTACATTTCCCTGCGCTTTTAAAGCCTTTACCACACGCATCTTTACAAGAGGAGTGCTTCTGGCAATAACCTGGATCTTCTTAAGAGCCTGCGCCAGTTCGTCATCGGACATAGCTTCGATCTCAGATGCTTCTACTGCAATGTGGTCTGCATCCAGCATATGAAGCTGGTCTGCAATAGCTCTTGCAGTTAAAATATTATCGCCGGTAAGCATTTTCACCTCAATACCAGCTTTGCGGCAACGGCCGATAGCACCGTAAACATCCGGGCTTAGTGGATCAGAAATAACAACAAAGCCATCATAGACCAGGCCTGTTTCCAATTCTTCCTGGGACTCTTCACCTGTATAATGATCCAGTTTTTTATGTGCAAACGCGAGGATACGGCCTGCACAGCTTTGGAAAGAAGTTATCTTCTCTTCAATTACCTTCTTTTCCTTCTCTGGCAGGCTGCTGGAAAGCTTCAGGATCTTTTCCGGATTTCCCTTTACATAAAGCATATAGCCTTCCGGGGTGCGTAAGATAGTGCTCATATCCTTTTTCTGGGAAGAAAATGGGAAAATATGGACAATATCTGCCTCTTCTCTTTTCTTTGTATAATCCCAGCCTGCTTTTCTGGCTGCCACTAAAAGAGCGCATTCTGTAGGATTTCCGATAAAACTGTCTTTTCCTTCTTCTGTGGTTACATTTGCATTGCTGTTGATACAGAAGTTTTCCAGAAGACAGACATCCGTAAGCTTCTCCGGCTCTAACATTTCTCCTTTGGTATAGATCTGCTGTACTGTCATCTTATTTTCTGTAAGAGTCCCTGTTTTATCGGAACAGATGATATTGATACAGCCTACGGTCTCACAGGCAATCATTTTCTTTACCAGAGCGTTCTCCCGGGACATTTTAATAATATTTAATGCCAGCGAAACCGCCACGATCGTAGGAAGTCCTTCGGGAACTGCTGCTACGATCAGCACAATGCTGGTGATAAAAGCATCAGATACAGTCTCCCAGTTCATAGTATGGGACATGGCAAAGCCAACGATCTGAATAGCAAATACTACAAAGGCTGCTGCAGCACCTAAAACTGTGATCACTTTTCCCAGACGGTCCAGTTTTTCCTGAAGAGGTGTAGTATCTTTTTCAATAGAAGATAATTCTTTTGCGATCTGTCCAAACTCTGTGTTGTTTCCTACCGCAGTTACCACTGCTTTTCCTGTACCGCTTGATACAAAGCAGCCGGAATACAGCATGTTCCTGCGTTCTGCCACTGGTGTGGACCTGGGACAGACAAAATCTGCCTCCTTTGCTGCCGGAAGGCTTTCTCCTGTAAGAGAAGATTCATCTGTGCTAAGGTCATTGCTCTCTAATAATCTTGCATCTGCTACCAGCTTATCTCCTGTTTCTACTAAAAGGATATCACCTGCCACAATGTCCTTCTGGGGGATCAGTTGAGGCGCGTTATCTCTTAATGCTTTTACCAGTGTATCTTCATTGATGCGGTTTAATGCCTCAAAAGCTTTGGCACTTTTCCCCTCTGTAACAATTGTGATCACTACAGACAGCGCAATAGCTGCGAAAATACCGGCACATTCCAGAAAGTTATATTCTCCTCCTGTCATATAGCGGGCAATATTTACCCCTAAGGTAATCACTGCAGCAAAGATCAGCATCAGAAGCATAGGCTCTGTGGAAGCATCCCAGATCTTTTTAAGCAGAGATTCATGGCTCTCACGGATAAAGGTATTGGAACCATACTTTTTACGGGACTGCTCTGCCTGTTCTTTTGTCAGGCCGCTGCTGCCGTCTGAATGTAGCTCGGAAAGTACCTGTTCAGGCATCTTGGTGTT
>OGJJ01002929.1_pt1 | contig 10161 bp, 10 predicted proteins | sample 1572081 | NCBI WGS metagenome assembly OGJJ01 (sample SAMEA2582122, study PRJEB24529) | metagenome | biome: Human gut stool | place: China | collected 2011
CTGTAATCCTGCCGGAGGCTATATCAGATGGGGGATTGGCTCCCATCTGATATATAAAGGGGATATCTAAGGAGAAATCTCAGGATTTTGTCTCCGCGGCTAACAATCGCTCGCTGAGAAAAATCCTGAGATTTCTCCATTTACACATTGGCTTAACGTATCTATTATTATGCCGAAAGAAAAATACGACTAAGCAACACTGTATAGAAAAAGGAATCAGGACATTTTGTCCTGGAAGGCGATTGTTAGCCTCCAGGACAAAATACCCTGATTCCGCTTCACTAAAGTTCCGTTATACCACATTACCGGCGGCTTCCGCCTGCCGTTTTTCCAAACGTTTCATAATCGCAAAGAATACCGGCATTACCACACATGTTGCCGCAATCCATGCCGTCTGATCCGTAAAGCACACTGCCGTGTATCCGAATCTCGGAATCACAAATACAGACATCAAACCTCTTGCCAGCAGCTCACTCAAGCCCGCACACATCGCAATCGCACTGTATCCAAGTCCCTGAATGGTCAGTCGTGTACAGTTCAAGAATGCCAGGAAGAAATAGAAAAATCCTGCACATGTTAACAACTGCTGTACATAACCAAGTACTTCTGTCTCACTGCTGGATACGAACAGCAACGCTATCTTGGAACCTGCAAAAATCAGCACGATTCCGATTCCGATACTGTACAGAACCGAAATTATAATTCCGGATTTCAGTCCTTCCCGGATTCGTTTTAAGTTTCCGGCACCAAGGTTCTGACTTCCGAAGGTCGCACTTGCTGTCGCGAATCCGTCATACGGACACATTGCCAGCTGTTTTACTTTTGCTGCTGTCGCAAAAGAAGATACATATACTGCGCCAAGTGTATTTACCGCACTCTGAAGCATGATGCTTCCGATGGCTGTAATGGAAAACTGTAATCCCATCGGTACTGCCATAGTAAACAATGTCTTTATGTAATGCATATCCAATTTGCGCTCCTGAACATTTGTTTTCAGGACATCATATTTTTTCTTCATGTAGATAAAACAGAGAATACCAGATATTGCCTGTGACAAAATCGTTGCCCATCCGGCTCCGGCGGTTCCTAGTTTGAATACAATGATAAAAAGCATATCCAGAAAAATATTCATCACCGCAGACAATACCAGAAAATAAAACGGCGTCTTGGAATCTCCCAGCGACCGGATAATACCCGCCACTACGTTATATAAAAACGTAAACGGGATTCCCAGGAAAATGACAAACAGGTAATCATATGCCCCCTGATAAAACTGATCTGGTGTCTTCATCCAGGTCAGGATTGAACCGCACAGCGCACAGGTTACGATCGTCATGATCACAGCAAGAAAAATTGCCAGATATGCCGCATTCATCACAAATTTACGCATTTCGCTGTAATTTTTTGCACCAAATTTCTGCGCCACGGGTACTGCAAGTCCCGTACAGGTTCCAAGACAAAAACCAATGATCAGAAAGGTGATGGATGTAGTAGAACTTACACTGGTCAGGGCACTCAGTCCCAGATAACGACCTACGATCACGGTATCTACCATGTTATACATCTGCTGAAACAAGTTTCCCAGTACCAGCGGTATGGAAAACTGCCAAATTAACTTCATTGGACTTCCAACGGTTAAATCTTTTGTCATAACGTCTCCCTTCCGATTACTCGTTTTCTGTGTTTAAAAGCATCTGATAAATTTCACGTTTTCCGACGCCCCTGTCTTTTGCCACCTGCTTCATGGCGCTTTTTCGATCCATACCAGTGCTTAAGTAGCGCTCCATATGTTCTTCCACAGAAATTGCCTCCCAGGATTGCTGCTGCTCCTGCACCAGTTCTTCCCGGCTTCTGCCCTCAATAACTAACACGCACTCTCCGCGGACGCCCTGCTCCTCATAGTAACTGATCGCTTCGGAAAATGTAGTCTGAAATGCCGTCTCAAATTTCTTCGTCAGCTCGCGGCAGACCGTCAGTCTGCGGTCACCCAACGCATTCTGCAGTTCTTTTAACGTGCCAAGCAGATGATGCGGCGCCTCATACACAATCAGCGTTCTTGTATCATTTTTCAGTTCTTCCAATACGGCTGCACGCTCTTTTTTCTCCTTTGGCAAAAATGCCTCGAAGGAAAAGCGGCGTGTCGGCAAACCGGACAGCGTCAATGCGGTAATGCAGGCTGCTGCCCCCGGAAGGGAAGTCACTTCAATGCCCTGCTCGTAGCAGATGCGCACCAGATCTTCACCCGGATCGGAAATGCCCGGTGTACCCGCATCGGTGATCAGCGCAATATTCGTTCCCTGCTGCATTTTTTCCACCAGCTGATAGGCTTTATCCACTTTGTTGTACTCGTGGTAGCTGGTCAGCGGTGTTTTTATATCAAAATGATTCAGCAAATGAATGGAATTTCGGGTGTCTTCCGCCGCGATCAGATCAACTTCTTTTAATGTACGCAGTACACGGAGCGTAATGTCTTCCAAATTTCCAATCGGTGTCGCACATAAGTATAATTTTCCTGCCATAACCTTATTTCACCTCACAATCTAATACAACGTTTTTTATTCACACAATCAATGGCTTTAATATCCATATACATCGTAAATCTCATCCGTATATTTTCCCGGCTCTTTGTACACGATCAGTGGCTTTTCCACGGTCATGCGGCTTTTTCCACCCCGCAGTCCCTCAATCAGCACCATATTTGGCTCCCGGTCCACGTAAGGATATACCAGACGCATCCGTTTCGGCTCGATCCGATACTGCACCATCAGAGAAATGATCTCTGCCAGACGGAATGGGCGGTGTACCATATAAAAACGTCCACCCGGCACCAAAAGGCGCGCGCTCTCCCGGATAATATCTTCCAAATTGCACAATACCTCATGGCGTGCAATGGTTTTTGCCTCATGCAGATTCGTCAGTCCGTGCTGCGCGGTCATATACGGTGGATTTGTCGTCACGACATGAAAAGAAGATGCTCCAAAAATCTTTGAAGCATCCTTAATATCACCTTCTACGATGTCGATCCGATCCTGCAGATCATTCAGCGCCACACTACGCCGCGCCATGTCCGCACTCTCCGGCTGAATCTCCAGACCGGTAAAATATTTTCCATCGGTCTTGGCTTCCATCAGAATCGGGATAATTCCGTTTCCGCAACCCAGATCCAGACAGTTTTCGTGTTTTTTTGCCCGGGCAAAGCCGGACAGCAGCACCGCATCCATACCGAAACAGAATTTTTCCGGATTCTGGATAATGCGGTAACCGTTTCGCTGTAATTCGTCGATTCGTTCTCCCGGCAATAAATTACTCATTTAACTTGGAATGTCCTCCCTTGTCCTCTAACTCAGCAAGTTTGCGCATTTCCTCTTTGCTCAGACGCTCGCCATGATCTCTGCGGCGTTTGGAACGGAATTTCAGCTGTTTTACCGGATATTCGCGGATTTCTTTCTCATCGCCTACATCCACAACGACTTTCACCAGCTGGCGCAGTACGCTGACACTCTGTACCTCACCTTTCAGACCGTCCAGGGTTGTCACGCGGTCACCCACATTCGGCAGACGGCTGTTTAAGTATTCGTAAGTTTCTTCTTCGTTTTTCAGACAACACATCAATCGTCCACACACACCGGAAATCTTGGTCGGATTCAGGGACAGATTTTGCTCTTTCGCCATCTTGATCGACACCGGCGCGAACTCTGTCAGGAATGTGTGACAGCACAGCGGACGTCCACAAATACCGATACCGCCAAGGATTTTGGTCTCATCACGGACACCGATCTGACGCAGCTCGATTCTGGTACGGAATACACTAGCCAGATCTTTTACCAGCTCACGGAAATCGATACGTCCGTCTGCGGTAAAGTAAAACAGCAGTTTGTTGTTGTCAAAAGTATACTCTGCCTGCACCAGTTTCATGGCAAGACCGTGTTTTTCGATCTTTTCCAGACAGATCTTGTATGCATCTTTTTCTTTCTCATGGTTCTTCTCTTCGATACGGTCATCTTCCGGTGTCGCCACACGAATGACTGCTTTCAACGGCTGAACCACTTCATCATCTGTAATGTCCTTTGGTGGGACAATTACGGTACCGTACTCGATACCACGGGCAGTCTCCACAATGACGTGGCTGCCGCGCTCCAGTTTCAGGTTTTTCGGATCAAAATAATACACTTTGCCCGCCTGACGGAATCTTACTCCAGTTACTTTTATCATCTAATATTCTCCTTAATTGTCAATGCCAGCATTTCCATGGTCAGGTCAAAATTTACATTTGCCCGGATCCGTCTGTCTGCTGTGTCGATTGCATCTAAAATATGCTGCAGTCCCGCATAAGAACATTTTTCCGACTGGCGTCTGATTTCATACGCCTCCTCACGGAAAATCAACTGCTCCTCCGTCGCTGCTGCTTTATATAATAACACATCACGATACCAAAACAAAACTAAATCGAAAAATTCTCTGATGTCATCTTTGAAATCGTTCAGTGGTTTGATCTCCTGTAATAAATCATACTTCGGAATATCACCCAGTCTGCGTAAAAGCTGGGTTGTAAAATCTTTTAATTCGTTAAAACGCTCGGAAGACGCAAGATTCATGGCACGTCCCACATTTCCTCTGGCAAACGCCGCACAGACTTCCGCCTTGTAATCCGGGATTTGACGCTGTTTCATCAGAAACTCCCGAATCTTCTCATCATTCACCGGCTTTACATCCAGCATCACGCACCGCGACCGAATCGTTGGTAAAAATGCATCCGCGTTCGTGGTCAGAAGCAGGATCACTGCATAAGCCGGCGGCTCCTCAATGGTTTTCAGCAATGCATTCTGCGCCTGCTGATTCATTTTTTCTGCTTCATCCACAATGTATACTTTATACTTACTGCTGTAAGGTTTGATCTCAATATCATGGTTGATCTGCTCACGGATATCCGCAACGGAGATCGTGTTTGGCTTTTCATGGCTCAGATAAATAATATCCGGCTGATTCTTATTTAACGACTGCTTGCAGGAATGACATTCCATGCAGGGCTCCGCAATGGTTTCCGGATGCAGTGCTTCCCGCGGCTGTCCTGCCAAACCTTCCCTGTTTTTAATAGAAGTCTCACACTGTAGCGCCATGGCAAATGCCTCTGCCAGCATCATTTTTCCACTGTCTTTCGGACCATTGATAATATATGCATGGGATACTTTATCCATCACAATGGCACTCTGTAAATGTACGATCAACTGTTCATGTCCGACAATCTCATGAAATCCTGCCATTTTGTCACTTCTGCTCCTCACTGCTAAAAATTTGCTTTCGCATGTAAAAATTCAAGAATGCTCCGGTATTCCTGCTGCCTGGCAAATAGAAAAAACGTTATCTTCCCACAATTCTACATGCGTTTATTTCATATCTAATATTTATCATCTATATAAGAAGCGATCTCCTGTGTGACCTGATCCAGATCTTTATTCAGGAAATGCTTTGTTATCTCTGCTTTTTTCAGATTTTCCTCTGAAAAATCCTGCTCGTCTGCCAGAAATCTGCGACACATTTCCGCATATTTTGGCTGCTCCTGTGACCGTTCCCGCTCCAATGCCCGCTGCAGGCGGACACCATCATCCACTTCCACATAGATTGGACACACATGCTCCGCGCCAAAATACGCACGAATCTGTTCATAGGCTTCCAATGTTCCGATCATCAGATAGTCACTTTCTGCCAGAACAATCTGTCCATCATCCGCGGTAAAATATTTCCACACGCCATACATGGTATCGTATGCCCGCAACTCAATAATCTTGCCCTCGCGTTCAAACTCCGCAACACGCTCCTCAGAACAGAAAAAATAAGATTCTCCCTCTGTTTCACCGGAACGAATCGGGCGGGTGGTATAAGGAACCACACGTCGCAGCTGCAATTCCTCCATTGCCAGAAGGCGGTTATAAATGGTATCTTTTCCAGATGCACTTTTGCCCATCAGGCAATAAATCTTTCCCATATGTTTCTCTCCTGCTCTCTATTTCCATCCATGTCATCTATTATTTTTCACGCATTTGTAGTTTTCATTTTACAACAAGTTTTTCTATCTGTAAAACCCACATTGAAAAAATCGCAGCAAAAAATCAAACATATGCAAAACTTGATGTATGATTTTGTTCTACATAAACTAACATATTTCTCTCAAGATCACGATACATTATCCTGGCATATTTCTAACCAGATGCCGCTGAAATCCTTCATTCCCTGCACTTCCATATTTCGCTTCTGACAGGTTGCCAGAGCATCCAGAATTTCCGGTGTCACCAGTTCTCCCGGTGCAAGAATCGGGATCCCCGGCGGATACAGATACACAAATTCCCCGGACACGCTTCCGGCAGATTCCAGAAGTTTTACTTTTTCCTTTGGGGCATCCATCGCCTCTGAAATCTTCATTACCTTCTTCGCCGGACGATAAATCGCATCCGTGGTAAAAATCTGCTGTCCGTTTTCTTTTTCCAAATCGTCAGAGCCATCATGAAAGCTCTGATCAATTTCCTCCAATGCTGCAAACAACCGGTCAAAACCTTCCTTGGTATCCATAATGGAAGTCAGTGCCGTGGCATAATGTCCTGACGCCATTTCCAGCTCCAGATGATATTTTTGTGTCAGCAGATCTGCCAGATCCTGTCCATGCAGACCAACCGCCTCTGCACAGATCAGAATTTTGGAACTGTCTCTATCCCAGATACCGTCATCGTTCCCGTTTTCCGGAAAAACACTTATATACTGTAAGTTTTCACAGGATTGGTAAAAATCATGCAACTGCTGCTCAAATGCCGCAAAAAGTGTGGTTCCCTGTTCGCGTAAAATGCGGGTACAGCGGTCAATTCCCGCCATCAAAACATAAGACGGAGAACTGGACTGATAAATGCCAAGATAACGTTTTACCCGTTCCAGATCCACCCACGGATTTTTCCGATAATGCAGCAATGCCGTCTGTGTGTATGCCGGTAACGTCTTGTGCACACTTTCAATACACAGATCCGCACCATAAGAAATCGCCTTTTTCGGAAATCTTTCTGAAAAACCAAAATGCGCGCCGTGTGCCTCATCCACGATCAACGGAATCTGATGTGCATGTACGATCTCCGCGATCGCCGCAATGTCGGACACCACACCGTCATAGGTCGGAGATGTCAGCAAAATCGCCTGCGTATCCGGATACTGCTCCAGCATCCGCTGCACCTGCTCCGGAGCAATGCTGCCCTGAATACCAAACTCCGTCTGCTCTGGATACAGATATTCTGTCTGCAATTCCATCAAATATACCGCATGGTACACCGCTTTGTGACAATTTCGCGCCATCAAAAGCCGTCCGCCTTTTTTTACCGTTCCACAAACTGCCGCAAGCAATCCCGCGGTACTTCCGTTGACCAGGAAAAAACTTTCATCCGCTCCAAAGGTCTGCGCTGCCCGCTGCTGTGCTTCCAGCAAAATTCCTTCCGCGTGGTGCAGGTTGTCAAACCCGGTGATCTCTGTAATGTCAATCGCTTCACAATTCCAGTTTCCCATCGTCTGGCGCTTGTGCCCCGGCATATGAAACGGATACGCATCTGAATTACAATATTCCAGCAATGCCCGATCCAGATATTTTTCATTTTCTATCATTCCACCACTTGGCTGATTCAGATATTTTTCGTTTTCTATCGTACCACCACTTGGCTGATTCAGATATTTTTCGTTTTCTATCGTACCAACACTTGGCTGATCTGATTCTGCATTCTGATTTTTCTCCGTCATAAGTCACCTTTTACCTGTATCTTTTAATAAAAATGGCATCCATGTTTTCCATGCTCTTTTGTATAATATAATATTTGATTATAGCATAAAAAAATACAGGGACTCAATACTGTAAATTTTATAGCCAGAATTTTAATAACGCCGTACTCTCCGGCATGTGTACCTGACCGACGCTGCACGCCAGTGTCACCGGTATGCTTCCGCGGATCTTGCTACGCACATTCTGATAAAACGCGCATGCTTCCAGCGGAATCCGCACTTTTCCATCCTTCACTTCTGCTTTTCGCAGCATTCCATCATTTTCATATTTTAAGGAAGACAAATGTCCCTGCATCATTCTTCCATCAATTCTGGAATGTGCGCGCATTTCACGAATGGTCAGTTCTAACCAGTTTCCTCTGGTTCGCCGGATCAATACCGCCAGCGATTCAAATCCCTGATCTGCCATAGACAGATGCCATTGTTTATCCTGTTCAAGAATGCTCCAGCATTCTTGTTGCGAGGTGCGCGTCATGCAATTGCATGACATACTTCAACTGCGCACCTCTGTAATCCTGCCGGAGGCTATATCAGATGGGGGATTGGCTCCCACCACTGATACTAGCTTGTTTCTCACCACCTATAGAGGTGGGAGTCATCTCCCATCTGATATACCTGAAACAGTGCAATCCTTACCTCGTAACGCCCCTGCTCCAGACAACTGATGATGTCAATTGACCGTTTTCCTTTTTCAAGCTCCGGCAAAACTTTCTGACTGCCTCATTTTCTTCTTTTTTCTGTAACACAAAATGTGATTTTCCAAGTTCCACATTTAACAGAATGTCGCGCTTGTAATCATAAAATTCCTCTGCCAGTCGTCTCGGACAGGTTTCCTCCGATATCTGGTAAATTCCCATAATTCCGGGATACGTTCCCACCGCATAACGGCTATGCGGATTATATCCGGTGATTGCACGCTGATACCTTCCGTCATTGCGCAAAAAAGAGTTTAAGCACATGATCGAATCATCACTGACGATATGTTCCATACGGCAGGCATCGTCCTCCGCTTTCTGCTGGTCTGCCTGATAGATTTTCAGAGTAGTTAATCCCTGCAGATTTTCCAGAAAGGAATCTCCAAGACCTGTATAAATACTCCAATATTTGTTCAGCAATTTCTTTGCGATTTTCTGTACCACTACGATAGAAATTGGAATCAATGGCACACAGATCAGAAGAACTACACTGGCTTTTATACTCACCCGGCAAAGAATCGCAAACAATGTCAGTGGTGCAATTAAGCTATAGAATAACTGCGGCAGGTATTTTCCGAAATAAGTTTCCAGCTGTTCTACTCCTTCCGTTGATACCTGAACTACCTCTGATGACGATACCTGCTCTTTATAGGACGCCCCAAGTTTTAACATCTTTTCATAAATTTTTTCACGCAGGATCCGCTTTACATCCACGCAGGCAAGATAAGATGATCTTGTGCCCATTCGTTCGCAGATAAAGCGGACGACCACGACCAAAATCAGTGTAATGATCGTTCGTTCAACATCTGCTGCCGTTACGCTTTGATATATAACTCGTTCCAGTAAATCTGCAATCGAAAAAACTGCCAATACCTGTGACAGAAGTGCCACCCACTGCCATAGGATCGTATATACAATATACTTTTTCGCATGGGATAAGAGTCCCACCAGTCTTGTCTTTATCATAAGTTTTTTACCTTTGCCTCCCTTTTACTACATATCAGATGCCATATTGCAAGAATCGGATGATGTAGCAACATTCTTGGACCTGAAAAACGCATTACCTGACGAATCTGCTCTCTCTTTTCCGGTTTATAACAATGCACTTTACAGTTCGCGCAAAATGTCTTTTGTTCCATAAACGGGCATTTCTGGCTTCTGAGTTTCGCATAATCCGAAAGCTCCTGACAGACCGGACACATCTGCCTGCCCTGACGTTCCTCTTCCAAATGATTTTTCCGACAGTATAATCGAATCATTTCTTCCACAATGTACTGTTCTTTCTGCCGCTTCTTTTCCACCTTATTCATATTATTTTGCACCTTCCAGTGTCTCGCTTTCCGCATTTACAGTTTTTACTCTCAGGAAAAAATATAACACATGACAAACCCATACCACAAGCAGACAAATCCTGCCAACAGGCACATTTTTCATACAAAGAAATCCAATCCCCATGATTACTGTTACAGTCCCCATAATGCGAAGTTTTGTTCCCATCGTCATAGTTCTCTTCTGCACAAAGCTTTCCAGATGTTTCTTATATAAATTTGTCCCAAGAAACCATGAATGGAGTCTTTCTGAACTTTTTGCAAAACAGAATAGCGTTGCCATATAAAACGGAACTGTCGGCAAAATCGGCAATATGATACCTACCGTACCAAGT
>OGJJ01002931.1_pt1 | contig 10151 bp, 10 predicted proteins | sample 1572081 | NCBI WGS metagenome assembly OGJJ01 (sample SAMEA2582122, study PRJEB24529) | metagenome | biome: Human gut stool | place: China | collected 2011
GGAATGCTTCCCTACCACCGCGCAGAATAGTGGCATTAGCGGTTTTAAAGCATAATGCGCCAGCATCAACAGTTACATTAGGACGCGCTTCAAAAATGATACCTATAACACCAAATGGTACGGCACGCTTTTCAATGTGAAGTCCGTTAGGCCTATTAATAGTTTCAAGTATGGTTCCTACCGGTGATGGTAATAGACTAACTTGACGAACACCTTCTGCCATTTGATTAATACGCTCTTTAGATAGTAGTAATCTATCCAACATCGTATCAGGCACCACGCCTCTAGCCGAATCCATATCCATGTGATTGGCAGTTAAAATTTGTTCACTATGTTGAACTAACGCATCGGCCATAGCATATAATACCTCATTGATGCGTTTCTCTGGTAATTGCTGTAAAACAATAGATGCTGCTCGTGCAGATTCACCCATTTCTTTAAATATACTTTCATATGAATTCATACTGCACCTCATCAATGAATAATTACTAGATTATTTCTGTGAACAACCTCATCATATGTTGTATCAATTTCTAATACACGAGCTATATCTTGCGTATTGTGACCTCTAATTTTAAGTAAATCCGTAGAACTATAATTCACTAATCCTCTAGCGATTTCTTTTCCCTTAGCAATAATTGATACCGTATCACCAGGTTCAAAAGACCCATCCACTTCAATAATACCAGCTGGTAAAATACTAGCTCCGTGATTTAATACGGCTTTCGTACATCCTTCATCTATAGTAATGCTTCCACTTAAGCGTTTCCCATAAGCTACCCAATGATGCTTTTGAGAAACACCTTGATCATTAGCGACAAATAATGTACCTATATTCTCACCTTTACATACTTTACGTAAAGAATTATCCGATTCACCACTGGCAATAATCATATGTATACCTGAATTAGTCGCCATATGGGCAGCCTTAATTTTTGTATACATTCCACCAGTACCCATACTTGAACCTGCACCGCCAGCGATTTCATAAGTTTCATCGGTAATTACAGAAACTTCGTGGATTAAAGTAGCTGTAGAATCTGTAGCTGGATTAGCCGTATATAAACCATCAATATCAGATAAAATAATAAGCACATCAGCTTCTACAATCCCTGCTACAGTAGCCGATAATGTATCATTATCGCCTATTTTGTATTCTTCAATAGCTACTACATCATTTTCATTAATGATTGGAATGACATGTAATTGTAATAACGCATGTAATGTATTTCGTAGGTTCAAATAGCTATGACGAGAAGTGCTATCCTCCTTCGTCAATAATATTTGAGCAACCGTTCTACCGTACTCTCGAAACATGCGTTCATACATATGAATGAGTACACCTTGTCCTACCGCTGCTGATGCTTGACGTAACACAAGATCTCTTGGTTTTTCTTTAAATCCTAACGGCGCAAGGCCTGCACCCGTAGCCCCTGAGGAAACAAGAATAACCTCTTTCCCTTGGTTGGCAAGATCTGATAATTGACGGACTAAATGTTCTATCCGTTCTAAATTTAAATGACCATTTGGGTAACATAATGTACTGCTCCCCACTTTTACAACAATGCGTTTAGCATTCTTAATGGCATCTCTCATACAATCATCTCCTATAAGGGAAAAAGGTTATAACTATTATTTCGGTAATATAATTTTTGGTTCTTTTTTAGCTTTATAAAGAACACCATTGAATCCAATAACTTGTACTAACTCAGCACCAAGCATATCTGCTAATTCTTGGAAAATCGCTTTATCTTCTGGACTATTATTAAGCAATTTAACCTTGATTAACTCACGTGCCATCAGTGCTGCTCGTGCACTATCAATCACGCTATCCTCAAGACCATTTTTACCAATTTGCACAACAGCTGGCATAGTTGCAGCTAATGAGCGTAAATACCGTTTCTGTTTTCCTGTCATTATAACTCCTAGTCTCTGAATGTGAATCGTTGTTCACCAATAACAACTTCATCGCCTTCTTGACATCCTTTTTCACGTAATTTATTATCCAATTCCATGAAACGCCAAATACGTTGGAATCGACGTAAGGATTGATCATCGTCAAGATTGGTCATTGCCACAAGTCGTTCGATACGTTTACCCGTAATATAGAAAGCAGCATCATCACCACGTGTAATAACAAATTCCGTATCTGGTTTTGCTTCATACATAACGGTATCATCAGTGGCTTCAACCTCTGGCTCATAATTTTCTACATAATAATACGCTCGTTCCATTAGCTCAGGTAAACCTTCACCACTCAATGCATTGATTAAGAAAACTTCATAACCTTTGTCTTCAAAATAAGATTTTGTATTTGGAATTGTTTCATCATCAAAGACAAGATCTATTTTATTAAGTGCCACGATTTGTTTCTTATTAGCTAATTTCTCTGAGTATTTACGCAACTCGTCATTAATAGCATCAAAATCTACTTTAGGGTCACGACCTTCCATGCCAGATACATCTAGAACGTGAATCAGAATATTCGTGCGTTCTACATGGCGCAAGAAATTATGACCAAGGCCTACACCTTCACTAGCCCCTTCAATAAGACCAGGAATATCAGCTAATACAAAGCTACGATCACCAGGGAGCGTTACAACACCCAATACAGGAGTTAATGTTGTAAAATGATAAGCCGCCACTTCTGGTTGTGCTTTAGATACTTTGCGTAGAATACTTGATTTACCAACGCTTGGATAGCCAAGCAAGCCAACATCAGCCAATACCTTTAGCTCTAGTTGTAACCAGCGTTCTTCCCCTGGTTCCCCTTTTTCAGCGAAGGTAGGTGCACGATTAGAGCTAGATAAAAATCTCGCATTACCGCGTCCACCGCGACCGCCTTTAGCGATGATAAAGGTATCACCATCGTGAACTAAGTCACAGAACACCTTACCTGATTCTTCGTCCTTAACAACGGTGCCTAATGGAACAGGAATAATTAAATCTTCTGCACCGCGACCATGTTTATTGGCGCTTTCACCATTACCACCCTTTGGCGCTTTAAATTGGCGTTTATAACGAAAATCTACAAGAGTATTAATATTTTTATCTGCTTTTAAAATAACATCTCCCCCTTGGCCACCATCGCCACCGCTTGGTCCGCCATTAGGAACATATTTCTCTCGACGGAAACTAGACATACCGTCTCCGCCATCACCCGCTTTTACAAATACACGAGCGCGATCTATAAACATAATTACATCCTTTTCTGCAAAACTATTTTAATAGTTCTATTGCCTTTTGAATTTGAATATCTGACATATCACTAGATGGTGTAGTTCCCTTTGGTAATTCTAGAACTACATCTGGTTGAATACCAGTTCCATCAATAACACGATCATTAGGAGTATGGTATTTAGCTATAGTCACTTTAATACCTTCATCCTCTAGATTTGGATATACACTTTGAACAGTGCCTTTACCATAACTATTAGTGCCAACAATGGTACCTAATTTTCTATCTTGAATAGCGCCAGCAATGATTTCAGATGCACTAGCAGAACCTTTATTAATGAGAACTACCATAGGTAATGCAGGATTTTTTCCATCAGATACATAATTTTTGGTTTTTCCATCTCGTGTTGTGAAAGATACTAATGTACCTTCTGGCATAATAATGCTAGCAATATCTTGCGCACTATTAAGTAATCCACCAGGGTTATCGCGTAAGTCTAGAACTAATGAAGTCATTCCTTCGGATAGAAGCTGCTCATATTGTGTTTTAAAATCACCCGCTGTATGCTCAGCGAATTGACTGATGCGAATATATCCAATGTGGTCTGATAACATCTTACTTTTTACTGTAGGTAATACGATTTCTTCTCTTGTAACGTTAAACGTTAATAATTGATTATCCCGTTCAACCACAATCGTTACATCGCTACCAGCTTCACCACGTATTTTTGAAGCTGCATCTTCAATCGTCATAGAATTAGTATCTACACCATCAATGGATACGATGTGATCACCGCTTTTGATGCCAGCTTTATAAGCCGGCATATCATCAATCACGGATACTGCTTCTAACCCTTTTGAACCATGACCAAGAACCATGCCCACACCTGCATAGGTGCCAGAGGTATGTTCTTTCATAGATTCAAAGTCATCCTTGTCTAAATAGACACTATGAGGTTCTCCTAAGGAAGCCACCAAACCTTTCAACATACCATCAAACAATGTGGCTTTACTTACAGGTGTCATAAATTTCTGAGTCGCTATGTAATAGGTTACGACAAATCGTGGTAAACCCATAGCTGATCCAGAAATATACCAAAATACTAACCACAACATAATGATGGACGCAAATATATATTTAATTAAGGCTAAACCAATTCTTTTAAAATTATTATTCATTCTATAAATAACCCATAGGATCTACTGGATCCCCGTTTACACGAACTTCAAAGTGAACATGAGGTCCTGTACTATTGCCAGTACTGCCGGCATAAGAAATAACTTGGCCCTTCGCAACGGATTGACCTTCATCTACAGCGAGCTCAGAGTTATGACCATATAGTGTAGAAAGTCCATTACCATGATCGATAACAACAGCATAACCATAGCCGCCCATCCATCCAGACCAAACTACGACGCCACCATCAGCAGCATGAACAGGTGTACCTTCATCAACGCCAATATCAATACCGGAGTGATAAATTGTAGTTCCCCAAATTGGATGAACACGATAGCCATAAGGGGAAGTGATTTCACCACTAACAGGCCAGCCAAGTTGTCCTGTACCTTGTACCCAATTATCTGATGCACCTTGCCCACCAGAGGATTGAGCCGCTGCAGCAGCTGCGGCGGCACGTGCAGCTTGTCGTTCTTTCAACATAGCACTTACTTGCGCTGAGGAAGCATTAAGTTCTTCAATTGCTTGCATTGCAGTTGCTCTATCATTTTGCGCTTTTTGAAGAACCACATTGCGTTCTGCTTTTTTCTGCTCAATTTCAGCCTGTTTAGCAAGTGCAGCTTTTTCTAATTCAACCAACTTAGCACGATCTGCTTCGAGTTTTTGTTTATGGGCCTCAATTTCAGAGCGCTCTTTTTTAATTTCATTAATCAAGGTAATATCAGAATCGATAATTCGTTTTAAAACCTCTAATCGATTAGCAAAGTCGCTAAAATCTTTAGACCCAATGACTACATCAAGATAACTAAGTCGTCCATTGATATAAATATCGCGAACTCGTTTATAAAATACGGATTCTCGACCTTCTAATCGTTTTTGAGCTTCCGCCAATTGACGTTCATTAAGTGTAATATCATTTTCTACAGCTACACGCTGCTCTTTAATCGTACCTAACTCAGCAGTCGCTTGACGAAGTTGTCCTTCAATTTGTCGCAACTGTTCAGAAACGCTACCAATCACAGTTTCCGCATCTGCTTTTGCAGCATTTTGCTGGTTAACTTGTTGTTGAATAGAATCTAATTGATTTGTTAAATCTTCATCTTCAGCCATAATATAGGCTGGTGTCCCGCATAATACCACTCCCGAAAGAAGGGCTGCTACGAGACGAGTTTTAAATGTATACTGCCTCATAATCCCTCTACTATACTTTCATATATTGTTTCAATGAAATGGTACTGCCAATAATGCCTACGATAATCCCACCGCCAATTAAGCATGCTACTAATTGATAGAAGAATGGGAACATAGGAACTAATGGGAAGAATGCAAGTGAATCGGATACTTCTATGGTAATAAAATGATAGAACTCACCCACGCATAATACGGCAATAATGGAACCAATAAAGCCTAACATCATGCCTTCGATAACAAATGGCCAACGAATAAAGCTATTAGTAGCACCTACATATTTCATAATCGCAATCTCTTTGCGACGAGCAAATACAGTTAAACGAATAGTGTTAGAAATAATAAACAATGTAGCTGCTGCTAAGAAACCGATGAGTACGATACCACCAATTCGGATAATTTGTGTAATTCGGAACAATTCCTCAATGATATCTTGACCATAATGTGTACTTTCTACGCCTTGGAATGTAGTTACTAATTTAGCTGTAGATTTAACATCTTCAGGATTTTCAAAGGTAAGAACATAAGAGTTTGGCAATGGATTTACACCACCTAAGGCGTTCACCAATTGTTGTTGATCCCCCAAGCGCTCCTTAAATTCTTTCATAGCTTGTTCTTTATTAACAAATTCTAAGTGTTTTAGATTTGGAATTGCTTTCACTTGCTTACCAACAGCCATAATTTGCTCTGTAGTAAGACCATCTTTCAAATACACACTTAACTGCACTTGATTCTCTAAGCTCGATGCCATGTTATTAAGATTGATAACGCCACAGAGAAATACACCAAGCATAAATAAAGATAATGCTACAGTGGAAATAGACGCTAATGTCATAAGGCCATTGCGTTTCATGGACTTTAAGGCTTCCTTAAAGAAATATTTCATTGTTCTAGGCTTCATTAAATTCTGCACCCCTCATATTATCACTAAGAACACGACCATCTTTTAATTCGATAACTCGCTTATTTAAATAGGTAACAATATCCATATTATGGGTAACCATAATTACAGTAGTGCCAAAATTATTGATATGCTTGAACAAATCTACAATGTCTTTACTCGTATTAGGATCAAGATTGCCAGTTGGTTCGTCTGCAATTAATACAGATGGACGATTGACGATAGCCCGTGCAATCGCTACACGTTGCTGTTCACCACCAGATAAATCTTCTGGTAAATCATTCGCCTTATCAGATAAGCCAACTAATTCAAGAACGTGAGCTACCTTCTCTTTAATTACCTTAGGTTTCTCCTCGATAACCTCTAAAGCAAAAGCAATATTTTCAGCTACGCTTTTGTTAGGTAATAGTCGGAAATCTTGAAATACTACGCCTAATTTACGTCTCAATTTTGGTATTTTACTACGTTTCAATTTTGTAACATCAAATTCATCGACTATAACAAATCCAGAATCTGGTGTAACTTCATGAGTTAATAATTTAAACAACGTAGATTTACCAGCCCCACTATGACCACAAATCAATACAAACTCACCATCATTAATGGTGATGCACACATTATCAAGTGCAGTAGATCCGTTTTCATATACTTTACTAACATTCTTAAATTCTATCATTGGTTCCCCTTTTATTTACGTGTCACCACTTTTTTAACTGCTTTTACAATATCTTCAGCTGTTAACCCATATTTCGCCATCAATTCTTTTGGTGTACCACTCTCCCCAAATGTATCTTGAACACCAACGAATTCCATAGGAACAGGTTTATGTGCAACAACAACTTCAGATACAGCAGAACCTAAACCGCCTAAAATATTATGTTCTTCAGCAGTCACAATAGCACCTGTTTCTTCAGCGGCTTTAATGATGGCATTAGCATCGATAGGTTTAATGGATGCCATATTAATAACGCGAGCAGAAATTTGTTCACCTTCTAGTTGTTTAGCTGCTTCAACTGCAGGGCCTACTAAAGCACCACAAGCGATAATTGTCACATCAGAACCATCTTTTAATTGATTGGATTTACCAGGTGTGAAAGTATATCCTTCTGCTGTTACATCATCAACACCAGCACGACCGAGACGTACATAAACTGGACCATTATAATCAGCTGCCCATTGAATGACAGATTCTGTTTCTTTTTCATCTGCTGGCACAATAACAGTCATATTTGGTAAAACACGCATACATGCGATATCTTCTAAACTTTGATGAGTTGCACCATCTTCACCTACAGTAATACCTGCATGTGTAGCACATACTTTCACATTAAGTTTTGGATAGCATACAGCATTACGGATTTGTTCAAATGCACGACCAGTTGCAAACATAGCAAAGGAAGATACAAATGGAATCTTACCTGCTGCAGCTAAACCGGCACCTACAGAGATTAGATTTTGTTCAGCAATACCTACATTAAAGAAACGTTCTGGACACTCTTTCTTAAATGTATCAGTCTTAGTAGATTTTGATAAATCAGCATCAAGAACAATAATATTAGAATTTTCTTTACCAATTTTTGCTAGCGCATTACCATACGCTTCACGTGTTGCTTTACCCATTATTGTACCTCCATGATTTCATTTACGAATGTCACACCTTGTTCTTCACTAGGTGCCTTACCATGCCAACCAGCTTGACCTTCCATTTCTGCAACACCTTTACCTTTTACAGTATGCATTACAATACATGTAGGGCCATCTGTGAAAGCTTTCGCCTCTTCAATGGCTTGATGTAATTCGTCAATATTGTGACCATTTACTTCAATAACATTCCATTTGAAAGCTTTAAATTTATCTGGAATTGGCAATGGGGACATAACTTTTTCAATATCACCATCAATTTGTAGTCCATTATAATCTACAAAGGCAGTCAAATTATTTAATTTATAATGACCTGCAAACATAGCGGCTTCCCATACTTGACCTTCTTCAAGTTCTCCATCACCGAGAATGGAATATACACGATAATCAGCATTATCGATTTTACCTGCCAATGCCATACCACAAGCTGCAGAAATTCCTTGGCCCAAAGAACCTGTAGACATATCTACACCAGGTGTATGCTTCATGTCAGGATGACCTTGTAGGAAATGATTAATTTTACGCAAATTGATTAATTCGGATTTAGGAAAATATCCCTTTTCAGCAAGTGTCGCATACAATGCTGGCGCTGCATGACCTTTTGATAACACAAAACGGTCACGATCTTGCTTTTTAGGATTACTTGGGTCTACATTCATTTCTACAAAATATAAAAGAGACATTACATCAGCAATAGATAAAGAGCCACCTGGATGTCCAGATTTAGCTGCTGTAACGGACTGTACAATGCTTACGCGAATCGCTTTTGCTTTCTCTTGTACTAATTGTTTTTGATCTTGACTCAATGTAGCCATAAAGACCTCACTTTCTGGATAATCTCCAATTTATATTTAATACTCTTCTAAAAGTGAAATAGCAAATTCTGCATTTCGTTTAGATACCTTACGCAATGTTTGAATGCGATTGAATGAATGTTGATAGGATTCTGTAGATTGTAAAAGTTCTACACATCGATCATATAGAACATTAGAATCTAATTCTCTCATAGTACCAATTGGTTCTTGTTCAATCATATGTAAAAAACTTGTAATTTTAGGGTCATAGGAAATACCAATAACTGGTTTTCCCATTAAGGAACTAAATACAAGTGCATGCAGGCGTATGCCAATCATTAGATCTACATTGCCAGATAAGGATAGTTGCTCTTCTGTGGTAAAAGGTCCTTCTAATACGATTGGTTTCACCATCATCAATGAAGCTATAATCTTTGCTTCTTTCGTATCATCAGGATGAGACATAGGTATGAATACTATTTCAGCATCTTGCTCTAAACTTAACCTGTTCAATACATCTGCTAAACTCTGTCTATACGCTGTATCATCCTTCCAACTACGCACAGCAATGCCGATGCGTTTCCTACCACCTTCAATAGGAGCACAATTATATTTGGTTAAAATATTAGCACCGATACTAGGATTGGCCTTATGCATAGCTAATACAGCATCCGCCGTAACCTCAACATCATAAATCCCTAGAGCATTCAACTCATCTTTCGAAATGGAATCACGAACTGTAATTCCATCTACATATTTCAACATAAATTTAACAGCTCGTTTTGTAGATTTACGATATAAAGGACCAATACCTTGAGAGTACAACATAACAGGTTTTCCTAGTAATTTTGCAAGCCCCATAATACTTAGATAATAATAGGTATTTCGAATACTTGTAGCATCCTGTAATAAACTACCTCCACCGCTAATCACTAAATCAGCATTACGTATAGCATTCAAAATACCAAAGGCAGCAAATGTTCCAACAGCCTTAATATTATGTTTTCTACTAGTCTCTTGAGGATTGCCAGAGATAACCGTAATATGTGAATCGTCTTCTACATCACGAATAGCGTCGATAATGGCACAAAGCATAGCTTCATCACCAGCATTACCAAAGCCATAGTAACCGGAAATAACGATATTACTCATGACTGTCCTCCCGATGCATAGCCCATTAGATCGGAAGAGCGTCGTGGAGGGAAAGAGGGTAGATCTCGGTGGTCGCCGTATCATTAAAAAAACAGCCAGGATTATTGTTTCAATCACAACA
>OGJJ01002938.1_pt1 | contig 10123 bp, 7 predicted proteins | sample 1572081 | NCBI WGS metagenome assembly OGJJ01 (sample SAMEA2582122, study PRJEB24529) | metagenome | biome: Human gut stool | place: China | collected 2011
TTAGGATCTGGCGCCTTACGGCGTGGGGGTTCAAGTCCCTTCTCCCGCACCAACTTTATTGCACCTTTAGAGGTGTATTTTTTTGCCTAAAATTAAGTAGTTAATGTGGATATTCATATCGATAAACACTTGTAATTTAATAGTAGGGTAAGTACAGAATTAACTACTACATTATATGTTATAATAAATGAGTTAGAACTATTTAATTAATACAATCATAGTAATACTATATGGTGCAGTATGAATAATACATTAACAAAACTGCTTTCACAGAACCCATCCTTTGTGGATGGGCTAAACGCATTTCAGCGTAAGGGAAAGTCAGTCATATATGGTCTTAGTGGATCTCAAAAGAGTTTCCTCTTAAGCCAATCTTTTTCTGCAGGTCTTAAAAAGCCTGTAGTCATCGTAGTCCATGATAAGGATCATAAGGAGATGTGGGAGCGAGATTTAGCTTTCTTTTGGCCTAATGTGCCAGTCCAATCATTTCCTATAACAGATCATGTAGACTTTACAACTGTAGCACGTAGTCTTGAGGACCAAGGTGCACAAATGCGAGCATTAGCATTATTAGCGTGGCAAGAGCCGGCAGTAGTCATTGCCAATGCTGAAGAGGCTACACAGTATGTTGTATCTCCTCATTATTTAAAGGGGCAATCGTTGCATTTTGCTTTGAATGATGCAATTGAACGTGATGTAGCCCTTGAACAGCTCGTAACAATTGGATATGAACGCGTAGACCAGGTGGAACAACGTGGTCATTTTGCTGTGCGCGGAGATATTTTGGATATTTATCCTGTAAATAGTGATCATCCGATTCGTATTGAATTCTTTGGAGATGAGATTGATACATTGCGTTTCTTCTCTGTTGAGAATCAACGTTCTATTGAACAAATCGAATCCTATACGGTGACTCCTTTCTTTCTTGGTAAAAGTGATGCAGATTGCACCTTATTATCTTATGTGAAAGAGGGCACTCTAATTTATGATGAGCCAGGTCGTATTCAAGAGGCATTAAAGAAATTCCTTAAGGAAGATCCTACACATCGGAAAAATCATTGTGATTGGAATGAACTACAACGTACTGTAGATGCTATGAATCAAGTAGCTTTCACATTTATGCAACAACGTTCTATTGGACTTGCAGGATTTAATCCTATTGGCATTCAAGGGAAGACAATGACGAGCTTTGAGCGTCAAATTCCCCTATTAACAGATGAAATTAAACAATGGCATCGTTTAAATCATCAAGTGGTACTCGTATTAAATAATCAGCAACGACGAGAAGGTATTGAGCGCGCCCTTAAAGGAGAGAATATCGCATTTATTCATAGTGATACATGGATAGCAAAGCCGAACACTGTCGTTATTTTAAAGGGCTTATTAACAGATGGTTTTGAATTGCCCAATAGCCATCTCGTAGTTGTCGTAGAAGGTAATATTTACGGACAGCAAAAGCGCAAGCTTCGTAATAAGCCTAAAAAGGGCCAAGAAATCAATTATTTTACAGATTTAACGCCTGGTGACTATGTAGTACATAATATGCATGGTATCGGCAAGTATATTGGTCTTAAAACAATTGAGACGGAAGGCATTCACCGCGATTATATTGAGATTGCTTATGCTGGAACGGACAAACTGTTCTTACCAGCTAATAATTTAGATCAACTGCAAAAATATATTGGCAACGAAGGTGATGTGCCACGTATTAATAAGATGGGTGGCCGTGACTGGAGCAAGGTTGTTACAAAGGCAAAAAAATCTATTGATGATTTAGCAGATAAACTCGTTGAGATATATGCACAACGAGAAATCACAGAAGGTTTTGCATTTTTGCCAGACCAACCATGGCAGCAAGAGTTTGAAGATGCATTCCCCTATGAGGAAACGGAAGACCAATTACAGGCTACCGCAGAGATTAAAGAATCCATGGAAAGACCTGTTCCTATGGATCGCCTGCTCGCTGGTGATGTAGGATTTGGTAAAACGGAAGTGGCTATGCGCGCCATTTTTAAGGCTGTTATGAGCGGAAAACAAGTGGCAGTACTTGTACCGACTACGGTTTTAGCACAGCAACATTTCCAAACTTTTTTGAATCGCTTTGCTCCATTTGGGGTGAAAGTAGATGTGCTTAATCGATTCCGAACTACATCAGAGAAAAAACAAATTCTTAAAGGCGTAGAGGATGGATCTATTGATGTTCTTATTGGAACTCATTCATTACTTAACAAAAAGGTGGTATTCAAAGACTTAGGAATGCTTGTTGTAGATGAGGAGCAACGTTTTGGGGTAGCACAAAAAGAAAAGTGGAAAGAGTGGGCTAGCAATATCGATGTACTCACTTTGAGTGCTACACCGATTCCGCGGACTTTACATATGTCCCTTGTTGGCGTTCGAGAAATGTCTGTTATCAATACTCCGCCAGAGGAGCGATTGCCTGTTCAAACCTATGTGGTGGAATACGATATGAATCTCATAGCAGATGCTATCAAACGAGAACTTGCAAGAGGTGGACAGGTCTATTTCGTATATAACCGTGTTGCGTCCATTAATCACATGGGAGAACTATTAGAATCCGCATTGCCTGGCTTGCGTTATGCTGTTGCTCATGGACAGATGACAGGCCGTCAAATTGAGGAGATTATGACCGATTTTTATGAAGGTCATTATGATGTACTCTTGTCCACGAGTATCATTGAAACCGGATTAGATATTCCTAATGCAAATACTATCATTATTTATGATGCAGACCGTTTAGGTTTATCTCAGCTATACCAAATGCGAGGCCGTGTAGGACGCTCTCGTAGACGTGCTTATGCATACTTTATGTATCGGCCAGATAAAATACTTTCAGAGGCAGCTGAAAAGCGTTTGAAAGCCATAGAGGAGTTCACCGAGCTCGGCGCAGGATTTAAGTTAGCCATGAGAGATCTAGAGATTCGCGGTGCCGGTAATCTATTAGGCTCACAGCAACATGGTAATATCGCATCCGTGGGCTTTGGTATGTACGTGAGCATGTTAGAAGAGGCGATTGCAAAGGCTCAAAATAAAGAAGTTGAGCGAGATGTATCCATTGATCCAGCTATCGACTTAGAGGTAGATGCGTTTATTGACGATGCGTATATCAAAGATAGTGCTCGTAAGATTTCTGTATACCAACGATTGTTACATATTAAATCTAAAGAGCAACTCGATGATATGACGGATGAGCTCATTGATCGCTTCGGTACACCAACCGATCCAGTAGACCGTTTGTTGCGCATTGCTCAAATTAAAGAGCAAGCGCGCCTACTGGGCATTAAAAGTATCGTCCGTAGAGATAAGCAGCTCACCATCCATTGGTATGACGATTCTAAAATGGCCGATTGGGACATGGGGGCTGTACGAGAAGATTTATGGAAAAAAATGAAGTTTATGGATACCAAGCCAGCCACATTATATGTGAATCTTAATGGCATGAAAGGTTCTGTTTTGACCATTACGGAAGCGGTGATAAAGGCTCTTAGCCACAAGTCACCGACTAAGGAGGGCCTATGAATCGATTTTTAAAAGGAGCCATGATTTTAACCTTAGCCGGTATTATCGTGAAGGTCATTGGTGCGTTTAGTAAGGTTCTTATCGCACGGATTTTAGGTGGTGAAGGAATTGGGCTATATATGATGGCCTATCCAATCTATCAAATTATTGTTAGTATTTCTGCGGCAGGTATTCCTGTAGCCATATCTATTATGATTGCAGAGAAACTTGCTAATGATGATATGCGAGGCGTACAACAAGTATTTTTCGTATCTTTGAGGGTACTCGCTATATTAGGGCTGGTATTTAGTTTGGCCTTATATGGTAGTGCGCAATGGCTCGTAGACAATCAAATCATCACCGATCCACGTGCTTTAATTGCTATTCAGCTATTATCTCCAGCCATTTTTGTAGTGACCATCCTGAGCTGTTTTAGAGGGTATTTCCAAGGTTTCCAGTATATGGTGCCTACTGGTACGAGTCAAGTATTTGAACAAATCTTTCGCGTGTCTTCTATGGTAGGTTTGGCATACTACTTCATTGATCGTGGACTCCATTTGGCGGCAGGTGGTGCGACCTTTGCTACATTCCCAGGCGTATTGGCAGGGTTACTGGTATTAATTTATTTTTACTACCGACAACGCAATGTTCGAGAGAAGATGCTTTCACAACAGAATCCTAATGCTATTTGTGAAAGTAATGGCACCGTAGTTAAACGCTTGTTTAGCCTTGCTATACCTGTTTCTATGGCGAATATTATGCTTCCCATGGTATCACTCATTGATACATTTATCGTCCCAAAACGATTGATGGATATTGGATACTATCTCAATGAAGCAACCACACAATTTGGCTATTTAACGGGTATGGCAACATCTCTGATTGGGTTGCCAATTATTCTAACTACGTCCTTAGCCGCTAGTCTTGTACCAGCCGTATCTGAGGCCCATACTCAAGGTGATGTACATCGCATCGTGAAACGAGCGGAAACGGCGATTAAAATTGCTAATATGTTTACGATTCCAGCCTGTATTGGTCTCTGTGTACTAGCTACGCCAATATCGCAATTAATATATGCAACACCCCACGCAGGGCCTGTTATTGCTGTTATTAGCTTGAGTATTGTGTTCCTCGGATGGCAGCAGGTTACTGCAGGTGTTTTACAAGGGTTAGGAAGGACAGTAATTCCTATGGTGTCGATTTTTATCGGCTTATTAGTGAAGACATTCTTAGATTATGAGTTGACAGGCAGTGTTGAGTTGGGGATTAATGGTGCGGCTTGGGCGACGAATTTAAACTTTGCTATTGCAGCGCTTATTAACTATATTTTTGTAAAAAGATATGTAGGTTCGGTACTCAACACATTAGAGTTATTAAAAATAATAGTATCTGCCATGGCCATGGGTGGTGCTACACAAGTCATCTATGTGAGCATTGTTGATTTATTAGGCAATGGTGGCGCTGTGGCTGCAGCAATTGTAGTGGCTATTTTTGTATATGGTTTATCGTTATGGCTTACTAAAGCTGTCGTAAAAGATGATATATACCATTTCCCAATCATAGGCAAGCGCTTACAAGCTCGACGCAATAGGGAGGAAGCAAAGCTATATGAAGAACAATATTGATATTCAACCTTTAGTCGATGTAGTGAAAACTTTGCGTGCACCAAATGGCTGTCCTTGGGATCAAAAGCAAACGCATGAATCTTTACGTCGCTATTTTATAGAGGAAACTTACGAAGTGGTAGATGCCATTGATAATAAAGATATGCCGAATCTTCGTGAAGAGTTAGGTGATGTATTATTGCAAGTTGTCTTTCACTGTCAATTGGCAGAGGAGGCTGGTCATTTTACACTTCAAGACGTAATTAATGATGTCGCTGAAAAAATGATTCGTCGTCATCCTCGTGTTTTTAGCCCAGAAAATGATGAAAAATCATACACTTGGGATGAATTAAAGGCACAAGAAAAGAAAAATATTCAAAATTCTGTATTGGATGGTGTATCGAAAAGTTTACCTGCTTTAATGGCGGCTTATAAGCTCCAAGAAAAGGCTGCAAAGCTAGGATTTGACTGGGATGAGCTTGATCCTGTTTGGGCTAAAGTTTCCGAAGAAATGGGGGAATTTAAGGAGGCTATTGACCAAAATGATAGAGAAAATATGGAAAAAGAAGCAGGAGATGTGCTTTTTTCCTTGATTAATCTATTCAGATGGTATAAAATAAGCGGTGAAAATGCACTAAATCGCACAAACACAAAGTTCCGACAGCGTTTTTTACATGTAGAAGCTTGTGTTAACCAAAGCGATCGCTCATGGGAAGACTTTTCATTAGCTGAGCTCGATGCTTTTTGGGAGGAGGCTAAAGTGCAGGAAAAGTAACCTAGAGGTTTATACACTTCTAAGGTATTGTAATTTTAAGGAGGTTCTGTCATGAACAAAACAGAATTAATCGCAAGTGTTGCACAAAAAACTGAATTAACTAAAAAAGATGCTGAAAAAGCAGTAAAAGCTGTATTTGACACAGTAGCTCAAGAATTAGCAGCTGGTGGCAAAGTACAAGTTATCGGCTTCGGTACTTTCGAAGTTCGTGAACGCGCAGCTCGTGAAGGCCGTAACCCACAAAACGGTAAAACTATCACAATTGCAGCTTCCAAATCCCCTGCATTCAAAGCTGGTAAAGGTTTGAAAGAACAAGTTAACGCTGCAAAAGCTAAAAAACGCAAAAAATAATCCATATTGGATGTGAAAGAGACCTTTCGAGGTCTCTTTTTTTTATCTATTTATGGTATAATGCACAGAGAAAGGGTGCATTATGAATAACGAAACATCAAGGAAGGTTCTCATCGTGTCTGCCTCAATCGGCACTGGACATATGCAAGCCGCAAGAGCCATAGAAGAATATTGGAAAGAAAAAGAGCCACAAGCATCAATTACCCATGTTGATTTTCTTGATACAGAAACTATGTCTGTAGAGCATTTAATTAAGGGTACCTATATCAAGATGATTGATGTATTCCCCATGCTCTATGATATGATTTATCGCGTATCGAAAGGGGAAAAACGAGGTACCATTATGCAAACCGCATTGTCGTACCTACTAAAAAGCCGCATGCTTAAACTAGTACAACAAGAAGAGCCAGATGTAATGGTCTTTACACATCCATTTCCTTGTGGGGCGGCATCGATTTTAAAGCGTCAAGGTCATATAGATGTACCACTAGTGGCTATTATGACAGACTTTAGTAGTCATCAGTTTTGGCTTTATCCACAGATTGATGTTTACTATGTTGCAACAGAATCTATGGTACCTGAAATGGTAGCTTCAGGTATCGATGAATCTCGTATTCATGTATCTGGCATTCCAGTGCGGCGATCTTTTTTCCGTGATGCTATTGAAGAGTATAGCTTAGAGGAACCTGTGAAAGTTCTTGTTATGGGTGGTGGCCTGGGTTTAGGCTCTCTTGAGACGGCTTTAAAACATCTAGATGAAGTAAATGGTATTGGTGAAATTACCGTTGTAGCGGGACAAAATACGTCTCTTTACGAATCGTTAGTTGTCCTTAGTGAATCTATGAAGACGAAGACCACCGTATATGGTTATACTACCAATATTTCTGAGCTCATGAAATCATCGTCTTTGCTCGTTACAAAACCTGGTGCATTGACCTGTATGGAGGCTGTTACAATCGGATTGCCAATGGTATTCTTTAATGCTATCCCAGGGCAGGAAGAGGCAAATGCAGAACTGTTAGAGCAACGGGGCTGTGCTCGTTGGGCTCGCGACATTCACAACTTAGAAGATGTGGTAACTGCACTGTTAATTAATTCTCCGCGACTTCAACAAATGTCTGAACGTGCTCGCGAATGGCATGTGGATGGGGCTGCTGATATCGTAAATAGTCTCATTGAAATTTTAGATGCTAGTGCACAAGATGAGCTTGTGAAAGCTCAAGAGGCAATTAGCTAACCAATATAGAAAAAGCGATGACCTAAAGGGCCATCGCTTTTTTCTATTGATACTGTTCAATATGTTCTTTTCGAAGTTTTTGTAATGTGACTAAGAAAGCATCCGTACTTTCTGCACCATCCAATAAATCTTTTAATTGGTAAGAGTCATCAAGGGTAACACTCCATTGGAAGGAGTCGTTATCGTCGTACACATTGAATACGACTGGTGTCTCTAAGTCCTCTGGCATATAGCCGTCATCATCGGACACAGTTGCATACGTGCCATCCTCTAAGAGCTCGGTAAATAATGTGTCATACCCATCAATGTCGATAAGTTCAAAGTTGATACTTTCATAAAAGTCTAAAACCATATCCGTCGCCATGTGGACCTCCTCATGAATATATATGTTACGTTTATTCTACTGAGGGCGCCTGTTACTGTCAATGGTAATGTGTAGTATAATAAATAACAGAATCACAAAATAGGAGCGGAATATGAACGTTATTAGTTTACAAAATATAGAGAAATCATATGGTACAAGGCTGCTGTTTAAAGAAGTGAGTATGACTTTTACCACGGAAAAACGATTAGGTCTTGTGGGCATCAATGGAACGGGTAAGTCTACATTTCTAAAAATATTAGCAGGACAAATGGAAGCTGATAAAGGCACCATTGAGCGTAATGGTAAGGCTAGCATTTATTACTTAGCGCAGACACCTGATTTTGATGCGAAAGCTACTTTGCTTGAGGCCGTTCTTGATGGAAATCATCCTCGGTTGCAAATGGTAAAAGCCTTTGAACGAATTAGTCGTGAGTATCGCCAAATGCAAGAGTCTGGTAAAGACGATGCTAAAATATCTCGCAACTATATGAATGCATTGGAGCAAATGGATCAACAAGACGGGTGGCAGGTAGAGCAAGAGGCGCGCATTATTTTATCTAAATTGGGCTTTCCTGATGTGGAGCAAAAGGTAGCTATGTTATCAGGAGGGCAAAAGCGTCGTCTTGCATTAGGGCAAGCATTGCTATATCCATGTGATCTTTTATTACTAGATGAGCCGACTAACCATTTGGATGAAGATAGTATTGATTGGCTAGAGTCGTATTTGAGTGTACGTCAAGGAGGATTATTAATCAGTACCCATGATAGATATTTCCTCGATTCCGTATGTAATGGTATTTTAGAGCTATCAAATCGTCATATGTATCAATACGATGGCAATTATGAAGAATTTATTGCCTTGAAAGCTGATCGAGAGGCTCGTGAAGCTGCTACGGAAGAAAAACGACGTCAATTTTTAAAACGAGAAATCGAATGGGTACGTCGTGGTGCTCTGGCTAGAACTACAAAACAAAAGGCTCGTCTTGACCGTTACGAAAAATTAAAGAATATGGAGAAAACCCGCCGTCCGGATCAAATGGATCCTATTGCGCTGAAGACACGTTTAGGAAAAACCATCTTTGATATTGAGCATTTAGAGTTTTATTTTGATGAACGTCCTATGATTAAGGACTTTACCTATCACGTGGTACGCCATGATCGTATCGGTATAGTAGGGCCCAATGGTGTTGGTAAATCTACCTTTATGAATATCCTTGATGGCACCTACGAAGCGACGAGAGGCACTATTGGTAAAGGTGAGACCGTTCGCATTGCTCATTTTAAACAAGAGCTACCTGAATTTGATGAAGATATGCGCGTTCTCGATTATATTCGTGAGGACCACTCTTATATGGTACTCGGTGATGGGTCTACATTGAGCGCAGGACAAATCCTTGAGCGATTCCTTTTTACCCCAGAATTACATGGTGTACCGATTCGAAAACTCTCTGGCGGGGAACGTCGTCGTTTATACCTCTTAAAATTGTTGATGAGCGCCCCTAACGTATTATTGCTGGACGAACCGACGAATGATCTTGATATTCCAACATTGGAGGTATTAGAGGATTTCCTTGACTCCTTTAGTGGCGTCATCATCACAGTTTGCCATGATCGGTACTTCCTAGACCGCGTAGTGGATAAACTGTTTGTCTTTACCGGCGATGGGCATATTGAAATTGTTCATGGCTCGTATTCTGACTACAAAGATGCTCTTGATGAAAGTAGTGGCAGCAAGCGCCCATTCTATATGCCAAATGATAATATACCGGCTAATTCCAAAGCGGTACGAGCTGTAGAAGGTGGAGAGGCTGATAGCGATGACTCTGTTGATAATCAATCTAATAGGGTAGATATCCTTGGAAATGATAATGTTGTAGCTAGTGATGAAACAGATATTTTCAAAGAAATACCAAAGAAGGGTCTCAATAAAGCAGAAGAAGCGGAGTATGCCAAAATTATGGATGAATTGCCTAAGCTAGAACATTTAGTGAAGGGCCTCGATGTTATGATAAGCCAAGTGGCTACTGATTATGAAAAAATGCAGTCACTGATGGAGGAACGAGAAGAAACACAGACTCAAATAGATGTGCTCACTGAACGGTGGATGGAATTAGAGGAACGCCTATAACTCCTTTTATCATGCTATTTTTTAATATCTGTTATGCAAAGGAATTACGTGTAAGTTTATTGATAAAACTCACAATGTATAGTATAATTTCTACGATTAACGATAACAACGTTACCTAAGTAGGAGGAACTCATGAGTAAGTACCAAT